>Ga0194121_10008103_pt1 | contig 13434 bp, 10 predicted proteins | sample TA2MahCa50mmetaG_FD_148609 | JGI IMG/M metagenome (GOLD analysis project Ga0194121, IMG submission 148609) | Freshwater microbial communities from Lake Tanganyika, Tanzania - TA2015020 Mahale Deep Cast 50m | ecosystem: Environmental > Aquatic > Freshwater > Lake | place: Tanzania: Lake... | reverse complement strand
GCGTCGGATTGTTTGCTACGTGAAGGAGGGTGATCGGGTAACCCAAGGCGGTGAATACGGTTTTATCAAATTCGGCAGCCGGGTCGATGTATTTTTGCCACCGGGTACCCCGGCAAGGGTAAAGCCCGGTGACGTGGTTATCGGCGGTGAAACGGTTTTGGCTGAATGGCCATAGAAGCGTGGGCGATTTAACGCCTTGATTTTTCAAACTTCTCCATCTCCTGGTCGAAGGTGTTTTTAAACTTCTCGTAGTCGTAGTCGATGCGCAACCGCTCATCTTGTCCTAACTTAGAACCGAGGTTTTTAATCATATCCGTACCGCTTAACTCAAGTGCCAAGTAGGTTTTATAGGTATTCTGGGTCGTTTTGGTGAGTTTTTCACAAATAATGCGGGTGCCCGCTAATTCCTGGTTGATTACCTCGCGGCTCAATCCCTCGAAACGTTCCTGGATTTCTTCTTTGTTGTTGAATTCGCGGGAGTTGACGTAGTTGTCGATCGTGGCCTTCAATACGGTGTTGATGGAAGAGGCTAGTTGGGTGCGGGCCTCGTTGAGTGCTTTTTTCTTGGATGTGTTTTGGTCCATGCTCTCGCCTACTGCATTGGCGCGCAGGATTTCTTTGGTACTGAAGTACTCGGAACCCGAACAATAGAGCTTCACCTCTACCTCACCGGCTTGTTCGGGCGTAATGGACTTGGCTGGAACTTCCTTTTTGCTTTTGCAGGCGGGTAGGACAAATAAGGCGGAAGCCAAAATGAGCAGCGAAAAACTGGATTTTTTCATGGAATTAAGGGTTGAAGGTGGATTTGGGGATGGAATTATAAAGATGGAAAACTGAATGAGATGATGTGTTTCAGGTTATGTTGCTTTTGTCGTATGATGTGTTTCAGGCTATGTTGCTTTTATCGTGCAAAAATAGATGAATAGCTGATTGGGGAAACGTTCAAAAAGTTCAATCCGTATTGGCATGCAAAATCCGTTCCAAAACCCGTGGCAACACCGAAAGTTCTAAGTTTTCTTGCATTCTTTTTTGGGCCGCACGAAGGGCGGAAGAGGAATCCGGGCCTGTACTGCGTACTTCGTTGAGGCTTTGTTGGTAGCGAACCGTTTGGGCTGCATCTGTTAGCTTAATGGTGCCGTTTAAAATTCCTGAACTTTGCGTACTGCCTAACTGAATTGCCCGGCAATCAATCTGCACAACCAACTGAAAATCGGGTCGACCTTGGCCGTTCCACACCAGCAAACCGTTTTTGCCCAATCGCGCAGTGATGATCTGCTCGATTGCTGTGGATGACCAGCCCGATAAATCACCCGCACCCGAAATCTTTATTTCTACAGTTGCAGGAAGGATTTCAATGGGCATTTCAGCGGATGGCCTCTGGGCCGGTGGCAGAAGACTCATCCACCGCCAATGGGGGGCGTCTTGTGACAAGGCCTCTATATTCATCTCCGCCCTCAGCGAAATAAGCCGATTTGCAGTCGTTGGAATAACCCCTGCACGCCAGCGAATGCGACCTTCTTGATCCGTAATGAATTTCCAGCCGTTGTGGTTTTCGATTCCTTTGTAGCTCAGCTTGAGTGGAAAGCCCGTAACTGCACCACCGCCCGCGCCCAAATAGCGAACCCGCACCTCTAAGTCTTCAGGTGCATGCGCCATTTTCACCCGCCATTGTTTCAGGCTAAATTCAATTTGGGTTTGCCGAGCTATTTGCATCATCAGTTCAGCGATATCGGTCAACAATGAACGTGAGACACCGGCCTCTTCATAAACCAGCCGTTCGCCCGAAAACGGGGCGAGCTGATCGAGCGCCCGCAAGCAGAAATCGTAGACAGCCACCACATCGGATCGCTGTATCGACTGACGGGCCGATTGCAGATGGTTGCGAGCTTGGTCGACCGCCAACTGGATTCGCCGCGCACGGGATCTGCGGTAGTCGTCCTGCGACAATCGATAATAGACCCAATACTCTTGCTCATTTTGCCAGGTATCTACAAGCTGACAATCTTCCAGCTCGGCTTGGGCCATGGTGCGTGTAAAGGAGCGAAACTCTTCGGAAAAAGACTGTTTGTCTTCGAATTGGGATTGGGTGGAATTCGCATCCACCCGTACTTTGATCTGCATGGCTATGTCGGAAAAAGCCTGCTTGCGCGCAGCTTCCAAGTGGTCGGCTGGACTGTAGGGGTTTTTGCGCGCCACGCCAATTCCAATGTATTGACCCATTTCAATCGGGCGCTGTTGCACCCAAATGGGCTTGGGAACCGGCTGCAGCGTTTGCGGCGTGGCTGGAGGTGGAATGGCTTTACGACCGCAGGCGGAAAACAGCACCACAAAGACGCTCAATAACCTGAGTAATAGCCTTGCTCTTTGCATATTAGGGATTCAAACGGGCTTGTTCGTAGGCCGCAATGCGTTTCGAAATTTGAGCCGCCACAGCATCTTGTACCTCCTGGGCCAACTCGCCACTCGGTCTAAACTGACGCGGAGCGTTTAAAAGCCGATCTATATCTCGCTTTTGAAATGGGGCATCCAGGACACGGTCGCCTGGGTGCACCTCATTGAGGCTTCTCCAGCTACCTCCAAACAGGTTTTGGCGGTTACCGCCATAGGTTACATAGCGTACTTCGTCTTCGGCGGTTTCTTCGGACACATCAGCAAATACCACCATACCATTCACCTGAGCAATCAACTGATAGGAGACACGCACCCGAAGTTCGCTTTTTCCTTGGATCTCGGTGTATACCACTTTTCGGTAGCGGGTTACGTTCTCCATTCGGTTTCGCTCCTTATTAAATTCTTTCACAACGTATGATTCATAACCCCTCCGCTCTTGACTTTGCATTTGGGGGGTGACATACACCAACTCATCGATACGGCCCTTCAGTTGTAGTCGCGTGCCAACAAAAGCCGTATCAGACGGGTTCGAATTGGCTGGCTCTGTCCAATCGATAAATTCATTTCCCAACACAGCCAGAGCGGACTGTGTGTACCGTGGGATTTCCATCGGGATGCTAAAGGCCATGGCGTTTTCGAATGGCATGAGGGTGATGCGCACCTGAGCACGTGCACGGGCCACACGGCTCAACTCGGCGGTTTCTTTGTAGGATGGATCGAGGGCTTTCACTTTCTCGAAATGTCCAAAGGCTTTGCGGTAATGGCCGGCATCGAATGCGATGCGCCCATCCTGGTATTCGGGTATGATGCGCGCCATGCGAGAAAGCTCAGCGACGTCGCGATAATCGGCCTTCCAGCTTTTGATTTCTGCAAAAATCTGCTCAGCTTCGCGAAACTGCCGGTTTTCATTGAGGCGGGTGGCTTCTTTGTACTGCTGGGCGAGGTATCGGTCTAGATCCTGTTCGTAGTCGACCCGCAACATCCCCGGCACTTCCAGGCGTATGCCGAGTGCGGAGGCATCTGATGCGAGGGTTTCCATGCTTCGATAGGTCCGAATCGATTCCCGATAGTTGCCGTCTTGGTGTTGTCTGTAGAACCGGTCGGTCGATAGCTGCATGGTCTGTTGACCGCTCTGCTGCAGGCCGACTCTGGCCTTAATATAAGTTCGATCGCGGCCCAAGGCCAAAAAATACTGTTGTACAGCCTCTTCATGCATGCCTGCTGTGGCTAATTTATCACCTTTGTTGGTGAAAGTATGGCTAGCGGAACAGGAGACCATCAGCAACATTCCTGCGGCCCAAAAGGAGCGAAAAATTCGGAAGGATTTTCTAATTGAATGGGGGAATTGGAGCGAAGGTGTACGCATTTCCGTTCGTAAAGGGCTACAAAAATAACTAGAAGGCATGAATTGCCTGCTCACATCGGCTGTTTCTTTTCAAATACCGTGCCATTGGGCTGTCGATTGCTTGTGTACCTTTGTCGCGTGCTGAAGCAGACCAACAAGCGGTTTTTTTGGGGCGGGCTCACGGGGGATCTTCTCTCTTTGGGAACAGTGCAGGCTCTTGGTGCCCTACTTCCTTTGGCAACCGTACCCCATTTGTTGCGGGTGGTGGGTTTAGAATCGTTTGGTTGGTATAACCTCAGCTTAGCCCTGATGAATTTTGGGGTGGCTTGGGTCGATTATGGGTTTACCCTGACCGGTAGTCGCGATAAATCGGCCATCGATGCGCATCAAGAGACACTGGATGCGCATCAAACGACAACAGGTGCGCATCAAACGACAACAGGTGCGCATCAAACGACAACAGGTGCGCATCAAGAGACACTGGATGCGCATCAAACGACAACAGATGCGCATCAAGCGGGGCTTAGGGAGACGGACAAGAAGCAATCGAATGCATCACAGCTGTTGTTTTCCCGCTATTTTTTCACCCAGCTTTTGTTGCTGGGCATTGGTCTGCCTGTTCTGGTTTTGTTGGTGATGGGTATTCCATCGTGGCGCGCAAACGCCTCGTTTTTCTTCTTCTCTGCATTGCTCCTACCGGCTCAAATCTTCATGCCTGCCTGGTGGCTCCAAGGATCGCGACAATTTGCCCTGCTCGCACGTTGGCAAGTCCTCGGACGCTTGCTCTTCGCCCTCGGCGTCTTTGTTTTGATCGACAGCCCGGATGATCAGTTGCTTCTGCCCCTTTTGAATGGTGGATGTATGCTGCTGGTTTCCATCGCGGCATTTTTCCAGGTGATTTCTACGCATAAAATTTCACTTCAATGGCCCGGACTGGCTTCCTGCCGAGCCTTGTTGCGTGTCAACCGACCTGTTTTTGTGGGTGGTCTCAGCAGTGCTTTTTACGCACACAGTACGTTAATTGTCTTGGAGTTGTTTGCTGGTGTTCGGTGGGTAGGCCTCATTTCCACCTTGGAAAAAATCATGTTGGTTTTTAGGATGGCCGCCAATAGCTTTCAGCAGGTGCTGATACCCCGACTCAGCGCTTTTGTTTCGGTAGCGCCCTTGAATGCGGCGAAATACCTGCGTAAGCTGGTTTTTCCTGTGTCCACATTGGGCTTTTTGGGTAGTATTTCTTTATGGGTCATGGGCCCTCAATTACTCCGCCTTGTAGCCGGTCAACCGCAACCGGAGGCGGAGGCCCTACTGCGTTGGTTGGCACTACTTCCCCCTATTTTAGCCCTTGGGGTATTGCCCTCCAGCCTACTCCTCGCTACCAAAAATAATTTTTTATTCGGTCGAAATTTGACAATGGCTGCGGCGGTGGCTGTGGGTGTTCATCTGTTGCTGGTGCCTTATTATGGGGCATGGGCTACAACAACATCATTAATCACAGCAGAACTGCTGCTCCTGTGGCGGAATTTGGCCTCAATGAAACACGTATTGGTGGGCAAGAACAACCAAGTTGCGCATGAAGGCTGAAGAGGTCTTGGTGGTGGTGGTTCTCTACAGCAATCAAGCTGAACCCTGCTTGGCGCTGAGGTCGTTAATGGCCCATCCCGAGGCGCAACGTATGGCATGGGTCATCTGGGACAACCATCCCCTACCCGACATGAAAACCAAGCTGCAAGATTGGTTGGCCCATGAGGGATCGTTCCTCATCGAACGATGGCATTATGAGGCCCATGCCGAGAATCCGGGGCTCAGCTGCGCGTATCGGGCTGCCTCCAAGTGGGCCATGGATTGGGGGTGCTCTTGGATGTTACTGGCCGATCAGGACACCCATTTTCCAGCGGATTGGTGGGATGGTTATTCCCAGGGGGTTGATCATAGCGCCTTTGGGCTCATGGTTCCTCAACTGTATAGTTCCGGTATGTGCATCTCCCCGGCTGTTCATCGTTTTGGGATCAGTCGCCCCAATCCACGGCCTTGGGTAGGTGAAATCGATCTGTACCGATATATGCCCATCAATTCGGGCATGATGATCCGAATATCCGACTATATCCGCTGCGGAGGGCATTTAGCTGAGGTTCGTCTTGATTTCAGCGACACTGCTTTTGTATACCGCCTGCGCTCAGCCGCTGTTCGTGCGGCGGTCGTTCCCGTGGTTTGTAGCCATGGTTTATCGGGCCTTGAACCGGGGTCCTATGCGGTGCGCCTGCTGCGCTTCAGACAGTTTTGTCGGGATGCCCGCGCATGGGCCAAAACCGAAGGGCCTGCGGCATACATCACCATTGTCGTTATTGCCCGTGCCTTACGGCTATCGATGAGATACCGCCGATTTGGTTTTATGCGCGTACTTTTGCAGCAGTTTTTTCTGGGCAGACCGATATGAACCGCAATAAGGCCGAGGCCAGTTCACCACTCCACCCCCTTTTGGTGGGCCTGTTCGGTCTGAGTTTGACTGAGCTCATTCTCGGAGGTGGTGGCCGATGGTTCGATTGGGGATTCCTCACGCCGCGCATGTTGTTGTTTGCGGCTTGTCAGCTTACATGGCTCATCAGCTGGGCTCGGGGGCATTTCCAACCCGGGTCGCGCATTATTTTGCTGACTGCGATACCTTTGGCTGGTATGGCCCTGGCGGCGGCCAATGGCTTGATGAATGGTGGCCCCACCGCTGCGGTGTTTGCCGACATTAAACCCCTGCTGTTCATCCTCAATCTTCCCTTTTATCAGCTCATTCTGAGCGATCCGATCGCCCGGTTGTGGTTGGTCCAGATCTTTCGGTGGGTGGGATTGGTCATGGCCTGCGCTTATCTGGTTTTTTGGTCGATGTGGCAATCGGATTGGATTGATGGGTGGGTGTTTTATCAGTCGACTGAATCGATGGGTGAGTTCTTTTTTCGTGGGAATATGGGCTTTTTTTATAAAGGCTTCATATTTCTTCCCATCGCCTTGTTTTTTTGGCAAACGCTGAAAAGCAAATGGAAATTTGTGGCCCAAACCTTGTTGTATGCAGCTATTTTATTGACTTTTACCCGAGCCATTTGGCTCATTTTGCTTATTTTCCCGCTGCGGGCCCTTTGGTTGGCAGGCGGCCGCAATCGCCTCGCTTGGCTTGGTCTTTTTTTGATGCTCATTGGACCCTGGTTGGTTGAAAAGGGGGTGGTCAACAACCGAAACGAACGCGAATTTTTAGAACTCAAAGGAGACCCTTACCCCAATCAGGAGTATTTAGAAAATTATCCATACCCCGAATGGCAAAAATCCATATCGTATGCTTTTGGTCAGGGTATTGCAAACCGCCATTTCAGCATGATGGAACGATTTGTTCAAATCGATGAAGTGGTGCAGCGCATTGGCCCGATAAGCCTACTTTTCGGCCATGGTTTTGGCATAGGAACGCCATTGAAACCTGTGCACATGGAAATCAGCTATCTGGAGATCTTCCATAAACAAGGTCTTTTGGGCTTGGTCATTTGGGGCCTTCTTTTTTTAGCCCTCTGGGTACAGTATCGTCGCGCTACGGGCCTATTGCCCTTCGACCGAGGCATTTCGACTGCTCTTTTCCATTCCGCATTCTTGTTGTTTACCCTATCATTTTTCAATCCCTTCATCAATTCGCCCATGGGGATCGCTGTTTTGGCTATGGGAATTGCACTCCCGCATTATTTTGACAACAGAGATCAATCCACTCATACCACCGGAATTCGGTTTAGGAGGCCTGAAGTGAGTGTGTGCATGGCCACCTATAATGGTTCGCGCTGGATTCGTGCGCAAATCGACAGCATTTTACCCCAACTGCTGCCGGGTGATCATTTATGGGTGGCGGATGATGGGTCGACCGATGGAACTTTGGAGATTCTACAGGATTATGTGGATCAGGGGGCGCCCATTCAGGTCTTACCTGCAGATGGGCAGGCCATGCGCAACCCCTCCTATAATCTAGAGCGCGCCTTACAGGCGGCCACGGGTGTGTATATTTTTTTAGCGGACCAAGACGATGTATGGCTGCCTGGCAAGGTGGATGGTGTTTGTGCCGCCCTCGACAGGCATACCTTGGTGATCCATGATGCTCGGGTAACCGACGAGAAGCTCCAAACCATTTCGCCCAGTTTTTTCGGGATGCACCGCACCAAAACAGGGGCCATCGAGAATTTTGTGCGCAATCATTACCTGGGTTGCTGTATGGCTTTTAGAAAATCCTTGTTGGTGAAGGCGCTGCCTTTCCCGCCGAAATTGGCCATGCACGACATTTGGCTGGGCAATGTTGCTGCCCTTTGGTTTGATACTCATTTTTTATCGAAAGATTATGTGCTTTACAGGCGGCACACAGACACAGCCAGCACGACTGCTTCCGCGAGTGGCTATACACTCAGGCAACAAATTTTGCTCAGGTGGCAACTCGCCCGGCAGATTGGCCTTCAATTGAACCAGAAAACATGAACCGACCCCTACCCTATTTTAGTGTCGTTACGGTATGCTTTCAGGAGGCCCAAACCCTAAGGCATGCCCTGTTGAGTGTGGCGATGCAAAAAGGGGTATCCATAGAGCATTGGGTCATCGATGGAGGATCGACCGATGGGACGCTGGAAATTCTCAAAGAATGGGAAGTAGAGTTGAAAAACGCTGAAACACGGCGAGCAGAGCCTGGATATCAGTTCAAATGGATTTCAGAATCTGATCGGGGATTGTATGATGCCATGAATAAAGGCATCGCCCGTTCCACCGGCCTGTTTATTGGCATTTTGAATGCGGATGACTTTTACCCACATCATCGGGTGCTGTCGCGTGTTCGTGGTCAGTTGGAACAATCGGGAGCCGACTTGCTGTATGCCGATTTGAATTATGTAGAAGCCCGTGATTTTCGCCGCGTTGTACGCTCGTGGAAATCGGGCGTCTTCCACCAGCGGTCGTTTCATTGGGGGTGGATGCCGCCCCATCCCACATTATTCATTAAACAGGAATGTTATAAGCAATCGGGTGGCTACAGATTAGACTTCGGCACGGCTGCCGATTATGAGTTTATGCTCAGGATTTTTTTGGTGCATCAGTTAAAAACCACCTATTTAGCCAAAACAACCATTCATATGCGTATGGGGGGGGTAAGCAACAAGGGCTGGAACGCGCGCTGGAAAGCCAATCGAATGGATCGCAAGGCATGGCAGGTGAATGGCCTAAAACCTTACTTTTTTACCCTCTTTTTAAAGCCATTCCGAAAATTATCACAGTTTAGTTAGGACGGTGTAAGCGGGGTGAAACTGGGTGGGGTGGAGGCCTTTTCAAATCAGCCTCTGAAGCCGGTTTCCATGCCGGTCCATGCCCGGGCAAAGACGCCTAAGGGAAGAGCAATACCTGTTTCGGGGGTTGGCAGATAGAGTTCCCCGGTATGGAGTCGGTCTTCGGGGTAGACATCACTCAAGAAGTTCCTCAGCACGAGTGATGAAAGTCCGAGCGAATAGGCATTCACCAAGAGGAAATGGGCGTTGGGCTCTAGAATTGCGCGAACATCATCCATCAAGGCGTGGATTTGGTCTTCCAATTTCCATCGTTCCCCCGAGGGTCCAAGTCCGTATGCCGGTGGGTCAAGCAAAACACCCGTGTAGTGATTGCCCCTTTTTCGCTCCCGTGCCACAAATTTGCGGGCGTCTTCCAGTACCCAGCGAATGCCGTCGAGTCGACTCAATGTCATATTCTCGTGTGCCCAGTCGACCACCTGCCGTACGGAGTCGAGGTGAACCACATCGGCACCGGCCTGTCGGGCGGCTAGACTGGCGCCGCCGGTGTAGGCGAATAAATTCAGAACTTTAGCGGGCTGCTGGAGTGCCTTGATGCTCCGTGCAACAAACTCCCAATTGTCGGCCTGTTCGGGAAAGATTCCTATGTGTTTGAACGAAGTGAGCGCCAGTCGAAACCGTAGATTCAACGCAGGGGTTTGATAGTTGAGTGTCCATTCAGACCTACTGTCTTTTCCTTTGAGGGGGATCCACTGTCCGCCATGCGCACCTTGCTGCTCGAAACGCCAGTGGGCGCGCTTCATCCATTCCTCCCGAGGGAGGCGAGGCGACCATAAGGCTTGGGGCTCAGGGCGAATAAGCAGTTGACTGCCCATGCGCTCTAATTTCTCCTTGCCTCCACAATCGATCAGGGCATATTCTGACCACCCGTTCGGACAATGGGCCTCAATGCGCACACCTACCTTGCTGCCCATGGCCTTATTCGGGGCGCCCGTGTTCGGGTCTCATGTGGGGGAAGAGTAATACCTCTTGTATGCTGTTTTGATTGGTCATGATCATCGAAAGCCTGTCAATACCGATCCCGATCCCGGCTGTCGGTGGCATTCCATATTCCAGGGCTCTGAGGAAATCTTCGTCGGGCATCATGGCCTCGGCATCTCCTCTTTTTCCCAACTCAATCTGTGCTTCAAAACGTGCGCGCTGGTCGTCGGGGTCGTTTAATTCACTGAACGCGTTGGCCAGTTCCTTGCGGTTGCAGATCAACTCGAATCGCTCGGTCAGCTCAGGATTGTCGGCGTGTCTTTTGGCCAAGGGTGACATTTCAACGGGATAATCTGTGATGAATGTGGGTTGGATGAGGTGGGGTTCCACACAATGTCCGAAGATTTCATCGAGCAGGGCTGGTCGAGTAGCCGATTCTGGCACGTCCACCCCCAGCTTTCTGGCTTCGGCCAATAACTCTGTGTCGGTCAAGTTTCGAAGGTCTAATCCGGTGTACGCTTCGATCGCACCATGCCAGGTATGGCGGGCCCAGGGCCTTGCGAAGTTGATTTTTTGGTCACCCACCTCAATCTCTGTTGTTGCGTGTAGACCCAGGGCTACCTGCTCAATCAATGCCTCGGTCATGTCCATCATCCATCGGTAGTCGCGGTAGGCCGCATAAAGCTCTACTTGGGTAAACTCCGGATTGTGGTAGCGGCTCATGCCCTCATTGCGAAAATCGCGGGCGAACTCATACACCCCATCGAATCCCCCAACGATCAGCCTCTTAAGATACAATTCATTGGCGATTCTCAGGTATAGCTTCATGTCGAGGGTGTTGTGGTGGGTGGTGAATGGCCTTGCGGCCGCACCCCCATAAATGGGTTGAAGGATCGGGGTTTCAACCTCTAAAAATCCACGTTCATTGAAAAAATCGCGCATCAATTGAATCATGCGTGCGCGCTTGCGGAACACCTCGCGCACTTCTGGATTCACCACCAAGTCCACATAGCGCATGCGGTGACGTTGTTCGGGATCATGAAAACCATCAAATTCATGCCCTTGTTCATCGCGCTTCACTATGGGAAGTGGACGAAGTGACTTGCTCAGCAACGAAAATTGCTGTACCCGCAAGGAGATCTCTCCAACTTGGGTGCGAAACACGTATCCCTTAACCCCAATAATGTCGCCGATATCGCAGTGTTTCTTGAATAGTTCATTATAGGTGAACGATTCACCGTTGGCATCGAGTTCATCGCGGTTGAGGTACAGTTGTATTCGACCGCTTCCGTCCTGGAGTTCGGCAAATGACGCTTTACCCATAATGCGGCGGCTCATGATTCGTCCACCCAGAACCACTTCCTTCCAATTTTCGGTCTCCTCGTCCTTGAATTTCGATAAGATTTCCGCGACGGTATGAGAAATGGGTAGGTTGATGGAGGGGTATGGGTCTACACCCTGCTGGCGAATGGCTTCGAGTGCTTCGCGGCGAATGCGTTCCTGTTCCGATCGTTCGATCATTGGGATTGGATTATTGAGGGGGCAAAAATACGAACTAGGGGGCCTCTGAGTTTTCTACAACGAAGGCCAGTTCTTGCAGTGCCAGCCACGACATGAGTCCGGCACCTGTCCTTAAGGCCTCCTCATCAATATCGAAACGGGCGGTATGAACGGGTGCTGTGATGCCCTTTTCTTCATTTCGGGTTCCCAATCGATAGAAGCAGGCGTCTGCATGCTGGCCATAATAAGCAAAGTCTTCAGCCGCCATCCACAAATCGAGATCAACCACCTGCTCATCGCCCAAATAACTGCAGGCAGCATTCTTAAGCCGAGCGGTTAGTTCGGGGTGGTTGTTGAGGCATGGGTATCCTACATTGATGTGCACTTCACATTGAGCGCCTAATGCGGCGGCGGTACCCTCAGCCACTTGACGAATCACCGCGTGCGCGCGGTAGCGCCAGTCCTCGTTGAGTGTCCGGAAGGTGCCCAATACCTCCACCTCATTGGGGATCACATTGTAGGTACCATCGGCATAAACGCGTCCGAACGACAAAACCGAGGGGGTTGCAGGGTGTGCATGTCGACTGACCACCTGCTGCAGGGCCACCAGGGTCTGCGCGCAGGCCATAACGGGATCGATATTCTGATGCGGCTGCGCAGCGTGTCCGCCCTTACCCTTAAACACAAGCTTCAGCTCATCGGCCGAGGCCATGTACATCCCTGACCTAAAGCCCACCTTGCCTGCCGGAATGAGGGGCATGACATGCTGACCGACCACAGCGGAGGGTACCGGATTTTGCAAAACCCCATCGCGAATCATGAGCGAGGCTCCACCAGGTAGCCGCTCTTCGGCGGGTTGAAAAATCAGGCGTATCGTCCCCTCAAAGGCATCCGTGAGGCGACTGAGAATTCCGGCAACCCCGAGCAGACTGGCTGTGTGCGCATCGTGCCCGCAGGCATGCATGATACCCGGTCGATTGGATCGGTAGTCCACCTCATTCTCCTCGTGAATGGGTAAGGCGTCCATATCGGCTCTGAGGGCCACAAGCGCCCGATCCGGATTTCGACCTTTTATATGGGCCACCAAGCCGTGTCCACCCACCCCCTTAGAGTAGGCAATTCCCATGGCATCCAAATGACCTGCCACATAGGCCGCAGTCTGTTCCTCTTCATAGGAAAGCTCTGGATTCTGGTGCAAATGTCTTCGGTGGCCCACCACCTGCGCAAACAGGTCAGTCGACAATTCCTGGATGCGTGACTTCAAATCTGTTGTTTCCATTGTGTTCTAAGTATACGGATCATCAAAAGATAAGTATCCCGTTCATTACTCAATAAACACCTCATCCGGCACCACAAAGCTCGTTTTGTATCCAAGCTGACGGAATTCGGGCAAAAGCTGCTCAGCTTCTCTTTGGCTGCGGAAATCGCCTATTCGCACCCTAAAGTTGGGTTGACGGTAGACCAGATGAATGCTCATATTGGGATAGGCACCCTCCATTTCCTGTTTCAATCGCATGGCCTCGGTACGGTTTGGACCATTGTAGATCTGGATCCTGTATCCTGAAGTTGTTTCCCGCTTGCCTGTTCCTGAGTTTGGTGCCCGATTGACCGGTTTTTCGGGTGAAATGGTGTCGCGAATGGCCGGCATTGGTTTGGGTGCGGGTGCAGGTTCCTCCACTACAGGGGGGGGCACCGGTGGTGCAACGGGCTCCTCCTTCAGCTCTTTGTTTCGGTCACGTCCACCCGATTTCCCGAAAATCTTACGAAAAAGCTGTGCTTCGGCCGGTGCCGTGCCCAGCAAGAGAAACAAAAAAACCAGCCCCATTATGGCCCGTCTATGCGGTGTTTTTTGGTCCATATCTTGTGTTTTTTGGTCCATATCTTGTGTTTTTTGTTTAATATCTTGTGTTTTTAGATCACTGGGGTAGAATTTCCATAATA
>Ga0194121_10008099_pt1 | contig 13437 bp, 8 predicted proteins | sample TA2MahCa50mmetaG_FD_148609 | JGI IMG/M metagenome (GOLD analysis project Ga0194121, IMG submission 148609) | Freshwater microbial communities from Lake Tanganyika, Tanzania - TA2015020 Mahale Deep Cast 50m | ecosystem: Environmental > Aquatic > Freshwater > Lake | place: Tanzania: Lake... | reverse complement strand
GAAATCCGCGTGCCGTAAATAATCCGACTGAACACATCACGGCCAATGTCGTCCGTGCCAAAGAGATTCTGCCACCCCGGTGGCTTTAACCGATTTTCTGGCCTGGTGAAGAGCGGGTCGTAGGGGGCCAGCACATCGGCAAAGAGCGCCGTAAAGACCATGAGGAGCAGCAGCGACGCTGACACAGCCCCGAGTGGTTTACGTTTGGCCAGACCCCAGAGGAGCTGTAGCCAGTTTTTCTTCACGACCGTCTGGGCCGGCAGCGCCGGACGGTCCAGGGTAATAGTTGACATCACTTTCCCCAGGGAGCGATGGCTTTATTGATAACGAATGCGCGGATCAAGCCAGGCATACGTCAGATCGACAATCAGATTCAGGGTCACCAGCGTGGCTGCCACCAGCATAACATTTGTCTGCACCACTGGATAATCACGAAATAAAATGGCTTCCACAGTCAACCGCCCCATCCCCGGTAAGGCAAAGATAGTCTCGACAATGACTGTCCCTGCCAGGAGGGTTCCCAGTTGTCCACCGACAATCGTGACGACTGGAATGAGGGCGTTTTTCAGCGCGTGTTTATAAATGATGATACGCTGGGCTAAGCCCTTCGCCCAGGCGGTGCGCACATAATCGTCCCGTAACACCTCCAGGAGCGTGGAGCGGGTCATGCGCATGGTGGCTGCCGAGAGACGCAGCCCCAGCACTGCTGCAGGCAGGAGAAACTGCTGGAGATTTGTCCAGGGGGAGTCCCATACACTCGCATAGCCCAGAGGAGGAATCCAGCCAAACCAGATGGCGGCAAACGTAATGACCAGTGTGCCGAGCCAGAAATCGGGAAAAGACAACCCGGAAATCGCGACCAGGCGGCCCACGTAGTCCGAGGGCTTATCCTGGCGCGTCGCGGAGAGGACTCCCAGAGGAATCGCCAGAACCAAGCCAAACACCATGGCCAGGGCCGTCAGTTCGAGGGTCACTGGAATGGCTTTTTTCAGGGAATGCGCAATCGGGTCGCCAGTAAACACGGACTGCCCGGGATTGAACGTCACCATTTGCCAGATCCAGTGCAGATACTGCTCATGATACGGCAGATCGAGCTTCAGCTCTTTGCGGAGCTTATTGAGTTCGCGCTCGCTGACATTGCCTGATTCTGCCATCAGGGCAGTGAGTGCATCCCCAGGCATGACCCGCATCAAGCCAAAGACCACCAGCGAGGCCAGCAACAGGACAGGAATCGCTAACAACAGTCGACGCAAGACATAAACAGGCATAACCCCTCAACTTCACTGCGGGGCAACCGTCAGGTTGCCCCTACAGACACAGGCGATACACTGGTACAGCACTGACGATACGGCTGCCTACTTCTCGAGCCACAGGCGAGCCAGCGTTGAGCTGCCGTAGCCAAAGTTGGTACGCAAATCCAAGCCCCCGATATTGCGCAAATGCGGCTGATACAGGGCAAACCCCGCATCATACGGCATCCACATGCGAAAGACCTGATCGTGCTCGCGCGCCACAATTTTTTTCGCAATTGCCCGTTGCTCCGCCTGATCTGGGATTTGTCGGAGCTGCGTGCAGAGGTCATCGATCATCTGGTCATTGACGCGAAAGTAATTTTTCGGCGATTTCGAGTGCATGTAATGATAGGTACGTTCGTCGAGACTCACCGCATAGCCCGTCTGGAATCCCCAGGACGTGCCGTCCCATTTCCCCTCAGCATAACGGCCAAAGAAGGTGGTGTAGTCATTTTTACTGATCTTCACCTCAATGTTCAGGTTACGCTTCAAGTCCTGTTGCACGAGCTGGATTTGTGAGGTCATCTGCGGGAAATACTCATAGTAAAACAGCGTCGTTTCAAAACCATTGGGATAGCCGGCTTCGGCCAGGAGTTTTTTGGCTTCCTCGGGGCGATACTGCCAGTAAGGGCCAAAATCCGCCGCCGTGGGGAGCTCATCCTGGAAATACATATACGGCAGGCCCCAGCCAATAATGCCATGCCCCTCGTAGACCGTGTCAACCTGTTTCTGCCGATCGATGGCCATGGACATCGCACGCCGTACGCGCACATCATTGAACGGCGGTTTGTCTTGCCGCAGTGCCAGACCAAAGGGAGCGAGCACCGTCGTGATTTCCTGCACCACCGCATTGGGATTGGTCTTGCGGACATTTTCCACATCAGACAGGCTTTGCAGACCGAGAATATCGCTCTGGCCGGTACGGAAAGCGGCCAGACGTGTGGCGGAGTCAGGGGTAGAGAGAATGCGGTATTCGTCGAGGTACGGATACCCTTTCTCAAAGTAATCCGGATTGCGTGTGAGCACAATTTTCACTTTGCGCTCGTGCTCTTTCATAATGAAAGGCCCGGTACCGATGACGCGCTTCTTGAGATCCCCGTCCTCTTCGAGTACCTCACGCGGGAAGATCACCGCCACGGCCTCTGCCACATTCTGTGGGAACATCACATTGGGCGTTTTGAGGGTGATGCGCAGGGTGTGCTTGTCCGGCGTTTCCATGCCGTCGATTTCCTGGAAGGTAAACGTCTGCACCCCTTCCTGGGCGTAGGCTTCGTATGCATATTTCACATCCGCAGCCACGAGTTCGCGCCCGTTCAGCGGCGGGATATTATGCCATTTGACTCCCTGACGCAGCTTGAACGTCCAGGTCTTGAAATCCGTGCTGCCTTCCCAGGATTCCGCCAGATCGCCTTTGAGCGTGAGATCTTTGTTATCTTTGGCCTCATCAGCATAGGGATAGCGCAAGAGGCGATTATAGGTGAGCACGGCAAGCTGTGAGAGGCCCACGGAATTGGTCAGACGCTGATCGAGCACCGGCGGATCCCAGGCAGAAGCCCGTGTTAAGATCCCTCCGCGTTTGGGAGGCTTATCGCTGGCAGGTGTCCAGGCCGGATATTTCGAGGGAGGATGCGCCAGTGCACGTGAGTGCTGGGCTCCAAGGATCAGGGCAGTGGCCCCGACACTCCCCCAACCGGCGCGCTGGAGAAAGTCGCGCCGTGTGAGTGCTGGACGGGTCGCCGCGGTGGTCCGGTCATTGGCAGACATCTTCCCCTCCTTACGGTGATCAGCCGTATATAAACTGTGGTGGCAGCTATGAGCAAGTGCTTCATAGTGCACCCAATCGTATGACCATCGCCGAGCATGTCCCGCGAGGTGCGAGCCAAGGGCTGCAAGTATATGCCACATTGCCGAGAAGAAAGTCAAGGCATAGCGCGACTCGCAGGTTTAGAGTTTGGTTACCGGTGTGGGCGGAGATACTGGCGCCGTATCGTCTCGAAAGGCTTCGGGGTCCAGGCCATGCTTGTGTAACAATTTATAAAAATCCCCGCGATACTTTCCGGAAAGCGCCGCGGCTCGTGACACATTGCCGCGTGTCGCGGTGAGTACCTGCAGGAGATACGTCCGCTCTAAGGCGTCCTGCGCTTCTTTCAATGAGACAAAATCCCGGCAGGGGGACGGTTCGGCGGACATCCTGCCCAGGAGCAACAAATCCGGGGTGATCAGCTCACCTGGTGCCAGGACGACGGCGCGTTCAATCACGTTACCGAGTTCGCGCACATTGCCCGGCCAGGCATAGAGCATCAGACGCTGGATGGCTTCGGCAGTGAGCCCCTGTACGGTTTTGTGCATCTGGGCACTAAAGCGCTGTATAAAGGCCTGGGCCAGCAGCGGGATATCCTCCAGGCGCTCGCGCAGTGGCGGCAAAAAGACCGGGATCACGTGGATACGATAGTAGAGATCCTCCCGAAACGTACCCTCTCGGACGGCCTGCCACAGATCTTTGTTGGTGGCGGTGACCACCCGTATATCGACTTGCGCGGGGCGCCCAGCCCCGAGCGGATAAAATTCGCGTTCTTGCAGGACTCGTAAGAGCTTCACCTGCAGGGCTGTGGGCAATTCCGCGATTTCGTCGAGAAAGAACGTGCCGCCGTCCGCTTGCTGCAACAAACCGCGCTGGGCTTGATCTGCACCCGTGTAGGCCCCTTTGATATGCCCAAAGAGTTTATTTTCGAGGAGACCTTCGGGAATAGCCCCGCAGTTCAGCGCTACAAACGGACCATTGGCACGTTGGCTGGCGGTATGGATGGCTTTGGCAATCAGTTCTTTGCCGGTGCCGCTTTCGCCATAGAGGCAGACGATGGAATCCGTGACCGCCACCTGGGCCACCTGGCGTAAGACTTGCTGCATGACGCTACTGGAGGCAATGATGTTCTCGAAGTGATAGCGCTCCTGCACGAGGTTCTGCAGACGCGCGACCTCCCCTTTGAGGCCACGGATTTCCAGGGCTTTCTCGACACGATGCAAGAGGTCTTGGGCATCAAACGGTTTGGTCAGATAATCATAGGCCCCGAGTTTGGTGGCCTCCACGGCACTGGCAATCGTGCCATGGGCCGTCAGGATGAGCACTGGCAGGTGCGGGTGGCGTTGACGCAATGCACGCAGGAGCGCGAGACCATCGAGGTCGGCCATTTTGAGATCAACCAGCGCCAGATCATAGACATGATCCTGCGCCCACGCCAGCGCTTCCGTGCCACTTCCCACAATCGTGACCTGATAGCCTGCGGCCTCAAGACGCGCTTGCATCAGGGTAAGAAGTCCGGCATCGTCATCCACGACGAGCACGTGTTCTTTGGCCATGCAATGGCCTCCCTTCCCCACCATGCAGGCAGGGCCATGGTCGTATACCGATTTACCGCAACAACTCGCGCTCTTTTTGATCCATCTCGGCATCAATCGCGCGTACCCGCTCCATTTGCTCCTGCAAGCTGCGGATTTGGGCATCCTTCGCCCGCATCGCTGATTCCCTGGTCCGTAGGGCGGTCTCTTTGGAACGAATGGTTGCGTCTTTCGTCCGTAGATCCGCCTGTAAACGGCGCCGTGCCTCTTCCAGGCTCCCTTGTGCCTGGAGCAGTGTTATCCACGCCTGTCCCTGCACCGCCCAGGGGGTCTGCGGATACCGCTTGATGAGCATGTCAAAATGGCGTAAAGCCTCGGCCCGATTGTAGAACGGACTGCGTGGATGGGCATGTACAAAGCCCAGATTAAACAACGCGACGTCACAGCGTGGTGTGTGGTCACAGCGTTCGACAAGCTGGGTATTCACCGTACGAAAACGTGCAAAATCGCCTTTCTCGATGAGTGGGTGCGGTGAGAGGGTGAGCTGTTCCTGCAACAACGTGCGCCAGACCTGGGCCTGCGCCGCTGCCGGTGTGCGGGGATAGCGCGTGGTCAGATCGTTCAGATAGCGCAATGCCTGGCCCTGATCATAGTACGGACTACTCGGATAGATATGTGCAAAAGCCAGATTTAACAAAGTCATCTCACACGTGGCCGTTTCTTCACATTGGGCCAGCGCTTGCGTATTGGCCGTATAAAAACGTGCATAATTGCCCTCTTCCAGGACTTCCTGCGGTGGAAACAGCGCATACGGTGTGGGCGGCGTTGGGGCGGGCGTGCAACTGCTGAGGCAGCACATCCCGAGGAGAAAGTAGCGCAGCGCCCTCCTGCTGAACCATGGTTTCATATTACGCTTCCTGTGTCTGCTGTCGTGACGGGCAAAGTAAACAGAAAGGTCGTTCCCTTGTCCTGACGCGTTTCCACCTGAATCGTGCCGCCGTGAGCTTCCACAATATGCTTGGCAATGGCCAGACCGAGACCTGTGCCCATTTGGCCAGCCTCTGGATGTGTGGGGCTCTGATAAAACCGTTCAAAAATGCGGGTGCTTTCCTCGGGAGGAATGCCTATACCCGTGTCGCTGACACGGACGTCCACCCACTGCGCCTGCGACGTGGTATGCATACTGGTCGTGACCGTAATGACGCCACCTGCGGGGGTAAATTTCACCGCATTGCTCAGCAAATTATCGATCACCTGTTGGAGGCGTGCCGCATCAATACTGAGTTGCGGCAGGGCGGTCTCACTGTGTACCTCGAGCTGGAGTTGCTTTTTCTGTGCCAGCAGTTGCACGGCTTCAATGCCACGGGTGATGAGGAGGCTCAGGTCGCTCGGCGCCCGCACATATTCCATCATGCCGGCTTCCATCTTTGAAAGATCGAGCATCGACGCAATATGGTGCCAGAGCCGTTCACAGTGATTCTGCACGACGCCCAGGATCTGCCGTTGGCCAGGAGTAATGGGGCCGGGGATCTGTTCGAGGAGCAGGGCCGTACCTTCGCGGATGCCCGTCATTGGGGTGCGCAGTTCGTGCGACACATGAGCAATAAAATCGGTCTTCATACGGTCCAACTCTGCGAGTGCGGTGACCATCCAATTAAATGTTCGGGCGAGTTCGCTGACTTCACGTGGGGCACGCAGGTTGAGGTCGGCAGAAAATTCACCGCGCCCAAGGCGATGCAGGGCCTGCGCCAGTGTCCTGAGTGGTCGGCTGAGACTGCGGGCATGGGCGTAGGCGAGAAGCACGGCGGCGCCCAATCCCCCCAGGCTCAACCAGCGCACCATGCCGGCAGCAGTGGCTGCCTGGTCGCGAGCCGTCGTGGTTTTGCGGGCGATGGTGTCTTCGTGGAAGCGGATCAGCTCGTTGATCTGGGCGATGATCTTCTCGCTTACTTCCGTTTTTTCCTGTGCCCAGGCGTTTTTCCGCTGCAACGCTGTGCTCAAACCGGTGGCATAGCGCGTATGCAACGCCGACAATTGCGTCAGCGCGTCCCGTTCATATGGCGTCACTGGCATGGCAGCGATCTTGTCGAGCAGCGCCACAAAGTCCTGATATCCTTGCGCAAACTGGTCGTAAAATGTTTTATCCTGGAGCTGGAGATATTTTTCGCCCTGACGCATCTGGGCCAGAAACGTGCGGAGGAGGCGTTTTTCAAGCTCAATGTAGGACGCATCAATGGTGAGGATATCGCTGCTGAGCCGCGCTAACTGTTGTAACTGTGCCATGGTGTAGAGACTGACGGCAACCATGAGGATCAACGGCATACTTTGTGCCAGGATCACACGCCAGAAGATTGTCAGACGCATGCAACATGCCCTTCTCATGCAGGGTGGGTCACGAGAGTACAAGATCGGGCGTCGCACTGTCAATGTATGTGTGCTATACGCGTTACGGTGCTAGCGTGTCACCCCCGTCCGTACTGTCCCCGTCTTCAGCCCTGTACTAATCGCCTGCAGTTTGGCCTTGACGGCCTCGGGGATGGCACTATCGGTCAGGTGAAAAGGCGCCAGACCAATGCCATCATTGCTGGCGTCAAAGACCTGTGTCCCCCCCTGAAACGTCCCGTCTACTGCCACCTTAATAGCTCCGTATACTGCCTGATCCACGCGCTTCATGGCACTGGAGAGAATCTTGTTGGCGCCACGCACATCGCCCTGCTTGAAAGTGCTGCGATACTCGTCCTGGTCCACGCCGATGACCCATGCCCCAGCCTGGGAGGCACCGAGAATGGCGCCAGAACCCGTGGTGCCGCCACCACCAAAGATCACGTCTGCCCCTTCATCCATCTGGGACAGGGCGGCGGTCTTGCCCCGGGCTGGATCGGTAAAGCTGTCGAGATACACTCCCAGCACCTGACAGGTCGCGCAGACGTGCTTGACGCCTGCTTCGTAGCCCTTCCGAAAGCGCACCACCGGAGGAATGGCCACGCCGGCCACCATGCCGAGCGTTTTGCTCTTGCTCATCATGCCAGCCAGTGCCCCGGCCAAGAAGCCCGACTGGTCTTCTGCAAAGGTCAACCCCAGGATGTTCGGCACGGGCGGATCATAGGCAAAATCCACGATGGCGAAGCGCACCTGAGGATGCTTGTGCGCCATTTTCTTCGTGGCATCGCCGAGCATGAACCCGACCGTGATGATCATTTCTGCGCCTGTGGTCACGAGCTGCTCAATGTTTTTCTCATAGTCGGTAGGTTGCTGGGTCTCGATAAAGGCACTCTGCAGGCTCAATTCTTTGACGGCGCGCATCATACCAATATAAGCGAACTCGTTAAACGTACGATCGTCCACCTTGCCAACATCCGTTACCAGCCCTACCCGGGTCACGCCGGCCAGGACAGGAGTCCCCAGGCTCCCCAGCAAGACGACGACGATGCAACGTACGAGAAACCCTCCACGACACTGCATAATGGCTCCTTACGGCAATACTAACGCTCCTGTATCCAGATCGGTGCGCAACGCCTGCAGGCACTCGGCAAAACCGCCCGCTATCAGCCGTCCGCCACCCAGCAGCATACCACATTCGAGCATCAAGTTGATGGCCGTCCCAAAATCATCTATGACCAGATATCCATCCTGGTCGATTGGTATGCCATCGGGCTGGAGAGTACATGGATAACGCTGCACGACGTTCTGCACTGCTGGGATAGTGGCATCGATATAGCCATACGTTGGCTTGCCGAGCCCATTGGCCAGGCCGAGTTCGTAGGCTGTGCCATCGTCGATTAGAGCCCCACGAAAGGCATTACAATTGGCTACGACGATGTCACACGCCCGGAGATACGCGATGTTCCCGAGGTAGATGTGCATGGCGCAGCGCATCGCGGCGGAAGGCAGCGCGGTGAGTGCCGGCAGCGGCGACTGGCGATAGAGCTGCACAGTGTCGTACAGGCGGGCGAGAGTCTCGACACTCTGCGGGCCGTCTATGGCGCCATTGTCCAGCGGGTGTAAAGGGCGAAAGCCATAATGTTCGCAGAGGGCACGTTGCTGGGCGGCATAGTCACGCGCGTTGGGCAGAAAAACTTCTGGACCTGCGAGATACAGTGTCGGCGTGTGGCTCAGAGGCATGCTGCTCCCTCCCTTGAAACGCATATCGCATTCCACCGTCTCGTCCGGGGCGTTGGTAAAGAAAAAACGCGTGGTCTGGGCCAGGGCACCCGTCGGAAAGCCCGTGCCGAAATCGATCTGGTTGATCTCATTACCATTGGGATAGGTGCCGCCAGACAGACAGGCTTCTGGACCAAAAGTAAACTGAAATTTGCCGTAATTCCACATCGCTGCCCCGTCTTTGATGCGCTGCACTGCCCAGGCTGGCATATTCGTCGGGCAAATTTGCCAGTCCTCCCCCATCGGCCCAAAACGATACGCCCAGTTTTGATCGCTACGCTTAAACGCCAGGAGAGGATGGCTATATAGCAATCCCATGCCGCAGAAGAGCAGAGCCAGCAAACCCATGCGTTGCATGAGAACAGGTTCCTCGCTTACGGTTCGGGTCGATAAAACACACCAAAGACGGTGAAGCGGTTGGTGTGTCCCAGGATGACTCTGGCCTCAGGGTAGACCTGGGTGTCAGGGACTACGGCCCAGGTCTGGGTGAGAGGATCAAAGCCCCAGAGTGTCAGTGTCGCCGCGGGTACTGGAGGATCGGTATGATCGACCAGGCCATCGTGGTCGGCATCTGTATAGGGGAGCATGAGCATAAACAGCTCGTCACTGGTCGTTTGACCGCTCGCGAGAGCGATTTCGACCACGCTGCCAACGGCCCGGCCCGGCAGGGCCTGGCCTGGTGGCGTCAGGTGAGTAGTGAGGCGGAGGTCGTCAGCATCCGGGAGCGCCCCCAGGGGAAATGACACCACAATCCCTGCGGAGGTTTTGACGGACTCGGCACGCTGTGGCTGCACGTGGACGTGCTTTTGGGCAGGATCTTCCACCAGGGTGGCTGGGGGAGCATCCGCGCGATTACTCACCGTCACCCGCACCAGCGGTGACGCCAGCGTCTCGCCGCTGGGCAAAGTAGCGAGCGCCTGAAGATCATAGTCACCATCCACCAGGGCTACCGTATTCCAGGGCACAAAAAAATCTGCTGCTTGCTGGCCCTGGGGATCCTCTTGGACGAGTGTCTCCTCCGCAATCGAGAGAAAGGTCGCATGTCCTTGAGGACGCCACTGGAAGTGCACCGCGGTTTCTGCAGAGAGGCCCTGGCCAGTGGCCCCTACCCGGACGGCGCTGCCCGCCAGGCGCACTCCCGGCGTCGGGGTATCGAGGTGCAACGTGGGTATAGGCGCTGCTGCGGTCGCGAAGAGACGCGCTTGCTGCAAGGTGGGCGCGAGTCCTGGGAGAGGCGAGCGCACAGTAATAGTCACCGTATCACTCCCGATGAGCGCGCTATCATTGGCCGTCAGGCGCAGGACATAGGTGCCAGCCACACTAAAGGTCGCCATGGTGTTCAACGCCTGGTTATTGCTAAAGACCACGCTCCCCGGCCCGTTGACCTTGCTCCAGGTCACGGTAACGGCGTCCGGGGGATTGGGGAGATGATCATCGGTGACAATGCCCGTCAGGCTCGCGGCCGCCGGCAGGGTGATGGTCTGGTCTGCTCCCGCATTCACGACTGGCGGACGCTGGTTCGGTAAGACCGTAATCGTCACATCGTCAAAGACCGTCGCTGCTCCATCCGTGGCGGTGAGACGTAAAATATAGGTGCCAGCGCGGGTAAAAGTTGCTGTCGTTGCCCGGACGCGTGGATTGGCAAAGGTGACGACACCAGGCCCACGGTTTTTGCTCCAGAGCACACTGACGGCCGCCGGTGGATTGGGCAAGCCATCGTCCGTCACCGTGCCAGTCAGACTGACCTGTGCGGGGAAAGTGATGGTCTGGTCCACACCCGCATTGACGTTTGGGAAGGCGTTGGGCAACACCGTAATCGTCACATCATTGCTCGCCGCCAGGACACTATCGCTGGCGCGCAGACGCAGCACATAGGCGCCGGGTGTACTGAAGGTCGCCATGGTACTCACCGCCTGGGCATTGGCAAAGGTCACAGTGCCTGGGCCACTGATCTTGCTCCACAGGGTGGTGACAGCGCCTGGTGGGGTGGGTAAGCCATCATCGCTGACGGTACCCACGAGCATGGCCTTGGTGGGAAAGTTTATGGTCCTATCAAGGCCAGCGTCAACGAGCGGCGCACGATTGATTGGGGCTGGGGGGTGGACAATGATTGTGAGGTCATTGCTTGCTGTCAGAGCCCCGTCTGTAGCTGTCAGGCGTAGCACGTAGACGCCGAATGTCGCAAAGGTGGCTGTGGTGTTGGTGGCCTGGGGATTGGCAAAGGTCACAGTGCCAGGACCGCTGATCTTGCTCCAGGTCGAGGTCACCAGGCCCGGTGGCGTGGGCAAGCCGTCATCCGTGACGACACCGGCCAGCGTCGCTGTCGCAGGGAGCGTAATCGTCTGGTCCGGACCTGCATTCACACCTGGCGGACGATTAAAGGGCCGCACCGTAATCATCATGTCATCGCTGACGGTGGCGGCACCATCGGTGGCCGTGAAGCGCAGAATATAGGTGCCATCACGGCTAAAGGTCGCCGTCGTCGTGCGGGCGCGTGCATTGGCAAGCGTGACAATGCCAGGGCCACGGTTCTTACTCCAGGTAACGCTGACTGCCCCGGGTGGGTTCGGCAGACCATCATCCGTCACTGTACCAGCCAGACTGGCCTGCTCGAGCAGGGTAATCGTCTGGTCCGATCCCGCGTGCACCAGGGGTGGACTATTGGGTGGAGCGACCCGGATACTTACATCGTCACTGGTCGTCTGCTGGCCATCCGTGGCAGTGAGACGCAGGACATACGTCCCTGGGAGGCTGAACATGGCTGCGGTACTGAGCGTCCGGAGTTTGGTAAACGCGACAGTGCCCGGCCCACTCACTTGACTCCAGAGAACGCTCACCGCCCCGGGCGGATTCGGCAGGCCATCGTCTGTCACCACACCGACCAGAGAGGCTTTCCCTGGCAACGCAATGAGCTGATCCGGCCCGGCGTATACCTGTGGCGCGGTGTCGGCTGGCAACACGGTCACCATCATGTCATCACGCGCCGAAGCTGCTGCATTATCGCTGGCAGTGAGACGCAATACATAGCGCCCTGGTGCGCTGAACGTCGCTGTGGTCGCCGGGGCCTGGGCATTGCTAAAAAGGGTGTTGCCCGGACCGCTCACCTGGCTCCAGGCACTGGTAATGAGCACCGAGGCCGGTGAAAGCCCGTCATCAGTCACGACACCCATCAGGTTCGCGGCTGCTGGCATGGTCACGACTTTATCTGGCCCGGCATTGACATTGGGGGGACGATTGCGTGGCCGGACGACTACCGATGTTACATCGCTACCAACGAGGGCGCCGTCCGTAGCGGCAAGCCGCAACACATACGCCCCGGGGAGGCTGAACGTCGCTGTCGTGGCTGGAGCCTGGGGATTGGCAAAGGTGACGGTGCCTGGCCCGCTGACTTTGCTCCAGGTGGCCGTGATGGTACCGGGTGGCACTGGGAAACCATCGTCTGCAACGGTGCCAGCCAGAGCCGCAGTGGCTGGCAGGGTGATCGTCTGCGTGAGCCCTGCATCCACCACCGGTGGCAGATTGCGGCGTACTCTGATGGTCACGTCACCGCTGCTGGTGGCAGCGCTATCATTGGCACTCAGGCGCAGGACATAGTCGCCGGGAGCGCTAAACGTTGCCGTGGTACTGGGCGTATGGCTATGGGTGAAGACGACGGTGCCTGGGCCGCTGACTTTACTCCAGGTGACCACAACCGCGTCGGGCGGATTGGGGTTGTGATCGTCGGTCACCATCCCCATCAGCGTGGCCGGTGCGGGAAAGGCGATGGTCCGGTCCGGGCCAGCATTGACGACCGGTGGGAGATTGCGCGGCTGGACGGTGACCACCACATCATCACTGCCCATCGCTGTCGCATTGTCACTGGCGGTCAGGCGCAGCACATAGCTGCCAGGCAGGCTGAACATGGCCGTAGTGCTCAGGGTCTGCGCCGTGCCAAAGGTGATGGTGCCCGGCCCACTCACTTTGCTCCACATCGTCGTGATCACCACCGGCGCTGGTGACAGGCCATCATCGGTGACCACACCCACCAGGTTGGCCAGCGCCGGCAGCGTAATCACCTGATCCGCTCCAGCATGAACGTTCGGAGGTCGATTGCGTGGCCGTACCACAATGGTGAGCTCATCGCTCCCGGTGAGGACACTATCGCTCGCTGTGAGGCGCAGCACATAGGTGCCAGGACGCGTAAAGGCCGCGGTGGTATTGAGCGCCTGGGCATTACTGAATGTGACGGTACCCGGGCCATTGATCTTGCTCTAGGTCACAGTGGTGGTGCCTGGTGGGATAGGCAAGCCATCGTCGGTGACCATACCGGTCAACGTCGCAGTGGCTGGCAGGGTGATGCTCTGGTCTGCGCCAGCGTTGACCACCGGCGGCAGATTCAGATCTGGCAGTAACCGGCCGCTGCCAGGGCGCCAGCCCGTCTGGGCAATATCGTCGACCAGGTTCGTGAGCATGAGAGCGCTGGAGGCGTTGGGCAGCGCGAGGATGCGGAAGGTAAGCTGCAGCAGACTGCCGGTGGCCCCTGACGCGATCGTAAACACCTGGTTGTCACCATTCGGAAGCCTTCGGATGGTAATGCCGCCAACTGTGAGGCGGCCAGGGGCTATGACGACATTGGCGTTAAGAAAATCGGTGTTTTGCCCGTTGAGCA
>Ga0194121_10008092_pt1 | contig 13445 bp, 15 predicted proteins | sample TA2MahCa50mmetaG_FD_148609 | JGI IMG/M metagenome (GOLD analysis project Ga0194121, IMG submission 148609) | Freshwater microbial communities from Lake Tanganyika, Tanzania - TA2015020 Mahale Deep Cast 50m | ecosystem: Environmental > Aquatic > Freshwater > Lake | place: Tanzania: Lake... | reverse complement strand
CGGGGCGCGGCATACTGTATATAACGTCGGCTAAGATTCGCCCATCCCCGCCTCGCGCCGGAAGTCGATTTCATGGATATTCGCAGCCGCGTGCTCTACCGGGACCCGCTGATGCTGGTGCTCGACAAACCGGCCGGGATTCCGGTGCACGCCGGGCCCGGCGGCGCGCCGAGCCTGGAGGACGAGTTCGGGGCGCTCCGCTTCGGCCAGGCGCGCGATCCCGCGCTCGCGCATCGGCTCGACCGCGACACTTCGGGCTGCCTGGTGCTCGGGCGGCATCGCAAGGCGCTGCGCAAACTCTGGCGTCTGTTCGCGAGCGGAAGGATCGAAAAAGTCTATTGGGCCGTGACCCGCGGCCGTCCCGCGCGCGACGAGGGCCGAATCGAGGCGCCGTTACGCAAGCGGACCGAACGTGGAAAGGGCTGGCGGATGGAAATCGATCCGGGCGGAGCCGCCGCCGTCACCGATTGGCGCGTGCGCGCCGAGGCCGACGGCCTCGCCTGGCTCGAGCTTCGTCCGCGCACCGGACGCACCCATCAGGTCCGCGTCCACTGCGCGGCGCTCGGCTGCCCGGTGCTCGGCGACGCGCTCTATGGGCGCGAAACGGGGATCGTTCCGCCCCTGCATCTGCACGCGCGCGCGGTGGCGGTGCCGCTCTACGCGAATCGCGAGCCGATCATGGTCGTGGCGCCGCCGCCAGATCACATGAGCGCAACGATGCGCGCGCGGTTGGAATACGGACGGCGGGCTGCAATTGATCGTCGAAACTGTTACCATCGGCGGCAGGCAACCGCGGCCGCGTCTCGAGGATGAACGTTCATGACCCGCGACAAGGACAACCTGGTGAGTTACGAACGGCTGCTGCTCGCGCGCGCGCGCCAAAACCGCAAGACGGCGATCGAAGGACTCATCCGCATCGCCGCCGCGGGAAGCCGGGCGGCGGAGCATCTGCGAAACGCCGTCGAAGGGTTGCGGCACGTGCAGCGCGAATGCGCTAAGGCGGGCGCGCGCTTCGAGGAATCCTCGCGCTTTCGCGCCGAATGCGAGGCCGCCGCGCAACTGAAATCGGTCGACGAGATGATCCGCCGCCGCGACGAGCTGCTGGCGCAGTACCGGAGCCGCGGCAAAAGACCGCGCCGCTAAGGCGTTACGCCACCTTTTCCATCCGCACCGCGGCGTTTTCCATCAGCATGGTGCGGTTGAGCAGCTTGACCAGCGCGTAGACCGCCTGGATCGCGGGCGCGGGCGTGCCGGTGATTTTCGCCATTTCGAGGATAGAGCCGATCAGCGCCTCGGTCTCCAGCGAGCGGCCCGCCTCCACGTCCTGGAGCATCGAGGTCTTGTGCGCGCCGACGGCTTCCGCGCCCTCGATCCGTTTTTCGATCGTATGGCGGAAGGTGACGCCGAGCTTCTCGGCGACGGCCTGGGCTTCGCGCATCATGTCGACCGCGAGCGCGCGGGTTTCGGGAAAGCGGCAGATGTCGGCCAGCGTCGCGTGGGCGAGCGCGCTGATCGGGTTGAAGGAGAGATTCCCCCACGCCTTGAGCCAGATTTCGGAGCGGATGTCGGTCAGCACCCGCGATTTGAGCCCGGCCGCGACCAGGACTTCGTGCAGGCGCTTGACCCGCCCGGTTTCCTGGCCGTCGAGCTCGCCGATCGGGAAGCGATCGCCCTCGACGTGGTGGATCACACCGGGCTCGACCACGGCGGCGGCGGGATAGACGACGCAGCCGACGAGGCGCTTCGGATCGATCTTGCGTCCGAGCACGCCGGTGGGATCGAGGGATTCGAGCTTGTGGCCGTCGTGCGGGCCGCCCAGGCGCTGGAAGTACCACCACGGCAGCCCGTTCTGGACGGTCATCACCATCGTCTCCGGCCCGAGCACGGATTCGATGTCGCGCGCGGCCTGTTCGAGGAAATGCGCCTTGACCGCGAGGATGACGAGATCCTGCGGCCCGGCCTCGGCGAGCGATTCAACCGCGCGCACCCTGGCGACGAATTCCTTGCCGTTTTCCCAGACCAGCTTGAGGCCCTTGTCGCGGATGGCGGCGAGGTGGCGGCCCATGTCGACCACCGTCACCGGATTGCCGGCGAGCGCGAGCTTGGCCGCCATCAGGCCGCCGATCGCGCCCGCGCCGACGACGCAGATGCGCATCGGTGCGGGCGGGCCGCCGGCCAGGAACGCGCTCGGCACTTCCTGGTCGAACGGGTTGGAGAGCGTGCCGATGCCGTCGATGGAGACATCGACCACGTTGCGGGCTTCCTTCATCGCGCCGACGCCGACCGAGGTGCCGCAAGCGATCACGTCGCCCGGCAGCAGGGTCATGTCGCGCGAGAGCAGGCTGACCAGCTTGGCCGGCGGCAGGATCATGTCGGCGACGGGGTAGTTCTGCACTTCGCGGCCGTTGAGCACGGTGCGCACCGAGAGCTTCAAGGGATCGAGCCCGGTCGCGATCGCCGGGCCGAACACGCCGAAGGAATCGAAGCTCTTCGCCCGCGTCCATTGGGCGAACGCCGGATTCTTGTTGAGGATGTCGGCGGCGGTCACGTCGTTGACGCAGGTGTAGCCGAAGATGGCCTTGGCCGCCTCGGCCTCGTCGGCGCCCGCGCACCGCTTGCCGATGACGATGCCGAGCTCGCCTTCGTAGACGATCTTGCCGGAATAGCCCTTGGGCCGGCGGATCGGCTCGCCGGCGGCGAGGTAGCTGTTGGGCGCCTTGATGAAATAGAGCGGCTCGTCGGGCTTCGCCGCCTTCAGCTTTTCGGCCAGCGCGTGGAAATTGTTCCAGAGCGCGACCATCTTGCCCGGCACGCAGGGCGTGAGCAGCCTGACCGCCGCGCGCGGAAGCTTGGCGCCGGTCGGCGTCGCGCCGGCGAACATGTCGCCCGCGTGCACGGCGATGACGTCGCAGTCGATGGTGCCGAATCCGATCTCGCCGTTATGCGCGAATCGCACCCATTTGGTCATGCGCCGTCCTCCCGGATTGCAACGCGTCGCCCCCCGCGTCTTGCATACTATCTATTCGCTCGGGCTGCTCACAAGCCGACCGCCGGAAGATCAGCGCCCGCGCGTTGGATTAGCGTTCGGTGAAGTAGAAGGTCTTCGTTCAAGTCCTCGAACCGTCGCGCCGGGCGAATCGCTCGAATGAGGGCGCGTCGATGTGCCCGACGCGGGTCTCAGCTTCGCTCACGCGATTATTCGTTTGGCGTTCGGGGGAACCGCGCCGCCATATCCATCGCGCCGCGCGGCACGCGGACGATGGTCAGTCGGGTTTTCGTGGCGACGAAGAAAATCACGTAGTTGCCGTGGGCGCACGAGCGCAGGCCCTATGGGGCTTACTAGCCGATATGCAAGCCTGGCTCCATCCGGTCGTGCAGGATGCGCACAATCTCGACAACACCGGGTCCGGCTACGCGGTAGAAGATCACGTGTGCCGGCTCGCCGACCGGGGCTTCGCGGCTCTCGTTGCAGCTATGGCGGATATGCAGGCTGCGCAGTCCGGCGAGGAGTTCGCTTCGGTCCGATGTCGATCTCCCTTGCGGATCGGCCGCGATCCGGCGCATCGCCGCCGCCAGCAAGCCGCGATAGCGGGTGCGTGCATCTCTGCCGTTCTGCGTCTCGCTTGTGCGCAGGATGGAGGAGATATCCGCCTTCGCCGGACCGGAAAGCCGATAGCGCGCCATCGATGGCCGCGCTCAATTGGAGGCCAGCTTGTCGAGGGCCGCGTCGAGATCGGCGTCGTCCACTTCGGTGAAGTCACCACGATCCAGGGCGTCGGCGCCAGACTTGATCCGTTTGCGCAGCGCCGCGAGTTTCAGTTCGTCCTCTTTCCAGCGCTGCTGCAATCCGCGCACGGCATCGCGCACGGCTTCGCTGGCATTCTGGTATTTGCCGGCCTTGACCATCTTCTCGACGAAAGCATCCTGGTCGTCGGTCAGATTGACGTTTCTGGTGGGCATGGGAAATCTCCCTTCGATCCGGCCAGCATAGCGTAGTTGGCAAAGATTGCCAGTAGGTGCTTTGCCCACGCCAGCCGGATAACGGGCGCGACATGCGGGGGACCGAGCGCGGGCGGGCCACGAATTGCCCGGCGAAAGGGCCAAGGCCTGAGCGCTGGATTGGCGTCCGGTGAAATAGGGACGGTTTTAGCGGGTCGGTTTTCCACGCTTGGTGCGGCGGGGTTTTCGCCGTGCTCGACCTGTCGACCGCTCATTGATAATTTTCCTATTTCAGGGTATAGTTTCCAACAAAGTGATTCCGCGTTCTTGGATAAGTGAATAAGACCAAAGCATTCGGCGCGCTGCTGAAAACGGCCGTCGGCGCGCTGCTGAAAACGGCCGATGGCTGGCGGCCAAATGCCCCCGTTCGCCCTCGGCCGGTGTCGAAAATGCCTACAGATGCCTACAGAAAAAGGGTTGTTTCGAGAGATATCAAGGCCTTAGGCTAGGTTTACCCCGTTTTACCTTGCACCAACCCCGCGCAAGGTCGATGCCAGCGCGCTCCCGTCCGCGTCGGCCTTCGCCGCTCACCCGGCCTCGGCCATCTTGAGATAGAGCTGGCGCAGTTCCCTGGTCAGCGGGCCGGGCGTGCCGTCGCCGACCGGCTGGCCGTCGATCTTGACCACCGGCGTCACCAGTGACGACGCGCTGGTCAAAAACGCCTCGGCCGCCCGAAGGGCCTCGGGCACGGTGAACGGGCGCTCGTCGAGGCGGAGCGCGTGCCGCTCGACCAGCTTCAGCACCGCCGCGCGGGTGATCCCCGGCAGCACCGCGGTCGACAGCGGCCGGGTCACGATCCGGCGGTCCTTGGTGACGATGAAGGAGGTCGAGGACGCGCCCTCGGTCACGTGATCGTCCTCGATCATCCACGCTTCGGCCACTCCGGCGTGGCGCGCGGCCATCTTGGCCAGCACCTGGGCGAGCAGCGAAACCGACTTGATGTCGCGCCGCTTCCAGCGCAGCTCCGGCACCGTGATCACGGCGACGCCGTCGCGCGCGGCCGGGGGATCGCGCAGATCCTTGGGTTGGGTGAACATGACCACGGTCGGGGTCAGGTCGTCGGGGCAGACGAAATCGCGCTCGAACACGCCGCGGGTGACCTCGATGTAGACCAGGCCGTCAGCGAGCGCATTCCGCCGGACCAGTTCGGTCTGCAGCCGGGTCCATTCCGCGTCGCTGTAGGGGTTGGCGATGGCGATTTCCTTCAACGAACGTTCGAGCCGCGCGAGGTGCGGGATGTTGTCGAGCAACCGGCCGCCGAGCACGGCGGTGACCTCGTAGATGCCGTCGCCGAACAGGAAGCCACGATCCATGATCGGGATCTTGGCCTGCTCGTAGGGGACGAATTCGCCGTTGAGGAATACGATGCGGGTCATGGGAGCTTTCAGGACGCGAGGACGCGCGCGGCCTCGTGGTATTCGAGCTTGAGCGCCTCGGCGACCGCGGGATGGGTGACGCGGCCGCGATGGACGTTGAGGCCGGCGAGCAGGTGGCGGTTCTCGGCGAGCGCGCCGAGGCCCTTGTCGGCCAACGCCAGCACGAACGGCAGCGTCGCGTTGTTGAGGGCGAAGGCCGACGTGCGCGGCACCGCGCCTGGCATGTTGGCGACCGCGTAGTGCACCACGCCGTCGACCACGTAGGTCGGGTTTTCGTGGGTGGTGGCGCGACTGGTCTCGAAACATCCCCCCTGGTCGATGGAAATGTCGACCAGCACCGCGCCCTTGCGCATGCGCTTGACCATCGCGGCCGTGACCAGGCGCGGCGCGGCGGCGCCGGGGATCAGGACCGCGCCGATCACCACGTCGGCGTCGAGCACATAGCGTTCGATGGCGTCGCGGGTCGCGAACGCGGTCGCCAGCTTGGAGCCGAATTGGAGATCGAGCTCGTAAAGGCGCCGGAGCGACTTGTCGACGACCACGACCTGGGCGCCGAGGCCCATGGCCATGCGGGCGGCGTTGGTGCCGGAAATGCCGCCGCCCAGGATGACGACCTTGGCCGGCGGCACGCCGGGCACGCCGCCGAGCAGCACGCCGAGTCCGCCCTGGCGCTTTTCCAGGCAGTGCGCGGCGACCTGGATCGACATGCGGCCGGCGACCTCGCTCATGGGCGCGAGCAGCGGCAGGCCGCCGCGCTCGTCGGTGACGGTTTCATACGCGATCGCCGTGCAGCCCGACGCGATCAGGCCCTTCGCCTGCGCCGGATCGGGGGCGAGGTGGAGGTAGGTGAACAGGATGTGTTTGGCCGTCAGCCGCCCGATCTCGACTGCCTGCGGCTCCTTGACCTTGACGATCAGGTCGGATTGGCCGAACACCTCGTCGGCGTTGGCCGCGATACGCGCGCCCGCCTGGACGTAATCGTCGTCGGCGAAACCGATGCCGGTTCCGGCGCCAGTTTCGACCAGTACGGCATGACCGTGGTGGACCAGTTCGCGCACGCTGCCCGGCACGAGGCCGACCCGGTTCTCGTCCGTCTTGATTTCCTTGGGGATTCCGACGCGCATCCGTCGCTTCCGAGCTTGGATATGGTTAGAATGTACGCGTCCGTTTCCGGCCGGGCAAGCCGACCGCAATTTCGATGGATGGAAGAATCATGATCGAAACCGTCGCCTTCCTCGTCGTTGCCGTCGCGCTGTACTGGGTCTCCGATCAAATCCTGCTCCGCATCGAGGAGCGGCGCGGCGCCCGCTTCGAGCACCGTTCGCTGATCTTTTTCGGGATTCTTCTGGCCTTGGCCCTGGCGAGCTTCTGGGGGCTGGGTCGCCTGACCGGCCAATGATGAAAAATCGAATTTATTCAGGCAGTTAACCGATTTGACGTGAGTCAAGGCACCGGTCCGCTTCCCCATGCGACGTTCGGGCGTTCTTCGCAACGCATGGGGAGACCGAAGATGGCCGATACCCGTTCCGGAAGCGCCGCCGGCGCGCCGCAAGACGAGCGAGTGCCGCCGATGCAGCTTCTGCTCGACAATCCGTTCGCGCTTCTGTTCATCGGGGTCGCGCTGCCGGCGGTCCTCTACACGATCTGGGGGATCATGGAGATCGCCCAGATCCCGATCGCGCAGTGACGGGGGGCGAATCATGGCACTCACACCTCCGGAAAACAAACTGTGGTGGAACGAGCCCCTGCACAAGATGGAGATCGTGTGGATCACGATCGCCTTCCTGTGGGGCATCATCATGTTTCTGACGATGGTCTATTGGCACATCGCCGGGCAACAGAATCTGTCGAACGAGGCCTACAAGATCAAACCCGAGGCGTTCGCGGCCAAGGCCGAGGCCTTCGTGGCGAAATACAAAGTGCGCGAGGAAGGCGATACCAAGATCCCGGTTGTGAAGCCGCCCGCGGGCGGCGACGCCTACCTGATCGCGCGCCTGTGGGAATGGTGGCCGATCCTCGAGCTTGAGAAGGGCCAAAGCTACCGGCTGCACATGTCCTCGATGGACTGGCTGCACGGGTTCTCGCTGCAGCCGACCAACATCAACATCCAGGTCCACCCCGATTACGAAATGGTGCTGACCGTGACGCCGACCCAGGCGGGCGAGTTCGCCATCATCTGCAACGAATTCTGCGGGATCGTCCATCACAACATGCTCGGCCTCATCCACGTGGTTGAACGGAAATAGGGGGCGAACATGGCAAATTTCATGCATCGGGTTTGTCCCGAAACCGGCCTTAAGGTCTGCCGCCACGCCGAAGCGTTGATCAAGATCAACGCCCTGGTCAGCGTGTGGGAAGACGACGGCGCGCTGGTGGTTTACGACGCGGCGACGTTCGCCGAGTTCAAGCGGCTCGCCATGCGCAAGCCGTCCGGCAAATACAACGTCCACAACAAGATCACCCGCTCCGCCGGCACCAGCCATTGATTAGGGCCGGTTCGGTAGAGACGACTCACGCCGGGCGGATCAGGAACAAGAGCTGGTCGAATTCGACCAGGGCGCCGTCCTCGGCGGCAATTTGCTCGACCACGCCGTCGGCCTGAGCCTCGATGGTGGTGTAGAGCTTCATCACCTCGATCAAGCCCAAGGGGGCTCCGCGCGCGACCTTTTGCCCGACCTCGACAAAGGCGGGATCGCGCGGCGACGGTCGGCGATAGAAGGTTCCGACCATGGGCGAACGGATTTCGATCTGTCCCGCGGCCGCGGCGACGGGCACACCCGCGCTTTTGGTGGGAGGCGCCTTGGCGGGAGCGGTTTTGGCCGGAGAGGACGACGACGGCGCGCGCGCGGGCGCCGCGACGGTTTCGCCCGTTCCGGTGGTTGCAATCGCTCGCCCGTCGGCGCCGCGGCGCACTACCAGACGGGTATCGCCCAATTCCAAAACGACTTCGTCGCATTGCGACGCGTCGATAATTTTGAGGATTTCGACGACTTCCTTATAGCTCAGCGGCAAGCGTCGTTCCCCCCTTGCGTCGCGGGCCGCTTGGTTCGGCCGTCGCATCGATCGCACCGGAAGCGTATTCTTGACAGTCCGGTCGGCGGGCCAAACTATGCGGGCTCCGCGACGTGAAATCAATTGCTCCGTTCGCGTATGCGCGAGGGGATTATGGCGGCAAAGAACAAGTCCGGGGCGCAAGGGCTCCGACGGGTGCTGATCGCCAACCGGGGCGAAATCGCCTTGCGCGCCGTTCGCGCCGCGCGCGCGCTCGGCCTCGAAACGGTGGCGGTCTATTCGGACGCCGACGCGGCGAGCCCGCACGTGTGGGCCGCCAACCACGCCTACCGCATCGGGCCGGGCCCGAGTTCCAAGAGCTATCTTAACGTGCCGGGGCTTCTCCATCTCGCCAAGGCGGCCGGCTGCGACGCGGTCTATCCGGGCTACGGCTTCCTTTCCGAGCGGGCCGAATTCGCCGCTGCTTGCGCCGAGGAAAAACTCGTTTTCGTCGGCCCCACGCCCGAGGTGATCCGAATCATGGGCGACAAGGCCGAAGCCAAGGCGACCGCGGTTCGCCTGGGCGTGCCGGTGGTGCCGGGCTCCGTGGGCGCCTTCACCGACGCCAAGGCAGCGGAAGCGGAAGCGGGCAAGATCGGTTTTCCTTTGCTGCTCAAGGCGCGCGCCGGCGGCGGCGGGCGCGGCATGCGGGTGGCCCAGTCGCCCGAGGGCTTCGCCGCGCTGTTCGACCAGGCGGCGCGCGAGGCCGAAGCCGCGTTCGGCGACGGCGCCATCTACCTCGAACGTTTCTTCCCGGCCGTGCGCCACATCGAGGTACAAGTGTTTGGCGACGCCCATGGCACCGTGCGCGCCTTGGGCGAGCGCGACTGCACCATCCAGCGTCGCCATCAGAAGCTTGTGGAGGAAGGCCCGTCGCCCGCGCTGTCGGCCGCGACCCGCGCGCGCATTCTCGCGGCCGCTGAAAAACTGGCCAAGGGGGTCGGCTATCTCGGCGCGGGCACGGTCGAATTCATCTACGACAGCGCCTCTGGCGAGTTCTTCTTCATCGAGATGAACACCCGCATCCAGGTCGAGCATCCGGTGACAGAAATGCTGATCGGCCACGATCTGGTGCAGGAGCAATTCCGGGTCGCGCGCGGCGAAAAACTCGCGGCGGCCCTACCGCCCGAAGGGGCGCGCGGCCACGCCATCGAATTCCGCATCAACGCCGAGGATTGGCGCAACAATTTCCGACCCATGCCGGGCACGCTCAAGCGCTGGCGCCCGCCGGTCGGCCCCGGCATCCGCATCGACAGCTTTGCCCACGACGGCGCGGTCGTGCCGCCGTTCTACGATTCCATGCTCGGCAAGATGATCGTACACGGCGAATCGCGCGAGGCCGCGCTGGCCAAGGCGCGGGACGCCATGGCGCGCTTCGAGGTCGAGGGCCTCGCCACCACCCTCGATTTCCACCGCCGGCTGCTCGACGACGGCGACTTTAAATCGGGCGCCGTGCACACGCGCTGGGTCGAAACCGCGTTCCTGCAGCGCGCGCTCAACGGGGGAGAATAGGACGATGGGACGGAAAATCCGCCTGATCGACGTGACGCTGCGCGACGCCCACCAGTGCCTGTGGGCGACCCGCATGACCACGGCCATGATGAAAGAGATCGCGCCCCGGCTCGACGAGGCCGGTTTCGAGGCGATCGACCTGGTCGGCGGCGCGGTATTCGACGTCTGCGTGCGCTACCTGCGCGAGGACCCGTGGGAGCGGATGCGGATCCTGTCCGGCTGGGTGAAAAAGACGCCGTTGATCGTCCACACCCGCGGCCAAAGCCTTTTCACGTTCGAATTTTTCGCCGACGACGTGGTCGCGCTGTCGGCCGAGCGGTTCGCCGCCAACGGCATGCGCTACCACACGCCCTACGACGCGCTCAACGACATGCGCAACCTGGAAATCCCGATCCGCGAGGCCAAGCGCCACGGCCTGCACGTGGTGCCGGGTATCGTCTACACCCACAGCCCGGTCCATACCGACGCCTATTACGTCGCCAAGGCGAAGCAACTGGTCAAAATCGGCGTCGACGGTATCTTCCTCAAGGACCCGAGCGGCCTGTTGCTGCCGGAGCGCGTCGCTACCCTGATACCCGCGCTCAAGGCGGCGATCGGCGATCTGCCGCTGCAGCTGCACATGCATTGCCTCTCCGGGCTCGCGCCCTACACCGCCGTGCAGGCGGTCGATCGCGGCGTCGACGTGGTCCACACCGCGACCTCGACGCTGGCCAACGGCGCGTCCCATTCGCCGACCGAGCAGTTCGCCGCCAACTGCCAGCGGCGCGGCCACGAGGTCGCCATCGACCTCGCGCCCGTCCGCGAGGTGGCCGAACGCCTCGCCTACATCGCCGCCCGGGAAGGAAAGCCGGTCGGTCAGGTGGCGGAATACGACGAATTCCATTACCACCACCAGATTCCGGGCGGCATGATCTCGAACCTCAAGCACCAGTTGGAAACCGTGGGGCTCGCCCATCGCCTTGATGAGGTGATGGAGGAAGCAGGTCATGTTCGCGCCGATCTCGGCTACCCGATCGTGGTTAGCCCGTTCGCGCAATACATCGTCACCCAATCGGTGCTCAACGTGATCGGCCGCGACAAGAGCAAGGCCCGCTACGACACGGTGCCGGACGAAGTACGACTTTATGTGCGCGGCGGCTACGGCGAAATCGCGGGCCCGATCGACCCCGCCCTCTACGACAAGATCGCCCGCGGGGCGGAGCCGATTCGCGAACGGCCCGGCGCGCGCGTGCCACCCGCGCTCGAGCGCATCCGCAAGACGCGCGGGCCTTTCAAGTCGGACGACGATCTATTGCTGGCCGCCTATTACGACACGACCCAGTACGACGCGCTCAAGGCGGCGGGGCCGATCAAGACCGACTATCCGCTGATGGAAACGCCGCTCTTGACCCTGGTGCGGGAACTGGCGGCACGGCCCTCGATCAAGGGCTTCCATCTGGTCAGATCGGCAGCCGCCGAGTAACTCCGCTCACACCAGGGTGCGCCCGCCGTCGACGCAGATGGTCTGGCCGGTGATGAATCGACCCGCCTCGGACAGCAGCAGCACGGCGGTGCCGATCAGGTCCTCCGGCACGGCGAAGCGGCCCATGGGAATGACCGACAATGCCGCGGCGCGAAACGCCGGGTCCTTGAGGTAGGGCGCAATCATCCGGGTTTCGATCATCGCCGGGCCGATGGCGTTGACCGTGATCCCATCCGGTGCCCATTCACGCGCCAGCACCTTGACCAGGTGGGCGAGCGACGCCTTGGCGCTGGCGTAGGCCGCGTACTTGGTGTTAGCGACAAAACTGGAGACCGAAGCGAGGTGAATGATGCGCCCGCCCCGGTTCATCGCCTTGCGTGCCGCGCGCGAGAACAGCAGCGAGCCGGTCACGTTGACGTCGAGGGAGTCGCGAAACGCGGCTTCCGGCAACTCGAGCGCGGGTGCGAGGGCGAGCACGCCGGCGGCGTTGAAGGCGCCGTCGACACCGCCGAACGCCTCGGCCGCCGTGCGCATCAACGCGTCATTGGCGACCTCGTCACGAATGTCGAAAGTCGTGAAATGCGCCGGCGGCGCGGATTGGTCCTTGGGCCAGCCGGCGGCCAGGCGGTCGAGCGCCGCCTTGTCGATGTCGCCCAGCACCAGGCGCGCGCCCCGTTCGGCGAACGCGCGCGAGAGCACCGAGCCCAAGCCGCCGGCCGCGCCGGCGACAACGATCGACTTGCCTTTGAGATCGAACAGTAGGTCGGTCATGGCGCGCCATCCTGCCGGATAAGCCCGACGAACGCGAGAACCATCTTACCAATAGACGCGAATATGGTAGGCGGCGACCAGAACAGCGAGCGCGAGAACGATGAAGGGAAGATAGGGAAGAAGATGAAGCCCGTGTTTCATCGGATGGTTCGCCGTCAGATGCGGAACGGAAGCGGTTGAAAGAAATCATACACGTAAAGAATGCCGGCGGCCCCCGTAATTCCGCCGAGCATCAGTTTCAAAAAGTGCTGGGGCACGAAACGCTGGGTCTTGGCGGCGAGCCAGGCGCCGAACACTCCGCCCGCCGAGGTGAACAGCCCCCAGGCGAATTCGGCGTAGATGGTCTGCCCGGCGAATATCGGGACGATCACGGTGTAGGTGAAAATGGCGACCGCCGACAAGATAATGACGTAGGGAATCGAGGCCGCCACCAGCACGTACATGGGCAGGGCGTAAGCGGCGGCGAAGATCGGCACCAGCAGGAATCCGCCTCCGACGCCGAGGGCGGACGCGCAGATGGCAACGCCGAAGCCGATCAGGAACAGGGTCGGTTGATGCATGCGCCAGCGTTCGCCCCAGAAGCCGATGGTGAGATGAAAGCCGTTCTTGGCGACGGTTTCGATCGGGATGCCGGCGGGGATGGCGTAAGGCGTACCCGCGCCTTGGGCACGGCTTGCCTTCGCTTCGGCCGCGAATTTGCCCTCGATGCCACGAGTACGATTGGCGCGCCGGAACGCCGACCAGCACAAATGAACGCCGGCGATGGCGAGCGCGAGTCCGACCGCCATCTTGAACGGTCCCGGGTCCGCGAGCAGAGTCAAGCGGATGAAAGGGCCGATCAAGGCGCCGGCCGCGCCGCCCGCGCATACCCAGAGCGCGAAATCCCAGTTGTATTGCTTGTTGCGGACGAAGCCGAACAAGGCGCCAATCGGATTGATGAAAGTCAGCAACTGGGTGGTCGGCGTGACTGAGGCGGTGGTGAACTGCAAAACCGACATCTGGTAGGGCAGGGCGAAAATGCCGGCGGCTTCGCCGACCACCGCCATGGTGTAGCCGGTCCAGAATCCCATCCATACCAGATGCCAGATCGGCACCCGGGTTCCGGCCAGCGGAAACGCCACCTCGCCGCCCGGCAAAAATCCGTGCTGTGCGTAGGCCGCGGCGAAACCGAGCCCCATCAGCACGGCGAACATCGGGAACTGCTCGACGAGCAGCTCCCGCCGGATCGAAGTTTCACGTTTCAGCAAATCAATCCCCCCTCGCGACGGCCGGCG
>Ga0194121_10008083_pt1 | contig 13457 bp, 11 predicted proteins | sample TA2MahCa50mmetaG_FD_148609 | JGI IMG/M metagenome (GOLD analysis project Ga0194121, IMG submission 148609) | Freshwater microbial communities from Lake Tanganyika, Tanzania - TA2015020 Mahale Deep Cast 50m | ecosystem: Environmental > Aquatic > Freshwater > Lake | place: Tanzania: Lake... | reverse complement strand
CCGCGCCGCCGCGGCACGTTGGTCCGGCGCATAGGAGACCTCACCGCTGGTCCTTCGGCACGACCTTTAAGCCGACCGGCCCGGTGTAAACGGACTGCGGGCGGATGAGGCGGTTGTCGGCGAGTTGTTCAAGGACGTGCGCCGTCCAGCCGCTCGTGCGCGCGATGGCGAAGATAGGCGTGAAGAGGTCGGTGGGAATGCCGAGCGAGTAATAGACCGTGGCGCTGTAGAAATCTACATTCGCGTGCAGATTCTTCTTCGTGAGCATCAGCTCGGCAATACGCTCGGACATCTGAATCCACTTGGGCTCGCCGAGTTGGCTGCTCAAGATTTGGGCCATCTTCTTCAAGTGCGGCGCACGGGGGTCGAGCACCTTGTAAACGCGGTGGCCAATGCCCATGATTTTTTTCTTCTGCGCCAAGGCGTCGGCAACCCAGCCGTCCACCTTCTCTAGCGAACCAATCTCGTGCAGCATCTTGATGACGCCCTCGTTCGCGCCGCCGTGGAGAGGGCCTTTCAACGTGCCGATCGCCGTGGTGATGGCAGAGTACATGTCCGACAGAGTGGCGATGGTGACGCGCGCACTGAAAGTAGAAGCATTCATGCCATGGTCTGCGTGGAGCACGTAACAAACATCCATGGTATTTTCCATGTCCTTGGTGGGCTTGGTCCCGTTGACCATCCAGAGAAAGTTCGCGGCCTCGCCAAGCTTTGCGTCTGGTGGCACGAGCGGTAGACCTTGCCGATTGCGATGAAAATAGGCCGTCACCACTGGCAACTGCGCGATTAGACGGAGTGCTTTGCGCCGTTGCGCATGCTGCGAGTCATCCTCGCTCGTAGTGTCGAAACAGCCCAGCGCCGACACCGCGGTGCGGATGGCATTCATCGGCGGAGTGTCTTTAGGCAGCTTACAAATGGTATCAATTACTCCTTGGGGAATGTCTCGAAAATGTGCAAGCGTGCCCTTTAACTCTGAAAGCTCTGTCTTGTTTGGCAGGTGGTTGTGGTGCAGCAGATGGACAACCTCCTCATAGGTGACCTTGCCGGCGAGTTCATTGATGTCGTAGCCACAGTAAATTAATTGACCAATGTCGCCTTTGACATCGCTGAGCCGCGTCTGCGCGGCCACCACGCCTTCGAGGCCTTTGCTTGCGGCTGTAGTCGTTGGATTGCTCATACTTTCTGGGTAGGTCGGCTAATAAAATTTTTGGCAAATCTAAGTAGTGTCAAAAGTCGGGTCAACGGATTTTAAAAAAGGGACGATGAACAACTTGAATCCACGCGCTTAACTAACTTGATGAAGCTAAATGCGATTCCGCGTGAACACTACCCAAGCAGGTCGCGTCTGCCTTTCAGAGTATAATTGATTATGCAAACGTTCCTGAATCGCCGCCAGTTGTCGCTCTTGATTGCCTGCACTATCGCCATCCCGTTTTTAATCTTGGCCGCCGATGCGCCTAAAGGGGAAGCCAAGAAAGGCCCGTTACCCGTCGCCAAGTTGAGCCGCACTGCCAAGGTGGACTTCGAGAAAGAAATTCTCCCGATGCTCCGTCGCAATTGTCTCTCGTGCCACAATTCGCAGAAGGGAGAGGATGGGGTGAACCTAGAGTCGCCACAGACCATCGCCAAGGGGGGCGAGACGGGTAAGATCGTAGAGCCTAAAAAGCCCGACAGCAGCTCGCTCTTCCGCGTAGCCGCGCACACAAGCAAGCCCACCATGCCACCCACTGGCAACAAGGCTGGGGCAAAAAACCTCAATCCCGACGAACTGGCTTTGCTGCGCCTTTGGATCGAGCAGGGCGCGACTGGTGAGGTTAAAGGCGGTGGCCCAATTGTTTGGCAGCCACTGCCCCCAGGCTTAAACCCCGTTTACGCCGTAGCCCTGACGGATGACGGGCAGTTCGCCGCTGCCGGTCGCGCAAACCAGATTCACTTGTTCCACGTACCCACTGCCACTGCCGTCGGTCGTCTCACCGATCCCGGTCTGCTCGCAGACAAGACCTATGCGCGACCAGGCGTCGCTCACCGCGACATGGCTCTCGCACTCGCGTTTAGTCCCGATGGCAGCACGCTCGCCTCGGGCAGTTTCCGCGAGGTGAAAATTTGGGAACGGGTGCCGCTGGCGGCGAAGTTCACCCTCGCGAACGCGGCGGAAAAGTCCGTGCAGGCAATGGTTGCCAGCGCGGACGGCAAGCTGCTCGCCACCGCGGATGGAAACAACATCAAGCTCTGGAACGCTACAGCAGGCGCGTCCGCAAAGACGCTCTCCGGCCACACGGGCCCGGTGCGCGGCCTCAAGTTCACGCTCGATGGCACGCGGCTCATCTCCGGTGCGGCGGACAAGACCGCGCGCGTTTGGAATGTCGCAGACGGTGCACTTTTTGCCGAAGTCACTACGCCTGCCGAGGTCAATGCCGTGACTTGGCTTGCCGATGGCAAACAAATCGTCACCGGTGGCGCGGACAACCTCATCCGCACCTGGAAGTTGCCCGATGCGGCGGGCGGCAAGGTCGAGGCCGGCAAGGAAATCAAGGGGCATACCGCGGCCATCACCGCGCTCGAAACTTCACCGACCACGCCCACGCAGATTCTTTCCGGGAGTGCTGATGCCTCCGTCCGCGTGTGGAACGTGGAAACCGCCTCGCAGGTACGCACTGTCGCGCACGGTGCGCCGGTAACGGCTGTTGCAGTGAGCGCGGACGGCAAAACCTTCGCCTCGGCGGGCGGCGTGGTCGCTAAGCTGTGGAACGGGGCTAACGGCAATCTCGTTGCCGACGTAAAGGGCGATCGTGGCCTCCTTGATGCCCAAGCACTCTCTGACCGAGTACTGACCTTCGCGAACAACGAGGTGACCTACCAAAAGGCGGCCCTCAAGAAAGCTGAGGACGACTTGAAGAAGGCGGAAGAGGCCGCCAAGAAAACCGAGGAAGAACGCGTCAAGCTCGAGAAACCCCACCCTGAGAACCAGAAAAAACTCGCCGAAGCCACCACCGCCAAAACCACCGCCGAAAAACTTAAGGCCGATGCTGAGACCGCGCAAAAGAAAGCCATGGCGGACAAGGAAGCCGCTGACAAGGTCGCCACGGATGCGGTTGCCGCTGCGAAGACGGCTGCGGAAGCCTTGGCCAAAGCCGCCGAGGCCGACAAGCCGGCCGCCGAGAAGGCCTCGAAGGAGGCTGCGGACAAATCCAAGGCAGCGGCAGACGCGAAGGCTGCTGTTGAAAAGATGCTGGCCGACACCAACAAGACCCTAAAGGACGCCACCGACAAGCTCACCGCCGAGGCGAAGAAATTCACCGACGCGACATCGGAGGTTCGCAAATACACTGATGCCGACGACGCCGCTAAGCGAGCCGTGCAGGACGCGAAAAAAGCCGGCGATCTGGTCGTGACGACCAAGAAAGACATCGAGACGGCCGAGGCCGCGCAGAAGAAGGCGGATGCTGCTGCCACCGAGCAGAAGAAAGCCACCGCGGACGCCGAGAAGGCTGTTCGATCCATCGCCTTCTCAGCCGACGGCAGGCTCCTCGCCACCGCGCACGAGGACGGTGCGGTCCGCACTTGGAGCGCGATTACCGGCACCGCTATAGAAACATACAAGGGCGGCGCGAGCGTAGTGGCCTTTGCCGCGAACGGAGTGCTTGCCGCCGCCGGCCAGCAGATCATGGCTTGGAATGCGCAACCTGAATGGAAACTGGTTCGCACTATCGGCTCCGCCACCGGGCCGTCGCCGCTGACAGGCCGCGTGAACACGCTCGCCTTCAGCCCGGACGGCAAGACGCTCGTGACCGGCAGCGGCGAACCATCGCGCAGCGGCGAGTTGAAGCAGTGGGATATAAAAACCGGCGCGCTCGTACGCGAGTTTAAAAACGCCCACAGCGATACCGTGCAGGGTATCTCTCTCTCTGGTGACGGCACTCGGCTTGCCAGTGGCGCGGCAGACAAGTTCGTGAAGGTTTGGACCGTTGCGGACGCAAAGCTCCTCAAGTCCTTCGAGGGTCACACCCACCACGTGCTGGGCGTGAGCCTCAAGCGCGACGGCCGCATTGTGGTAAGCGCAGGTGCGGACAACTCCGTGAAGGTCTGGAGCCTCGTCACCGGTGAGGTCGTCCGGACGATCAAGGGCTTCGACAAGGAGGCTACCAGCATCGGTCACGTTGGCGTGGGCGACCAGTTTGTAGCCACCGGCGGAGATGGTAAAGTGCGCCTCATCAATGAAAGTGGGGCTGATGCGCGCAGCTTCGTCGGCGCCAAGGATTTCGTCTATGCTGCCGCCGCCACGCCTGACGGGAAAGTTGTGATCGCTGGAGGGCAGGATGGCGTGCTGCGCCTCTGGAATGGCTCAAACGGCAACAGCCTTGCCACCTTCGAGCCGCCTGCCTCATCCGCGCCCGAGCCGCAGAGGACGGCCGCAGTAAACAAGTAGAATGCTTGCTTGAACTCAGGTGGTTTGCTTTTCCTCAGCATCTAGGTCCACCAGTGCAGGGCTCAGTGCAGGCGGCTAAGGCTTCTTCCTGACTTCCCCTTGTGCTGGTTATTTGGTATTCCATAGGCTCATGGGTCAGTTGATGAACTTCTTCACGCCGTTGCATAAGCGAACGGCGCGCAAATACCTTGACCGCATGGTAGACGACAAGGTTGCCTGCATGGTTAAGGCCAAAGAGTACGAGTTTGATTACTGGGACGGGGATCGCCGCTTTGGTTATGGCGGTTACAAATACGACGGCCGCTGGCAGCCCGTTGCCGAGCAGATCATTGATACCTACGGACTCAAGCCGGACGCGAAGATTCTCGACGTGGGCTGCGGCAAGGCGCACCTACTTTACGAAATTCAGCAAATGCTCCCTAAGGCGGAACTGGTCGGATTCGACATTTCGCGGCATGGTATGGCGACGGCTCCGGAGCCGATCCGGCCCAAATTGATGCGGCACCGCGCGCAGGACAAGTATCCGTGGAGCGACAAGCACTTCGACCTCGTGCTCTCCCTTGGCTGCCTGCACAACCTGCGCATCCATGAACTCCAGTCTGCGTTGGGTGAAATTCAACGCGTGGGCAAGCAAGGCTATGTCATGCTTGAGAGCTATCGCAATGAGCAAGAGCTCTTCAACCTTCAATGCTGGGCGCTCACCGCCGAGGCGTTCTTCGATTCCGAGGCATGGGTTTGGCTCTATCGCCATTTCGGTTACACGGGAGACTACGAGTTCATCTACTTCGAGTAAACCGACGTATAATTCTCCCGCATGAAATTCCGCGCCGCCATTCTCTCCGAGTTGAAGCAGCCGCTCGTCATCGAAGAAATCGAGTCCGGCCCGCTACGCTTCGGGCAGGTGTTTGTGAAAATCCATTGCACTGGCATCTGCGGCGCCCAACTCAATGAGATCGAGGGCGCGAAGGGGCCGGACAAGTACCTTCCCCACCTGCTCGGCCACGAAGCCACCGCCACCGTTCAGGAGGTGGGTGAGGGTGTTACGCACGTCAAGGCCGGAGACCGCGTGGTGTGCCATTGGCGCAAAGGTCTTGGCTTGCAAGGGCCGGGTGCGCTTTACACGTCTGCGCGCTTCCCGCGCATTAACTCCGGCTGGGTTACGACGTTCAGTGAGTACTCCGTGATATCGGAGAATCGGCTTACAAAATTGCCAGCGGGTTTCGACGCAGAGGCTGGCGCGCTTTTTGGCTGCGCTGCCACTACTGCGATGGGCGTGCTGAACAACAACGCTAGGCTGGGCATCGGTGAGAGCATCGTCGTCCTCGGCACCGGCGGCGTGGGGCTGAACCTCGTGCAATTTGCCTCAATGGTTGGAGCTTATCCCATCATCGGTGTCGATCTACATGACCACAAACTGGAGCTGGCCCGCAAACTCGGCGCGACGCACACCATTAATGGGCGCACAGCTAATGTCGTCGAGGAGGTCCACAAAATCGTCGGCCCGGCGGGTGCGGACGTGGCGATTGAAAATACCGGTCTCGCTGAACTCATCGAACAGGCCTACGAGCTAACGGCAGCGCAGGGGCGAGTGATTTTGGTCGGCGTTCCCGCCAAGAGCGCCCGGCATCCGAGTTTTTACACTTTACCGCTGCATTTCAAAAAACTGTTGGCCGGCTCCGAAGGCGGCGACTGCCGGCCCGAAGTGGATATCCCGAAGCTGGTCCGCCTGTGCGACGCTGGAAAGCTCAAGTTCGACGGCCTCGTGAGCAAGCGCTATCGTCTCGACGAAATCAACGAAGCCATCGCCGATCTCAAGCAAGGCCGCGCTGCCGGACGTTGCATCGTGTGGATGGAGGAGCCGCCAAAGGTATGACACTCGGAGGCTGCTATCGCACTGAAGCCGACCTGCGCCACGCCGGGTTCAAGCGGCTAGGACGTAATGTGAAGGTGCATGAGCGAGCGAGTGTTTACGGCATAGAGAATATTTCATTAGGTGACAATGTCCGCATTGACGACTTTTCCATAATCATAGCAACGGGCGAGTGTGTACTTGGAAACCATGTGAGTATTCCGAATTTCTGTTTCTTGGGCGCAACGTTCGGACTCGAATTGGAGGATTTCGTGACCTTGGCGCCTGGGGTAAAGATTTTCACATCGAGCGACGATTATTCCGGCGAGCACCTCTGTGGTCCGACGGTTCCATCGGAATTCACAGGGGGCCGCAAAGGCCGCGTGGTATTGTGCCGGCACACGTTAGTGGGGGCTGGTTCGGTGATTTTACCAGGCTGCACACTGGGCGAGGGCGTCTCAGTCGGGGCGCTCTCGCTCGTGAAGACGGATTTGGATCCGTGGGGAATATATGCCGGCATGCCCGTGCGCCGGCTGCGTGAGCGGAAGCGTGATTTGTTGCAATTGGAGTCTCGCTTGCACAGCCTGTCACTTCGCTAAACAATAGGAATCTTGGTTGTACAATAACTTTTAGAAATGCAGCGTCGAGTCCCATTTCTTGATTTGCGGGTCTTGGATGATAACGAACGCCAAGAGCTGTTGGAAGCTGTTGATACCGTCTTGCGGCACGGGCGGATCGTGATGGGGCCAGAGATGGCCGAGTTGGAAGCCCAGCTCGCGGCTCGGCTTGGGCGCAAACACGCCATCGCGGTGAACTCAGGCACCGACGCACTCTATCTTGGCCTCAAGGCGCTCGCGCTGAGGCCGGGCGATGAAGTAATCACCACCTCGCTGTCGTGGATTGCGACTGCCAACGCGATTGCGTTGAATGGGGCAACGCCGGTGTTCGCAGATATCCGGGATGATTTGAACATCGATCCCTCGAGCGTCAGCCGGCTCATCACTGCGCGAACGAAGGCGATTCTGCCTGCGCATTACACGGGCAAGGTCTGTGAGATGGGCCCGCTGATGGAGTTGGCGCGGGTGTACGGTTTGGCGTTGGTGGAGGATGGTTCTCAATCATTTGATGCGCGGCACCACGGGTGCCTGAGCGGCACCTTCGGAACGCTTGCGTGCATCAGCTTGAATCCGATGAAGGTCTTTGCCGCGTGTGGTGAAGCCGGAATCGTGGTGACCGACGATAGTGGGTTGGCCGAACGGCTGGTGGCACTCCGCTACAACGGAACCGTCAATCGCGAGATCTGCATAGAGCCTAGTGTGAATGGCCGGCTGGATACTTTGCAGGCCGCGATGCTGCTCAAGCGCTTACCTCGGGTCAGCGCGTTAATCGCGAAGCGGGCCGCGAACGCGGCGTTTTACAACCAGAACCTGACCGGCTTGGTGGCCATGCCCATCGAGCGTCCGGGGGAGCAAGATGTCCGCTACACCTACACGATTCGTTCGTCCCGCAGGGACGAGCTTAAGATCTGGCTAGAAGCCCGTGGCGTCGAAACGAAAATTCAGCACTCGCTGCTCATGCCAGAGCAACCCGCCTATCGTGAAGCTGCCCGCGGTCAATGGGGCAATGCCAAACGGCTCGTGGGAGAGGTGCTGTGCCTGCCGGTGCATGAGAAGCTGACAGAGGCTGATTTGGAGCATGTCGTCGAGTGCGTTAAGGCGTTTGGCCCCTCCTTGCCCATATGCCCGCAGTGACGTATTTACGCGACCGGTCGTTGATCGAGGTCACGCCGGGGATGGTGGCGCAGTTGAAGGCCGATGCCGCGAAGGAATCGTTGCGCCGGGCACGTCTCTGCCTCCATCCGGATCCGGGCCATTCCCTGCATGAAATGATCATTGCTTTCACCCGGGACACCTACGTCCGCCCGCATCGCCATCGGAACAAATGCGAGTCCATGCATGTCATTGAGGGCGAACTCGACGTGGTGTTCTTCGACGATGCTGGATGCGAATCCACCCGGATCAAGCTGGGACCTTTCGGATCCGGAAAGGCCTTTTATTACAGACTGACAAATATGCAGTGGCACTCGGTCGTGCTCCACACGGACACCGCCGTGATTCATGAGACCACCAACGGGCCCTTCAACGCTGCTGACAGCGAGTTTGCGCCGTGGAGTCCAGAGCCGACCGACCTTGCGGCAGCAGCCGCATTCACGCGTCGCCTGCTTCGATAACTCACGAGACTCCGCTGTATGGATCGGCCGAAATTCTCAGTCATTCTGCCGAATTATAACCATGGTCATTATCTTCCCACATGTCTGCAATCTATCGTGGAGCAATCATTGTCAGCAGACGAAATCGTCGTGCTGGACGATTGCTCCACCGATAACAGCGTGGAGATCATCAAAAGTTTTGCCGCCAAATACCCGTCCATCCGCTTCTATCAAAATGACCGGAACATGGGGGTCAACTACACGATTACGCGGCTCTTCAGCCTGGTGACGGGTGAGTTGGTGTTTGGCCCTGCCTCGGATGATCATGTTCTGCCGGGCTTTTTTGAGAAGTCCGTTCGACTGCTACTGCAGCACCCGCAGGCGGCGATGTCGTGCACTATTGGAGATTGGCACGAAGCCACAACTGGGTGGAACTGGCAGGTGGGGGTCGAGATGGGCAATGAACCCTGTTACTTGTCCCCGCAGCGTCTTGTGGACTTGGAGAGCCAAACGAAGCTCCATATCCCCAGTCACACGGTTATTATGCGCCGCAGTTTGATCCCTCCCTATTCGCCAGAGTTGCGCTGGCATTGTGATTGGTTCGCGCTCACTTCGGCGGCCTATCGTCACGGCATATGCTTTGTACCCGAACCACTGGCTTGGTTCAACATTCACCAAACCTCATTTTACAATGCAGGCCGCAAGCAACCGGAACACGTCGAGGTGATTTTGAACATCTTGCGGCGGCTTCACCTCCCGGAGAACGGGGACATCCTACCTCTCCTCCGCGATGGAGCCGCCTTGTATCACTTTGGCTGGCCTATGTTAAAGGCAATCCGCAGCAACCCAGAATGGCACCATCTGATAACGCCTTTGATGCTACGCAAGTGCATCTGGCACGCTTTCAAGCTCAAAGGGAAACAGGTCATGCCGCACTTCGCTGCGAACCTTTATTTCCGACTGGCCGGATACCGGGCGAAGCCGACTGCTGCCAAACAAGTCCAGAAGTAATCAGCGAAGTTGTTGGCATGTGGCGTTAGGTTTTGTAAGCTTCGACACTCCCACGATGAAATCGTCCGAGTTTCAACGCCAATACGCCGCGCAGCACCCGATCACTGGAGACGCAAATCGTCCAGATGACCGGGTTCGCAAAGTCAGGGAATTGGTCGCGAAATACACCACCCGGCAGAGGATCTTAGACATTGGGTGCGCCGATGGTGCTGTGCTGAAGCCGTTCCTCCACCAGCACGAGTTACATGGCGTAGATTTCAGCCCGGATTTCCTCGCTGGCGCAGTCGCGCTCGGTTACCAAACCAAGGTTCACGACATCGAGAGTGAACCGTTGCCCTATGCTAACGCGGTATTTGATGTTGTGATGGCAGGGGAAACTATCGAGCACATTGTAGACACTGATTGGCTTTTGGCCGAGGCCAACCGAGTGTTGAAACCGGGCGGGCATTTGATCATAACCTATCCGAACGTCCGCACACTGACTTCGTTAGCGATGATGTTGTTTCTCGATATTCCACCCATGTATTCGGCTCGCTATCGCGGGCCGCATTACCGCGACTTCACGCAAAAGACGATTCGCATCGCGCTGGCGAACCACCAATTTCGGCCGGACAAGACGCTCGGCACGCACTTTTACTTTCCTTGCATCGGCGATTGCTTGTCCGGGCTGGCCTCTATCGTCCCGGGCTGGGCCTCGCAGGTCGTGGTGCGGTCGGTGAAGACGGGCGAATCCCGCTACTCCGCCAAGGCGGCGGCACAGAAGGACATATACGGCTAAAGCTTGACTGATGTTTGCGCGGTTCGTGCGTAAATTTTGGGTCTCCTTCCCCGAATGATTTGGGTCACACTGCCGGCAGCCACTTACTGCGTAAACATTACCAGTCACAATTGGTTAATCAGTTTGCCAATCGAATGGCCCGCTGCTAATTCAAACGCCCACATGAACGGAAATCTTTTGAAGAAGATCAAAGTCATCGGTGAATTGTTGTGTCCGCCGCTGCTCGCCCCTACGCTCAAACAGCTCATTCGTATCACGCCTTATGCACGGGGCAAAATGGCCTCCGGACCCTGCACGGAGGTTCCTGCGGGAGGGCAAGTGTTGGAAGGCGCTTGGCAGAATCTGACTGCGGCCAACGCAGCCCCGAAGCGCAATGCCAGCATGCCCGCCAGCCCTCGGTGGGAGGCGTTGCTCGAACGTATTCGCTTTGAAATTAGCTTCTTCACCTCCAACCGTGAAGCCATTCATTTCGCGCAAAGCCGGATCGATTTTGATCACCGCGAGCCGGTGTATTACGCCTGGCCGCTTTACAAGCTTCACGCCGACTCGCTGCACGCAGAGTTTCCCCAGTTTTCCCATTGGTTTGAGCAAATAAGCGATTCGCCGCTGTCCCGGCCGGATTCACTGCTCAATTGCGGCGGGCGGATTATCAGCAACATCCTTTTCTGCCATGTTAGGTTTCTGAGTGGCTGTCTCGCTCACGTGCCAAAAACGGAAATGGTATGTGAAATCGGTGGCGGATATGGCGCACCCGCTCGGTTATGGTTGACCAATCCGATCAAACAGCCGAAGACCTACGTCATCATCGACTTTCCTGAGTCATTGTACTTCGCCGAAGTTTTTTTGCGTGGTAATTTTGACAATCTCGCGCTTTATTACGTGACCGACCCCAAGCCAATGGATCCGGCGTTCGCAGCGAAACAACGTGTGATCTTGTGCCCGATTCATTTGTTGGAAGCTGTCGCGCCGCTTTCATTCGACTTGGTTACGAACACCGGCTCGATGCAAGAAATGCCGGACGAATGGATTGATTTCTGGATGAACTGGCTGTCTAAGCAGAACTGCCGCTGGTTCTACTCCATGAATTATTTTGGCCAGCCGCTCAATAGCCTGATGGAGGCCGGCAACATGTGGAGCCCGCGCTTGAACTCCGACTGGGTTGTGCGACGACAGCAGTTCGATCCGCCTTTTCTCCGGCAACAGTCTGAACGGAACTTTGCCGAGTTAATCGCGGAGAAGATCCCCCAGCACGGACTGGGCGGAAGCGAAAAGGCGCGAGCCCGTTACGACATGACCCGCCACCGCATCATGGACAATCAGATGCTGATGGAAGTCATGGACATCGTGCGACTTGGAGCTGATGAGGACGTTCTGTGGGACGCGCTTCAACGCATCATTAACCAGAATGTGCCGGTGCCTAAAGAAGCCTACTATCTCGCCGCCAAGCTGGCGAAGGATGGCAGTCCAGAATTTCAACGACTACGTGGCGGGCAGCTCGCCCAGACTTTCACCAAACTAAAGGCCATTCGCGCCAGCGGGCGTGAAAACACCTATTCGGCATGAGCGCTACTTGAGCTCGCGAAGTCCTCCGAGTTCCAGCGCCGGTCTGCGGTCTTGCATTCGATTTCGGGAGATCCAGATAACCCTCGACCGCGCAGCGAATCCGCAGGGCATGGGCGGCGCTTTTGTGCCGAGATAAAATTGCACCTTCGGTTCGAGAGAGCCGACTCGTTCGATCATGTAACAGGCCGCGCCGTCGTCGAGCAGTTGGTGGAACGGGTAGAGGTAACGGGGGATACGCACGTCGACGAGCGCCACGGGCTGGATTTTTGGCGTGAGGGCATTATTAGCAGCAGGATCACATCGTCGACGATGGCCTCGCTACTTCTTGGGCGTCTTTGTTTACTGCTACAGTGTCGGTAACGTTAATCGAACGGGGCGCAACAGTTGCACTTGTTCACAGCGCGGGCAAGAGGACGGGCTTCACTTGAACTGACCAACCGACCGGTTTAGGTAAAAGCATAAAACGCATCTTGACCGTTCCTCGCCGTCCGATAATTTTAACACGTCAACCCGACGATTTTATGAGCACTGAAAACAACTCCCCCGTCTCCGGCGCGTCGCGTCGCGAGTTCCTCAAGTCCGCAACCGCCGCCACGGCAGCAGTCGCCGCCACCGGCATCATCAAGGTGCCTGTTTATGGCCAGAACCAGGCTCCCTCCGCTAACGTGGTCGGTGCGAACAACCGAATCACGATCGGGCACATCGGTGTTGGCGGCCAAGGCATGGCGCACGTCAACCAGATGAAGCCCAAACACGGCGACAATAACACGGCCTCTGTGGCTGTCTGCGACGTATCCAAATATCGGCAAGACTTCTCCAAGGGAAAAATCCTTGAGAACAACGCTGGGGCGAAGGTGGAAAGCTATGGTGACTATCGGAAGCTCCTTGAGCGGAAGGACATTGATGCCATCGTCTGCGCAACGGTGGATCACTGGCATACGAAGATTTCAGTGGACGCCCTGAACTCCGGCAAACACGTCTATGTCGAGAAGCCAATGACCCGTTACTTGGGCGAAGCCTTCGAAATTTATGATGCGGTCAAGAAGTCTGGCAAGATCCTCCAGGTTGGTTCGCAAGGCTGCTCGGATATGAAGTGGCATGAGGCTGCCCGCCTCGTGAAGTCCGGTAAGATTGGACCCATCGTTATGTCCCAAGGTTCTTACATGCGAAACAGTCCTAAGGGAGAGTGGAACTACACCATCCAGAACTGGTGCACGGACACCGACACCGACTGGAAACAATGGCTCGGACCGGTGAAGAAGCAGATTCCATTCAGCGCTGATCACTATTTCCGTTGGCGCAAATATTACCCCTACTGCGCCGGTCTGTTGGGTGACTTATTCCCGCACAAGCTCCACCCTTACATGCTCGCCACGGGTAACCCGGAGTTTCCCACGCGCGTTGCGGCTGTCGGTAGCAAGAAGTTCGAGACTGATAAGAACACGCCTAATACGCCAATGCGCGACGTGCCGGAGATCGTCCAACTTATCGCCGAGTTCCCCAGCGGCTACGTGATGCACATCACCAGCAGCACGGTGAACGAGGTCGGTACGCAGGAAATGATCCGCGGTCATAAGGCCACGCTGACCATGGCGGGCAATAAGGTAGAGCTGACGCCGGG
>Ga0194121_10008076_pt1 | contig 13464 bp, 14 predicted proteins | sample TA2MahCa50mmetaG_FD_148609 | JGI IMG/M metagenome (GOLD analysis project Ga0194121, IMG submission 148609) | Freshwater microbial communities from Lake Tanganyika, Tanzania - TA2015020 Mahale Deep Cast 50m | ecosystem: Environmental > Aquatic > Freshwater > Lake | place: Tanzania: Lake... | reverse complement strand
TTTTATAAAAATAAGCACTCGAATCCATTTTTTAACCTATTCATGCAACAAAGCCAATCGGATTAACAAATCTCTGATTATGCAATGCAGAAACGTGTCGGTGAAGGAATAAATAGGTAATGCTTTACAAGACAGCGTAAGTAATCTGGACTATGTATTAGAATGCATGATAATCCATATAAAGTATATACATGCTATGTTCCTTTTTTCCATGATGAAAAAAGGAACCAACCGAACAACCCCAAGGCTTGGAGCTCAGTGAAGCTAAAAAATCTTGTTCTACTAGAAATTGCTAAAACTGTGCCTTCCAGCCTGGGAGGATAAGATTGGATGGGCTTATATGTATTAGCCTAGCTTACATTCGTTGCGAATAAAGAAAAATATATCTTCATAAATTCTATAATCACAGGATACATAACCCATAGCTTGTTCTTGTTCTTGTTTTATTATTCTTGCTATGTTTAGGTTTTTATCTATGCCCAAGTAATAATGACCATGCGCCATACATGGGTATACAAATCCTGTCAACATATTCTTGTTAGGCATATCCTCTATCTGGATATGTCTATCAGCTAGAGACGGGTTATCTGTGTCAATAAGATCAAGTTGGTTAAAACTTGCCCCTCTTACTAGTTGAGTAGATACTGGAAGCAGCGAATCATGTTTGGTGTCTTCATTTTTAGTAAGAAACTTTGAACAGGCTCGATCAAATTTTTGTAGGATTTCTCCTGTTTCTTGATCAAGATCTGAGTCATTTAAATTCAAGAACGCTTTAACCTCATCTCTATACCCAGCCATAAATAGAGTTAAAAATTAATACTAGACTGTTGTCGGAATAAACATGCAATTCGACATTTGATAATCAAATTATACATGTAAAACGTGCTGTAAATATAAAAAAGCCTTAGATTTAGGCCTCTATTTTGGTTTCATAATTTTTTTCTGATATATTCGAAGAAGCTACAATCCATAAACTTGAATCCATTAACGATTGCAATGCAGTTAGAAGTACAGCTTAAATTGGCGTTACAAAAGGCCTTTTTAGAAATATATAATTATTCTTTATCAGAAGAGGAGTCTTGTTTTCAGATTACAAAAAAAGAATTTCTAGGGCATTTTTCTTTTCCTGTGTTTGGTTATGTGAACAAATGTCATGATCAACCCAATCAGATAGCAAAAAAAATAGGGGAGCGGATTCAAAGCAAAACTGATATCATAACATCATATAATGCCATAGGTGGTTTTTTGAATTTAGTGGTTGCTGATGGGGTTTGGGTCAATATATTAGGAGCTATCGTTGACAATCCCAATTATGGTTTTTTCCCTAAACGAAAAGAACATGTAGTAGTGGAATTTTCCTCACCAAACACGAATAAGCCACAGCATTTAGGTCATTTGCGCAATAATTTCTTAGGAAGTTCTTTGGCTGAAATATTAAAAGCTGTCGGATATACAGTCCATAAAGTGAATATCATCAACGATCGAGGTATTCATATTTGTAAATCTATGGTTTCTTATCAAGAATCGGGTCTAGGGGAGACCCCTGAAAGTAGTGGCCTCAAAGGAGACCATTTAGTGGGTAAATATTATGTGCAGTTTGATCAAATCTATAAAGAACAATTGGGATCTCTTCAAAAAAATGCACAAGGAATCACTACAGAAGTTCCTGCTGTCTTACAAAAAGCACAAGAAATGTTGCTCAAATGGGAACAGGGAGACCCAGAGGTTATGGATTTGTGGAAGAAAATGAATGGTTGGGTATATGATGGCTTTAAGGTTACTTATGATCAGTTGGGAGTTACTTTCGAAAAAATATACTATGAATCAGATACGTACCTATTGGGTAAAAAAATTGTTGAAGAGGGCATTCAGAAAAAACTTTTTTATAAAAGACAAGATGGTGCTATTGCAGTAGATTTGTCCGCCTATGGATTGGGAGAAAAAGTTCTATTGCGTAATGATGAAACTGCTGTTTATATTACCCAAGATTTGGGTACAGCTGATTTGCGTTATGCTGATTATTGCTTTGATAGAATGATTTATGTTGTTGGGGATGAACAGGCCCATCATTTTAAAGTTTTGTTTTCTATTCTAGATCTGTTGGGTACATCCTATGCTTCTACTGTATATCATTTGCCTTATGGCATGGTAGAGTTACCTAGTGGAAGAATGAAATCTAGGGAAGGAACTGTAGTAGATGCTGATCAACTTTTAGCAGAAATGGTAGATGCCGTTAAAACCTATAGGAAGGAACATCCAGAACGATTGCATGGATGTAGTACAGACATGTTACACGCCTTGGATCAGGTTTTAGCTACTGGAGCGTTGAAATTTTTCTTGCTTAAGGTCATACCACAAAAAAAGATGTTATTCAATCCCAATGAATCTATTGATTTTCAGGGGGATACGGGTACATTCATCCAATATACCTATGCTAGAATCTGTTCCTTAGAAAGAAAAGCCAAGCTAGAAGCGAACATTTCATTTGATGCATATAAGGAGCCACTTACTGTTTTAGAGCAAAGCCTTATTTTTCAACTCTATCTTTTGCCTGCAAAGATGGAGGAGGCTGCTAAAACCTATATGCCCTCTGTCATTGCATTGTATGTTTTGGATTTGGCAAAAAACTATAATAGGTTCTATGCAGCTTATCCTATTCTCAAAGAACCCATAGACGTTGTTAGAAATTTTAGATTATCGCTCTCTGTGGCTGTAGCGAAAGTGCTTAAACACAGTATGGCCCTTTTGACGATCGAATTGCCTACTAGCATGTGATGCTATGTTCTATGCTTAATGGTTAGCTATTTGTAGGAAACACGAAGAAAAAAATAGCAGCGCAACGTACGTTACTAAAAGATTTGCTTTATTTCTTATCTTTGTATTACGGGGAGGAATGCAGGAAGGGTTGTTATGTATTGGTTACAGTAAACAAGAAAAACAAAATAAGTTCTATATAACATGCAACAATTTAAAAATAAAAAAAAGTTTTTATCAGTTTTAAAACAATGTTACCCTTTTCCTGGTTGTGTCTATCCATATTTCTGATGGGGGGCAATATGGATACATGTGTCCAGGATAAAGGAGATAAAAAGAATGCTACTGATCAAGATAAACCTAGAGCACCATATGTTTCAGGACGGAAGAAGTCAAAGCAGTTATACAACAACAAGCGAACAGTTCCTAAAAAAATCATTACTATCCCTACAAATAAGCGGCCTAAAGTTATAAAAAAGAAGCTCAGTGTGGTAAAAAATATGGGAGCACTGAAATCTCTATGTGGTAAGTGTAACCAAAAATTTACTGGAAAAGAGCAGGAATTGCTTAGCCTATCATGTAATTGTGGTTATGCCTATCATATACCCTGTATACAGGAGTTAAAAATAGAGCATAAACCAGGATTCAGAAAATGTACACGCTGTGCAACTCCATGCCGTATGGTCCATGTAGTGGATGGTACCTATGTAGAGGAATCAGATCTAGATCAAAGTTCTATCCAAGCTAGCGAAGAAAAAGCTCCTTTAAGTTTACTAGCTAGTGCATTACAAGCAGATAACTTCCATGCGGAATGTGCCATTTGTTACGAATCGTTTTTAGATGAAGATAAAGATGAAGATAAAGATGAAGATAAAGGTAAGCTAGTGTGGAAGCTAGATTGTAACTGTAAACAAGTCTACCATGATGATTGTATAAGGCGTTGGGTAACAGAAAAAAATGTAGGAACACAAGGTACCCAAATTTGTCCAATGGGTAGATGCACATCTCCAAAAATTTCTTCTCTATCTATAGTTAACGGGAAATTGACTTACAACACTTCTCAAACATTGGCTGAAGCTGGCATGGTTATGCAAATTCCTGTAGCTCCAAATACCCCTAGAACTGTTCCTAGACAACCTGTTGATGAGCAAGTCGTTAGGGAGGGGGTAAGGTGTTTAACCATGGGATTAAACGATTTGGTAGCAAGGATTTCGGCATATAAAAACTTCTCTAGAATCCTCGATGTTTATAATGATCCAGTTGTCCATACCTTACGTACATTACGAAACATTTATCCGGTGAGACCTGAGTATAATGTGGAAGCTATGTCAGTATACCTTCGATCAAGATGTTGTGATGCTGCTTCTTATAAACGGCTTATTGAAGAATTTAATCTTGATACCATTTTTACTGATTCATATTACTGGTCTAGATTTTATCAACAATTAGCAGGTATGGTTCAACAATCTATGCCTCAGTCTATAAATGTCTCTGGTATGAGTGTGAGTGATGGATTTAAACCCATTAACGAACAGATTGATCTGTATATGCAAAAGCTTTCTCCATTGGATCAAAAAGGATATAGAGGCCAAATTTTACAAGGATTAAAAGATCCTAAGCTCAGTTTTGATGATTATGAAAAGTTAGCATTCCTATCTCATATACAACATACCTTAAATGTGCCTACTGCAATTTTTGATCAAGCAGTGGCAATCCCTTTTAGATGGGGTTTTTGGTATTCATTATTTTCTAACCTATCAGCGCTTCGTGAAGATTAAAGTGCATCGTAACTAAGAGCGCAATCTGAGAAAGGGGAGAATCTCCCCTAATATCTAGGCAACATACTCCCAGCTGCTGCTCTCTTATGCCAATTTTCTTTGAACCTTTTGCAGTAAGATTTTCCTTTTAGGATTACTACATTTTCTGCATTTCTATGTTGGGCGCTATGTGTCCAATTGAAAGAACCTGTAAGCACACAAGTGTCATCTATAATGATGATCTTATTGTGCGCCAACCCTGTTGTTTTGTCTATGATAATAGGAATACCTGATTGTAAGAGTAAAGGTATCTTGGTTTGATGGGAAGTACTAGTACTTTTATCTACCAAAAGCCGAACCGTTACATTTTTTTGATGTACCTGTATTAGACTCTCTACAATTGCTTTGGAAGTAAGCACATAAGCTTGTACAAGGATTGTCTCTTTGGCAGATAATATGTGTGATACAATCAAATCCATACAGGGTTCTTCAGGGGTGAAACAGGTTTCTATCTGCTCTTGTTGGCCAGTCTTAATAGGGCTACCACAGCTTACATTTTTTAATAATAAATTGCTTGTGGCAAGTACCAGGATGGCTATCCATCTTAACTTTGGAGAAAGATTGGCAAGCAATCCATTTTTTTTGACTTTTTTAGTCATAATTATTCTGGATGCTTTAAGTCAGAAAAATTAAAATCTTCTAAAAATTGAGTTGTAAAATTACCCTCTTGGAATTTTGGGTGATCCATTAAGGCTAGATGTAAGGGTATGGTGGTTTCAATACCTTCTATGATAAATTCTTCTAAGGCCCGTTTCATTCTAGCGATAGCTCCCGCTCTTGTATCTGCATAGACGATAAGTTTTGCAATCATGGCGTCATAGTTGGGGGGGACTACATACCCTGCATAAATATGGCTAGAAATGGTTACCCCTCTACCTCCAGGTAAATGAAGATGTATAATTTTTCCAGGAGATGGCCGAAATCCATTGAAAGGATCTTCTGCATTGATGCGTACTTCGATGGCATATTTTTTAGGATATAGGCTAGAAATAGTTAATGGCATACCTGTTGCTATTTCAATTTGTCTTTTGAGGAGATTTAAACCTGTAACGGCTTCTGTCACAGGATATTCTACTTGGATGCGGGTATTCATTTCCATAAAATAGAAGTTCCTGTGCTTGTCTACTAAAAACTCTACAGTGCCTAAACCTTCATAACCTATGGAAGAAACTCCCTTAATCGCTGCTTCCGCCATTTGTTTGCGCAACTCTTCTGTTATAAAAGGAGAAGGGGATTCTTCTATTAATTTTTGATTTCTACGTTGAATAGAGCAATCTCTTTCCGATAGATGGATCACTTTTCCATATTGGTCTGCAATAATTTGGATTTCAATATGACGTGGATCTTGAATATATTTTTCTAAATATAGTCCATCATTTCCAAAAGAGGCTCTGGCTTCTTGTTGTGCTTCGTTCCATTTTTTATTAAATATGTTGGGTGTATCTACCAGTTTAATACCTTTGCCACCTCCACCAGCTGTTGCTTTAAGCAATACAGGAAATCCAATTGTATGGGCTATTTGTAAGCCTTCTTCCATAGAGCGTATTAGTCCATTGGAACCAGGAATGGTAGGGACTCCAGCATTACGCATGGTTTCTTTGGCAGTAGCTTTGTCTCCCATTTTACTGATTACATTCGAAGAAGGGCCGATAAATTTGATCCTATAATCTTGACAAATGGCTGCAAAATTTGCATTCTCAGATAGAAAACCATAACCTGGATGGATCGCAGTAGCATTCGTAACTTCAGCAGCTGCGATGATAGAGGGAATAGAAAGATAAGACGAGTGACTAGGAGCAGGCCCTATGCATACAGCCTCATCTGCAAAACGAACGTGCAGACTATCCTTATCAGCTGTAGAGTATACAGCAACTGTTTGAATGCCTAGTTCTTTACACACACGGATGATGCTTAATGCAATTTCTCCTCGATTGGCGATCAATATTTTTTGAAACATAAAACAATAAGATAACACATGAGTTAACAAGCGATGTAGCCCTTTATGATGGATCTATTAAAAATAATGGCTGATCGTATTCTACAGGTGATACATTGTCTACCAATATTTTTATAATTCTTCCAGAATGCTCTGATTCAATTTCATTGTACAGTTTCATGGCCTCTATGATACATAGCTTAGTGCCAGCATGAATCGTGTCCCCTTCTTTGACAAATGGAGGAGTATCAGGATTGGCTGATCTATAGAATGTGCCAATCATAGGCGACTTTATCATTAGGTAGTTGGTGTTTGGTTCACTGACATCTTCTTCAGATTTGGGTAATGTTTGAGGTACTAAGGGTGCTGAAGAGGAAGGGGGGGCTGTTTCTCCAGGATGCATCATGCTTTTTTTGATATGAAGCTTTATATCTTCTGTTTCAATATTTACTTCTTGTAATCCTAATTTAGCAATGAATTCGATCAGCTTTTGAATTTCTAAGGTTTTCATAACTTTTTTGGATTTATACGTTCTACATAGAGCCCTGTACGTGTGTCTACTTTGATTATATCTTCTATGTTGATGAATAAAGGGACTCGAACTTCTACACCTGTTTCTAAGGTAGCAGGCTTTAAACATTGAGTGGCTGTATCACCCCTACAACCCGGCTCCGTATAGGTGACCTTGAGTAGAACAGATAAGGGGAGCTCGCAGCTTAGAACCGTTTGCGCTTCATCATGGTAAACCACTTCTACTGCCTGATTTTCTTTTAAAAATTGAGGTGTCTTAATCAGCGATGGGTCAATCGTCAGCTGATCAAAAGTTTCACTATGCATAAAATGGTAACCTGTATGATCTTTATAAAGAAATTGATAGGGCCTCCGTTCTATACGTGCTATGGTTATTTTTGCTCCTGCATTAAAGGTATGTTCAATTACCTTATCCTTGACTAGGTTTTTTAATGTAGTTCTAACAAAAGCAGCCCCTTTGCCTGGTTTCACATGTAGAAAGTCAATAATGGTATATATCTCATTGTTGAGTATAATACAGAGACCATTTTTAATATCACTTGTATTTGCCATAAATTGAATTGTAGTATTATCTAGATCTTTTTTTATTAGCTATCATAGCCCCAAGTTAGATATATGGATCCCCAAGTAAAACCTCCACCAAACACAGCTAAGATTAGTTTGTCTCCTTTTTTTAGTTTTTGTTCATATTCCCAAAGGCATAATGGAATGGTAGCAGCAGTAGTATTGCCAAATTTCTCTATGTTAACCATAACCTTGTCCATAGAGAGCCCTATACGATTGGCTATGGCTGATAGGATTCGTTTGTTGGCTTGGTGAGGAACTAAGTAACTAATATCCTCGGGTGTAAGGTGATTGCGTAGCATAATCTCCATAATTACTTCAGACATACAAGTTACTGCTGCTTTAAATACAGATTGTCCCTCTTGATGAATATAATGTTGCTGGTTATCAATTGTTTCGTGTGATGCAGGTAGCCTGCTTCCTCCTGCTTTTTGGTAGAGCATATGTTGACCTGATCCATCTGTTTTACATATTGTATCCATGATGCCATAAGATGGTTCATTGGGACCATCCTGAGTTACCAAAACCGCTCCAGCCCCGTCTCCAAAAAGAATACAAGTAGCACGATCTTTATAATTGGTAATGGAAGACATTTTATCTGCTCCAACTACTACTACCTTTTTAGCTCTTCCTGAAGCAATAAACTGAGCTGCCGTATCTAAAGCATAGAGAAAACCAGAACAAGCAGCTTGTAAGTCATAACTAAAGGCATTAGTCATGGCTAATGCATCTGTAATAATATTTGCAGTAGCTGGCGTAATCATGTCTGGCGTAATGGTTGCACATATAAGCAAGTCTATAGAGGTAGGATCTGTATTTGTCTTTGCTAATAGACCCTCTACAGCTTTTATGGCCATGAAGGATGTGCCTAGGTTTGGTCCTTGTAATATACGCCTTTGCTGTATACCCGTTCGAGCCAAAATCCACTCATCGCTTGTATCTACGATTTGCTCTAAGTCATGATTGGTTAAAATATTGTCCGGTACATAACCAAATGTACCTGCAATAGTAGCACGTTTAACAGATCTCATTTACCTAACTAGAAGATTCTTTGCTCATCACTATTTTTCCTTTGTAATACATTTTATTCTCATGCCAAAATGCACGGTGGGGTCTATGTACTACACCTGTAATAGGGCAGATAACAAGGGCTGAAGGAGAAAGCTTAAGATGGGTTCTCCTTTTATCTCTTCTAGCAGCAGATGTACGCTTTTTGGGATGTGGCATGTTTTAATAGCTTTTGTATAGACCTGTTGTATAGGCCTATTATTGAAAATACAACAACTTGTAATACTGATGTTAAAGACATATCATGTATTTCTAGTGGTATCACTGATTTAATTTTGGTTCGGGATTAAAATTGTATGCTATGATGGATTATCCAATATCTTTTTTCTAAATCTTTTTATACATATGACAAGAAATTGCTTTTTTGCTTTTCCTATTATGGCAAAAATAACGGATACTTTGGTTGTTATGTTATTGAAAATCCAATATTCTAATCCAGAATTTAAGTTAAGTAGTGGTTACACACCATCCAAATTTACAAATAATTTTCTTAACTGGAAAACATTCATTAAACTTTTTGTATGACCCTTATTGCGTGAGTAGCTTAGGCTCAAGAAGTTTGTAGGCTAGATTAGAGGATTGCAATTTTTTGTAGTGTGTATAAAAATGTATAGATTTAAGCTTGCTCTTAATTGCTTGAGGCTGCTTATGGAGCATACCCTTTTAATATGTATTATGCCATCAAACAACAGTTGCTATGCATGTTTTCTTAAAATTAGGCTCAGTGTTGCAATGTTCCAAAATAAATAGGCATGGGTACCTATTTGTTCTGTTTTTACTAGCTAGTTGTGTGCAATATAATCGGCTTTCTATAAACACTCATAAAGATGGTGTAATACAACGGTTTTCTGGAGAAAAAAAATTAAGCCATAAGCTTGAAAAAAAAATAAAGCGATGCGATAAAAAAGCATTTCCCCGGTTTAGAGCCGCAATAGGGCGAGGTGATACAACTACTGTAGAGGTGATCCTACACAAAGACCCAACTTATGCCTCTTATGCGCCGAAGATAGATGGAATAACCCCACTGATGTGGGCAGCTTTTAATGGTCATCTTGGTTTGGTAGAGCGCTTTCTTGGATTAGATCCTAGAAATTTAAATCAACAAGATAAATGTGGAAAGACCGCATTATATTATGCAGCTGAACGTGGGCATGAGTCTATTGTTAGATATCTATTAGAGTGGAAACAAATCAAGATTGATTTGGCTGAACATGAAACAGGAGCGACTCCATTGATGATTGCTGCTGAATTTGAGCATGAAAGTGTTGTAAAGTGGCTAATTGATAAAGGAGCCAATCTAGCCTTAAAGGATCAAGGAGGCAACACAGTACTGATGCCCGCCATCCTTTGTAACGACATTAATAAAGAGATTAAGCTCCGTATTTGTACTTTACTTCTTGCAAAAATGCAGGCCTCCAAGATACTAGACAAAGTATTAGAAACTCCAAACAACTTAGGAAATACAGTACTTAGTACTGCAGTAGTTATGGGTAATGCTGAAAAAATCAAATGTTTATTAGATTACGGAGCCAATCCAACTGTATGTATCAATGGTACCATGCCGATTATTGCTCATCTTATTTCCTCTAATACATTCAAAGAGAATGCCAAAAACTTTGAGTGGATCATGAGGCATAGTGCGCCATTGATCATACAAATAAACGGTCGAAAGACCAGTCTATTAGACTATGTACTTCGTCATCAAAATATGGAAGCATTATCTATATTGATGGGTATCCATCGGCATCATCCAGATTTGTGTTTTAATGCGTTTGCTTTATCAAAGCATATCGGATTCTTATACGTGCGTTACTATGCGAGTCAAGATGAAAAAGAAACAAAGATGCTAGGTGACGTTGTAGAAAAAATACTATTGTCTACCATCGCTTCCAATAATAAAGAAAATAAAAATGTTCCAGAGCTTATAAATAATGCAAGTACTTTCCTTATGAATAATTAAGACCGATACTCCTTTTACTCAAACGCAGCTGGGCTAGCGAAGGTAAGGGGTTTATTACAACGTGGTGTGGGTGTAGACGTCAAAGATTCTCATGGACGCACTGCCTTGTCCTATGCAACGGAATATGGATCTTTAGTCGTTTTTAATCAGTTAATTACTGAAGGAGCTGATATAGATGCTACGGATATGCAGGATCGATCTATTTTATTCTATGACTTACGAGGGCTTTCACGAAAGCGTGAACCGGCTATACCTTACCAATTTATGATTCAAAAATTACTAGATAAGAATGTAAATGTGCGTGCTTTATCGTTCGATGATTACCTAAAACTTGTTGATTTTGTATTAAACAAAAGGGCTAACCAAGTAGGTATGTTATTGCCAAAATTAATGATAGGACATAGACTCTTTAAGCTATTGGATGATCCCAATAACTTTTTAGTGTTGTTAGATAGGTTGGGCAAACATGCAAGTCTATATGTAAATACAACAGATCAACATGGGAGAAGTGTATTATCTTACGCATCAGAAAGGAGGTTAAGAACCTTACTCCAACGGTTGCTTAGCGTTGGTGCGGATCCAAATCCCAAAGATTTAGAAGGGTATACGCCATTACACGCGGATTACCCCCCCTTTTTTTTCAGATCTTGGCCATAATATAATATACTATAGGAGGCCGTTTCAAAACCCATCTAACCATCCTAACTTTTGCGTTGCTCCGGTACTCAAAAGCCTCACATACTTCAGTATGCTCCGGTTTTTCCGTTCCCGTGCGCCTTAAATTTAGGCGTTTATCTGAGTTTTGCAACGGCCTCATAGTTAGTAATGGCGACAAAGGTACTGCAACTGAAGTTATTTGTTAGGATGGCTGTGTAGTAGGATAGCCTGTATCATCTGTTACACAAGACTGCTCCTCAAACATAAAGAAAAATCCATGTATGGTAGTATTATCTACGGACCGAATAAATAAACCACCATCTTGATAAATGCCATTGTACTTGTTTTGCTCTATAGCTAGAGGTGTACCTTGATTCAAGTGTATCTGATGTAATCCTTGAGTGGGTAAATGAGGATGTATTTCGCTTAGTTTTAATCCATGAGCTGTAGCGGGGTTATGGGTTCTATCATTATAGAATTCTCCTAATGCGTATACTTTGCTTCCACACACGATATATTCATCTAATAAATTTGAAATTTCTTGCCAAGGAAGTGGTTTTGTTTTCTCTAATAATGAGAGGGGAAAAATACTATTATTTCTCACATAATCAAGCTTGTAGGAATTATCTAATGAAGCTAAATCAAATACTCCCTCTTCGCCACGCTTATTTAGATGATCTAATAGTGGAATGGAGGGCTTGTCCAGATGGTAGGCTTTTACATTAGCGGTTGGTTGAGATTGGGTATCTATATTTATTTGATACTCTAGATTTTTGGCTGTTATAATTAAGTTATGATGGGTGTGGCCCCCTCTAACTTTATCTTCTAGGTTTTTAGTTATTGTGCCTTTTAAATAAGAATAATTTCCTAACATAATATTAATTTTATATATGATGAACGATGGATAGATACCTAGCTCAGCATACGTAGTGAGGCCATTGCAATAGACTACAAAGCACCATATAGCTGCGTTCCTTCGGTACTCAGATCCTCAAATACAGTTAGTATTCTGCGGTCTTGCGTGCCTCAGCGCCTTGCTCTCTGGCACTTATCAGCCTATTGCAACGGCCTCGTAGTAGGTATGCTGAGCTAGGTATGATTGTAGAATTTAATACAAGTAGTCATAAAATGCAAATATTCGTACAAAAAATGGTCATGAGATAGATCATGTATAGCTTCTCATAATGAGGTTAATAGTCTACTACAGTTATGGTTGCTATGCTGATTTGGTGAATACCTCCTTGTATAAGCGCTTCTGCACAGGCAGTCAAGGTAGCTCCTGTAGTGATGATATCATCTACCAATAACAGATGTTTGTTTGCGATCAGATCAGGTTTATCCACGATAAAAGCCTCTTTTAGGTTAATCATACGATCTGATTTGTTTTTTTGAGTTTGGGAGGGTGTATTCTTAATGCGTGTTACACAATCTCTATAGATAGGTAATTGGAGTGCCTTGGACAAGCCTTTGGCAAAAAAATCACTTTGATTGTATCCTCTTTCTTGTAATCTTCTTATATGTAATGGAATAGGGATAATCCCTTGTATGGTTGAAAAACTTTCGAAAACTTTATTTTCTATCTGTGGGTTGTTATCTAAAATAGTTTCTCTCAATGTATGGCCACATTTTATGCCCAATAATTCCGCAAGGGTAGGTTGATTTCGGTATTTCATAGCGAAAATAACTTGTCCTAGATTGCTTTGCTTTCTTAACCTATAAAGAGAAAAGCCATGCACTATGGCTTGGTTACGTATAAAACGATCCATGACAGGATTGTCAAGGAGGGAATGGTAATTTGCTTCTGGAAATGTAGACCAACAAATCGTACAGATGCATACTTCACCCTGTACCAATTTGGTTTTACACCCCGCGCAACGTGGAAGAAAGATAAAATCCAGAAGTCCAATAAGGAATTGTTGCATATTAAGATAGTTCGTTCAGAATGGCTTTGTTGCATAGCTGGGAAAAATAGTTTTATACCCCTCTTTTTTTGAAAAAATTTCAATTTTTCAGATTACCTTTATGTAGCTAATCTAAATTTAGCTACTCCAATTGAGTTAAAATAATTAAGGATATTACATTTAATTTTTAATTCATTTTCTGTATTTTTTTCTGTTTTATTCTTACAACTAAAACCAAATATTCTCTTAAAACGGGAGAAAAAACCTTCTATACAA
>Ga0194121_10008073_pt1:10000-13466 | contig 13466 bp, 10 predicted proteins | sample TA2MahCa50mmetaG_FD_148609 | JGI IMG/M metagenome (GOLD analysis project Ga0194121, IMG submission 148609) | Freshwater microbial communities from Lake Tanganyika, Tanzania - TA2015020 Mahale Deep Cast 50m | ecosystem: Environmental > Aquatic > Freshwater > Lake | place: Tanzania... | reverse complement strand
ATCCGAAACGCGGACGCTCGGGAACCAACTCCAACATCTGCCTTAGCAGATGACGTTCTTCGTCGACCTCAATCGGCTCGTACCGCTGAGTCAATCGCGGTTGACCAATTGGCCTGCATGCCCGTCGTTCGCTGACCGCGAACGTCCGGCACACAGGCTTCACGGCGTCACGCCGGCGAGCAGGGATGACCAGTTTCCCGAACGGACTTCCTTCAAGATCTGAATGTCGAATGCCTGCTTCGCCATGAGTTTCTTCAGCCGAGAATTCTCTTGCTCAAGTTGCTTGAGCCGCTCGGCCTCCACGACCTTCATCCTGCCGTATTGATTTTGCCAGCGATGATACGTTTCTTCGCTGATCCCCAATTACGGCAATACCGCCCCGACGGTCTTTCCCGCCGACAACGGGTTGCTCTACAGGTTCTTCAGCACTTCTGCGACTTTGGTCTCAAACAGCGCCTGCCATTCAGGAGCCAGGATGCAGTCGCTGTCTTCTTGAGCTCCTCCAACGTTGAGAAGCTGCTCGGCGGTCGGCGAGTAATAGATGTAGCCGTTGGTGTAGCCCGACACGAACGTCAGCTTATGCGGCGAGCGCTCCTTGATTCCTAAACCAATCTGCACGCTCAGTTCACCGGGAAACGTGATCAGCGCGAAATCGCCGATCCGCAGGCCGACGACTTCGACGTCGATCGTGCGCTTGCCCGCCTTGATGTTCTGAGCCTGGTGCATTTTCAGCAATGCGAGGTTTGTCTGTGTGCGAGTCAATTGCTCCATCGTGTGAATGTTGTCGATGTACTGCTGCATGTTGCGGCGGTTCTCTTCGTCAAGCTTGCTGAGGTCGATGCGGCCGAGGTGCTTCTCCAGCAGATATTTGTGTGAGTAGTAGGATGGGAAGTCCTCGTCGAGCTTGTACTTCACGATCAGTGGCAGAAACGTTTTGAGATTCAGACTGGTTCCCTTCAGCGACTGAAGTTGCTTGAGTTGCTCGGCTTCCAGCGAGTCGATGCGCTCGGCGAGATCGGCTCGCGGCAGCGTGAGCGTTTCGTTGATAACTCGTAGCCGCGAGTCGTCCTGGCTGGCGATCTTTCGCAATGCCTTCAATGTGCTGAGGCCCAGCATGTTTCCCAAAGTTTCGGCATTGCGCGGAGTGTTGACGTCCTTGTAGGTGATGGGGTTGATGTCGCCGCCGCAGCCTTGCAGGAACAGCGCGATCGTTCCGTCGCTCAAATTATCTTCGATCACCTGCGATGCAAAACCGGACATGTCCGCCGTGTTACCCTTGTTAGGAACGCCCTGGATCGGATGGCACGCGAACTGATAGACGACTGCCAGCGTCCGCCCATCAGTGCGGTCGAGCCGTAAGATTCCAATGTCAGGATCAATTGGACCGATCTCGGCGACTTCCTCGTCAGGGGGCAGCGCGTACGCATGCCGGACATCCAGCTCTTTGCCGTTCTTCAACTTGAGCCGGCGATTCTCCGACACACGATCTTCGTGACCGCGGCCCACTCCGACATGTACGGGGACCATGTTCTGCGCTGCGGTCTTTACTGCTTGTACAGTCCGCTCATCGACATCCGCGCAGACGATGCCGTGGCAATGGCTGGCATTCACCAGGACATTCGCGGGCCCGATGCCCAGTTCTTTTTCGATCCGCGCACGAACCTTGGGCAGATAGTCGTTCTTGATGTGCCCGATCTCTCCGATCGCCACAGCATCGACGGAGATGATCACCGCGGTCGTGTCGTCGCTCTTGACGACGAGCGCCTTGGCCCACAAGCGATCGTTCACCGGGCCGGCATCAACATTGGTGATATCAACCTTAGCGACTCCGGCCGAAAGCGGTGCCGCCCCGGCGACGCTCCAAGAGAATAAACTGACAAGCAGAAGAGTTGCGGTGAATCTCGCTCGGATCATGATCATGACCTCATCCTTTGTGATGCACGCGGTTCGCGTGCGATGGTGTTTTCTGGCAGACGACGTACTCGCGATGCCTCGAACGCGGGCCGTGTACGCCATAATGACGCGCTGCTGCACCGGCACGATATCAAATATGGTGGGCTCCATTACAAGCGTCTTGGCGACTTCGGCATCCGATGCGGGGAGCTTGAAAAGTCGTTCGGTGATCGCCGAACCCCAACCGCAACCCCGTTCCTCAACTCAAGGGAGTCCCCTCAACAACCCAGCGCCACCACATTCAGCCGATCAGCGCCGCCATTTTCAACCGTCGTCAACGCGCCGTGCGACACACGGAATACGAATACGTTTGGGTCATCGCCGCCGCCAGCCCGTAGTCCGGTCAAGCCGAAGCGACCCGCTCGCCGATCCTGAACACGGCCATCGTCAATTATTTTCCGGATCAGTTCGCGCACCCCAACGTGCTCACGACCTGACGGTGCCCAACAATCTGACGCTGCTCCGACGGCCACCGCACTCACCGGCATCGAGAACCTCTGGCACTACCTCCGCAGCCACTGCTGGTCCAACCGAACCTATCGCGACTACGACGAACTCATCGAGGTCGCGGAGGAATCCTGGTGCCAATACTGCCTCGACACCGAACTGATCAAATCCGTCTGCGCCAACAACTACATCCCAACGCGCAGTTAGATTCGGCGATCCGTATCAGAGGCTCATCCACAACATTCGACAGTAGCTCACCAGCATCCTGCCAAGCCGATTTCTCAAATCGTTATTCACCAACGATCGCGCGTCACCCAGTATCGCGCAATCGCCCTGCTGGTGTCATGATTCCCTATTGATAGACGCGAGTGGTCCCGACTGGACAAAAAAAAGGCTCTCCCGAAGGAGAGCCTTAAAAGACCCCGGCGATAACCTACTTTCACACCTTTCGGCACTATCATCGGCCCTGGCGGCTTAACTGTCGTGTTCGGAATGGGAACGAGTGTTTCCCAACCAGGTAAAGTCACCGGAGAAAGTCTTAGACGTCAGTTTCCCAACGGTCTAAGAGGGTGGTTGTGAATTCTACTCTTCGCAATCTCGCAAAAAGCCAAGGACAAAAATGGTCAAGCGTTCGTCCATTAGTACCGGTTGGCTAAGACGGTTACCCGCCTTACACGTCCGGCCTATCAACCTGATCGTCTTTCAGGGGACTTCAGACCTTGCGGTCAACGAGACCTTATCTTGGGAGCGGCTTCGCGCTTAGATGCTTTCAGCGCTTATCCGTACCGCACGTTGGCTACCCTGCCGTGCCACTAGCGTGACAACAGGAACACCAGAGGTGCGTCCCTCCAAATCCTCTCGTACTAAAGAGAAAACCCCTCAAGTCTCGTACGCCCACAGTAGATAGGGACCGACCTGTCTCACGACGGTCTGAACCCAGCTCACGTACCACTTTAATCGGCGAACAGCCGAACCCTTGGGAGCTTCTTCACCCCCAGGATGTGATGAGCCGACATCGAGGTGCCAAACCACTACGCCGCTATGGACGCTCGGTAGTGATCAGCCT
>Ga0194121_10008073_pt1:0-7500 | contig 13466 bp, 10 predicted proteins | sample TA2MahCa50mmetaG_FD_148609 | JGI IMG/M metagenome (GOLD analysis project Ga0194121, IMG submission 148609) | Freshwater microbial communities from Lake Tanganyika, Tanzania - TA2015020 Mahale Deep Cast 50m | ecosystem: Environmental > Aquatic > Freshwater > Lake | place: Tanzania: Lake... | reverse complement strand
GAATTGTCAAAGAGCTACGTCTAATTCTGCAGCCGCATTTTTAGCCGGCCGCAAAAAGCGAGCGGGGATGTTATTGGCATCCTCGCTGGGGGTCAACCGATCGGCCCGAGTTTTTGAAAATCGGGAAAAATCGGTTCATTGCCACTGGAGACGACCGGGATCGAACCGGCAACCCCTAGCTTGCAAAGCTAGTGCTCTCCCAATTGAGCTACGTCCCCGGACCGTCACCATGCTCGCGGACGAGACCAAGGCTATTTCCTACGGACAGGAGCGAGTGGGCGTAATTGGATTCGAACCAATGACCTCAGCTTTATCAGAGCTGCGCTCTAGCCAACTGAGCTATACGCCCGAATGCACAAGGCTGATGATTTTGTCGTCTGGCGATCTTAGTGTCCAGCCTCCACTCCGTCGAATCATTGCAACGTTTGACACCGCACAAACAGTTGCAACTCTTGTGAGTCGTATCGGGTGCGGGTAACAAAGCTCAAAGATTGTCGTTGCGAATTTGCGAATCCGCAGATTTTACGAGGATCGATGCCAACTGGTAATTGAAGCCAACGTTTTGTGTTGGCACTTTGTATTTCACGAATTGAAGTCGTTGATTGCAACGCCTTGTGCCTCTCTAACTTGGGGTCGTCTTTTCGACGTTCCATCTCCGCCATGGTCGAGCCCGCCGAGTCCTACGAACAGGCAATTCGATTCCTGTTTGATCGAATCAATTTCGAGCGAACTCCTGCTGGGAGTGAACAGGATTTTAGGCTTGGCCGAATGCGCAAGCTGTTAGAGCTTCTCGACAGCCCTCAGAAACGCTTGCCAACAGTCCATATCGCTGGAACAAAGGGTAAGGGTTCGACGGCGATCATGCTGGCAGAGATGCTGACTTCGGCAGGCTTCCTTGTTGGGCTTTATACTTCGCCACACGTGGACGCTTTTGAAGAACGGATGTTGGTTGGGGGCCAGCGTCCGACGCCGGTTCAAATCGTCGAACTCGTGCGCCGCGTTCAAGTCGCTGTCAGTCAATGTGAAACGTCTGCGTCCCCCTTCAGTCCCACGTTCTTCGAAGTGACGACCGCTCTCGCCTGGATGTACTTCGAAGCGCAGCGGGCCGAGATTGTCATTTTGGAAGTCGGTCTCGGCGGACGGTTAGATTCAACCAACGTTTGCTCGCCGATTACCTCTGTCATCACGACGATCAGTCGAGACCACACGCAATTGCTCGGCAGCACTCTGGCTCAGATTGCCGGCGAAAAGGCTGGAATCATCAAGGAAGGGATTCCAGTCATTAGCGGAGTGCAGTCCAAGGAGGCACTAGAGGTGATCGTGAGGCGATGCCGCGAGCAACGGGCTGATCTTTGGCAACTTGGCCTGGATTTCAGTTTTAAGCACTCTCCTCAAGGTTGTTTCAAGTCGACGGGCATTGGTCCGGAATATTCGATGACCAACTTTGGCGCGGTTGACGTTGAAACGCCGCATTCACAGTGGCCGACAATGCCACTCTCACTGGCCGGTGAGCACCAGGCACACAACGCGGCGGTTGCGTTGGCGACAATTGACAAACTCCGGCAATTGGGGTGGAGCGTATCACGGGAAGCAGCTCAGGTTGGACTCGCGCGGGTACGTTGGCCAATGCGGATCGAAGTCGTGGCTCGAAATCCAACGGTCATTGTCGATGCCGGGCACAATTGGGAGTCGATTTCTGCACTTGGCAAGACAATCGAAGCGTCATTTCTACCGTCGTTGTCTCCAGTGGCTCGTTGCGTCTTGATTCTTGCGGCGACGAAAGACAAGGACGTGTTTGGGATCAGTCGACAGTTGTTACCTCGTTTTGATGCCATCATCCTGACGCAATATTTCAAGAATCCTCGCGCGGTTTCCGCAGGATCATTGTTGCGATTGATTCAATCCATCAGCGACGTGCCGTGCCATGTGGCTTCGACTCCCGCGGAGGCTTGGCAAATTGCTCGACGAATTACCACCTCGAAAGATTTGATTTGCGTGACGGGATCGTTCTTCATTGCCGCCGAAATGCGAGACTTGATTCTTCGAGACGATCAACGCGCGGATCATTCCGGGGCGAACTCGATGGATTCGTCCTTATGATCACCGAAATCCGATCTTTAGTTTGACCTACTGTGGCGGTTTTGACGCGTGCGACGTGACCACCATAAGAGAGTCGAAGACTCGATGGGAGTAGACATGGCGGCGGACATTGGACGCTGGATTGAACAGGCTCGCGCAGGGGACAATGCCACGCTCGGGCAACTGCTTCAGTCGTATCACAATTACCTGCGATTGCTGGCGAGGATTGAGATCGGCCGACGGCTGCAAGGTAAGGTTGATGCGTCCGACGTGGTGCAGGAAACGTTTCTTGAGGCGCATCGCCACTTCCCCAACTTTCATGGACATGCCGAAGGTCAGTTCGCACAGTGGTTGCGGACAATCTTGGCGACAACACTGTCGAATATTGTGCGGCGGTATTTGGGGACGCAGGCACGCGATCTACGATTGGAGCGGCAATTAGCCGACGATCTGGATCAATCGACCTGCGCCCTCGGACGGATGCTCGCCGATCCGCATAGCTCACCGAGCCAACAAGTGATGCGCGGCGAGCAAAGCCTGCTGGTCGCTGAAGCGATGTCTCGATTGTCGGAGGACTATCAAACGGTGCTCGTGCTGCGACACCTGGAGGGGCTGACATTTCCGCAAGTTGCCCAGCGCATGAGTCGCAGCGTGGATAGTGTCGAAAAGTTGTGGCTGCGCGGCCTGACAAAACTGAAAAAAGAATTCAACGAGGCGAAGTCATGAGCGCCCATCAAGACGACATCACGAATGACGATCCGCGAATCCTGCAAGCTTCGCGCGAATATCTCGCCGAACTGGAGGCGGGACACAAACCGGATCGTAAAGTCTTTCTTGCACGGTTTCCGGAGTTGGCTGATCAGCTCTCCGAATGCTTCGACGGGATCGAATTGGCCCAGTCGTTACGGCCTGCAGTTCCGATACCGCAATTGCAGTCCGAATTCACCGCCAGTCCTCTCGGAGACTTTCAGATTTTGAACGAGATCGGGCGTGGCGGCATGGGGATCGTCTACGAAGCGATTCAGCTTTCGCTCGGACGTCGCGTCGCGCTCAAAGTGTTGCCGTTTGCAGCCGCGCTTGATGCCAAGCAATTGCAGCGTTTCAAGAACGAGGCGACTGCCGCGGCTCAGTTGCATCACACAAACATCGTGCCGGTGTACGCAGTCGGGTGTGAACGCGGCGTCCATTTCTACGCGATGCAACTCATCGAGGGACGGTCGTTGTCGGCGTTGATTCGAGAATTGCGTGGCGACTCGCCGAACGATCCGAGTTCCTCGTCGCTTGCCACGACGGCTGCCTATCACGCCAGCGCGACTGTTGTGAAATCCTATGCGACAAGCGGCACGCAGCATTCGGGGCGCAGCCGTGAGAGCTTTCGGACTTCGGCTCGTATTGCGGCCCAAGTTGCCGACGCACTGGAGTACGCTCACGAGGCTGGAATCGTGCATCGCGATATTAAACCGGCCAATTTGCTGCTCGATACCAAGGGAGCCGTCTGGATCACCGATTTTGGTTTGGCCCAAATTGTTGCCGATGTCGGCGTGACGCAGACCGGTGATCTGGTTGGCACGTTGCGGTACATGAGTCCCGAGCAGGCATCGGGGCGGCGAATTCCGGTTGATCATCGCGCCGATGTGTATTCGCTCGGTGCGACGTTGTACGAAATGTTGTCGCTGAAGCCTATTTTTTCCGGCTCGGATCGTCCGATGTTGTTGCTGCAAATTCTCAACGAAGATCCCCGTCCATTGCGGCAGGTTGACCGCGCGATTCCGATAGAGTTGGAAACGATCGTGTTCAAAGCGACCGCGAAAAGTCCGGCGGAGCGTTACATGACTGCCGGCGAGATGGCGGCCGATCTGCGGCGATATCTCAATGAAATCCCGATTTTGGCTCGGCGGCCGACGCTGTTAGACCGCACCCGCAAATGGATGCGGCGGCATCCGTCGTCCGTTGGTGCGGCCGTGCTGATGTTGGTCAGCGGAGTGATCGGGTTGATGGTCACAACTGCAATGGTAGCTCGCGAACAGGCCGCAACCGCGTTCCGCGCAGTCGAGGCCGAAGCCCGCTTCGAATTAGCTCGCCGAGCCGCCGACGAAATGATTCACGTCGCCGAAGAAGAGTTGTCGGACAATCCATTCCAGGAAGGCTTGCGCAAAAGGCTGCTCGAAGCTGCGCTTGAATACTATCAGGAATTCATCAAGCAACGGGAAGCGAAGCCGGAAGCGCAGGCGGAACTGGCGATCGAACGTGATCGTGTGAAGACGATCCTGGACGATTTGGCGGTTCTGCGAGCCGATCGTCAAAACTACCTGCTGAGAGATACGGGCGTACTTGACGATTTGGAGGCCACGCCTGAACAACGCGTACAGCTTGCGAAAATGAATGCGCGCCCCGAAGAGTCGCGAGGTGGGCCTCGCGAGATGCCGACACAAGAGCAACGCCAGCGATCACTCGTGATCGCCCGCGAACACGAAACCGCGCTGTCGGTAATCCTGACTACCGAACAGCGGCAACGTCTGGGGCAGATCGCGCTGCAATGTCAGGGCACACGAGCACTCCGCGAACTGGATGTAGCCAGAACTCTGAAGCTCAACGCCAATCAGAAAGAGCGAATGCGAGCCATCGAAGCCGAGGCTTTTCGTGGCTTCCACGAGTTGATCCGCAATCAGTCGACAAAACCAGAAACATTGGTGGCCTATGCCCAAGAGGCTTTGCAACGGATGCTGGCGGTGCTGACGCCGGATCAACTGCAACAGTGGCGAACCATGACGGGCAAACCGTATCAAGGTCCGTTGAACAAATTCTTTATCCCTGGAAGTCAAGGCCGTGCCACTGGCGGAACGCCTCGGGGATAAGCGGCGCTCGGGCAAGAGTTTTTGACAAAAGCGCGAGACCAGCACGACGGCCTGGTGTTTGTATATTTGACTCAAGGTGAGCAAACGTCGGATGAGCACTCTTGCCCGTCCATTTTCGACGCGGGCAAGAGTGCCCATAGCCGAAGGAAAAATTCATGCGTTGGCGAACTCGGCTATGTCTGGCCACTTGCGGCCTGTTGATTGCCACGACCGCTCTGGCTCAAGGCTTTCGCGGACTTGGACAGGGTGGTCCACCTAGACCAGGATTCGGTGGCCCAGGAGGCGATTCGATCGGATCGGTCATGCTGATCGGAATCCCCGAAGTACAACACGAGCTCAAACTGTCCGATGAGCAAAAGACAAGAATCGCCGACGTCATTGGCAAAATCCAGGAGCAATCTCGCACGGTCTTCGGAGGATTCAACTTTCAAGAAGCCTTCACGCTGGAAGAGAGCGAACGTGACAAGCGGTTCGCGAAGATGCGAACTCAGATGGAAGGGATCACCAAGCAGGCCGAAGAACAACTCGCCAAGATTCTCGACAAGTCACAAGCCAGTCGATTTTCTGAACTCCAATTACAACGCGGCGGCGTTGGCTCGCTGTTGCGCGAGGAGATCGGCAAGCAACTCAAGCTCAGCGAAGCGCAGCGCGATAAACTCCGCAAACTGATCGAGCAGAATCCACCGTTCTTCGCACCGCCCGAACAGCGCAAGAAAGCGGAAGCCGACGTCGTCGCGGTGCTCGACCCGAAGCAGCAAGGACAATGGGAGAAGCTCAAGGGAGCGGACTTCGCGTTTCCTGAACCAAACTTCGGCTTCGGTCCTCCGGGTGGCCCTGGCGCATTCGGACCACCAGGTGGCGGCGGGCCGGGTGGTCCCGTCGGGCCGATGCCAGGCAATCGAAAACTGGTCAAACAGTTCGATAAGGACGAAGACGGTCGCTTGAACAAGGAGGAGCGTCAGGCCGCTCGCGACTCGATGAAGTCCGAAGCCGGCCGACGCGGTGGTTTCGGTCCTCCGGGTGGTCCCGGCGGACGTGGTCCCTTTGGCCCGCGCTCGGAACCGGGCAAACCCGGCCCGCGCGTTTCGCCCGATGATGTTTCTCCCAGCGACGCGCCTCTGTACGACCCGCAAGTCTTGCGAACAATCTTCATCGACTTCGAGGACAACGATTGGGAAGCGGAACTCGCCGACTTCAACAACACAGACGTCGAAGTCCCGGCCACTCTGACTGTCGACGGCCAAAAGTATCCGAACGTCGGCGTTCACTTCCGAGGTATGTCGTCGTTCATGGCGGTACCGGTCGGCTCGAAGCGGTCGCTCAATCTATCGCTCGACTTCGTCGACTCGACGCAACGGCTGCTCGGCTACAAAACGCTGAACCTGTTGAATGCGCACGAGGACGATTCATTCCTCAGTTCAGTGCTGTATTCACACATCGCCCGGCAGCACATTCCCGCTCCGAAGGCGAACTTCATGAAGGTTGTCATCAACGGCGAGAGCTGGGGCGTCTATGCCAACCTGCAGCAATTCAACAAGGAATACCTCGCCGAGAATTTTCCATCGGCCAAAGGAACGCGCTGGAAAGTCTCCGGATCGCCGGGCGGCGGCGGCGGCTTGGAATACCTTGGCGACAACGTCGAGGACTACCGACGCCGCTACGACATGAAGTCCGGCGACGACAATAAGGCTTGGAAGCGGATCATCAAACTCTGCAAGACGCTCAACGAGACTCCGGCCGACGAACTCGAAGCCGCGCTCGAACCGCTGGTCGACATTGATGGGCTGCTGTGGTTCCTGGCACTCGACAACGCGCTGATCAACTGCGACGGCTATTGGATTCGAGCCAGCGACTACAGCATCTTCCTGGATGCGAAAGGGAAATTTCACTTTTTGCCGCACGACATGAACGAAGCCTTCCGCGCCCCGATGGGACCGGGCCCCGGTGGCCCCGGTGGAGCACGAGGTGGTCCTCCCGGCCGAGGCGGTTTCGGCGGTCGGCCGGGCGAGGGACGTCCCGATGGACCGCGCGGGGAAGAACGCAGTCCTGAAGAACGACGACCCAACGGTGATCGTCCGAATGATCCCCGTCCGGGTGACAACGCTCGCCCCGGTGGCCTCGCGTTTGATCTCGATCCGCTGATCGGACTCGACGACGCTCGTAAGCCGCTCCGCAGCAAAGTGCTCGCTGTACCGAGCCTTCGAACGCGCTACCTGCAGCATGTCCGTACGATTGCCGAGGAATCGCTCGACTGGAAGAATCTTGGCCCGGTCGTCGCGCAGTACCGATCGCTGATCGAGAAGGAAATCGAGGCCGACACTCGCAAGCTCGGCTCGTTTGCTGATTTCCAAAAGGCGACCGCCGATGTTGCCGCCAAAGAACCGAACGACAAGCCGGACGCCGAACCGACACGACGCTTTGGCCCACCCCGTCACTCGGCCAGCCTGCGAGCGTTCGCCGACCAACGTCGCGAGTTCCTGCTCAAACATCCTGCGGTCAAGTCCGCCATCGCCAAGTGATATTTCGTTGCGACAGCAGTCGTGAGAAGATATTCACATTGACGCGG
>Ga0194121_10008072_pt1 | contig 13468 bp, 10 predicted proteins | sample TA2MahCa50mmetaG_FD_148609 | JGI IMG/M metagenome (GOLD analysis project Ga0194121, IMG submission 148609) | Freshwater microbial communities from Lake Tanganyika, Tanzania - TA2015020 Mahale Deep Cast 50m | ecosystem: Environmental > Aquatic > Freshwater > Lake | place: Tanzania: Lake... | reverse complement strand
CAGCAGCCAGCGAAGACCGCGCTCTCGGGTCCCAAGGTGATCCGCGTGGAACAAGCCGATCAGGTTTCCACGCCTCGCCCACGGAGTCCGTTCGGTCCATCACGGCCGCCCTTTGGTCGAAGCCCGATGGGCGGCGGCGGGGCGGGAATTGTGCGTCCGGGGGGACCGCCGGGCCCTGGCGGCGCAGGTGCAGGCGGTGCCGGAACGCGACGACCAGCGGACAGCGGGCGATCGGGCCGCGCCGGTTCGGGGCAGCGCGACAAGTTCCGTGAGCGTGATGACCAAGAGAAGAAGCGCGCGATTGAAAGCGCGGATGGGTACTTCAAGCGGCACAGTGCTCCCCGGCGCCCAACAGGTCCCGCGCCGACCCGCACTGTCGCCAAGCCGCAGGGACCGATCCGCGTTCCTGATCCTGTGTCCGTGAAGGAACTGTCGGAGATCAGCGGCGTGAAGGTGGCGGAGATCATGAAGCACTTCCTGCTGGCAGGGAATCCCATCACCATCAACGCTGCACTCGATGGCGAGCAGGCGATGGAAGTGATGATGGACTTTGGCGTGGAGGTGGAGATCGACCGCACGAAGACCGCGTCCGAAGAGATCGTCGAGCGATTTGCGGACCGTCAGCGCACGGATGAACGCGTGCGTCCTCCAGTCGTGACGATCCTCGGTCATGTCGACCACGGCAAGACGACGCTGCTCGATCGCATTCGATCGACCAATGTCGCCGCTGGCGAGGCGGGCGGGATCACCCAGTCGACGCGCGCGTTCCAGGTCCATGTGAACGCGGGCGGACAGAAGCGACCGATCACCTTCATTGACACGCCAGGTCACGAGGCATTCACCGCCATGCGTGCGCGTGGTGCACGGGTGACGGACATCGTGGTGCTCGTGGTCGATGCGGTCGATGGCATCATGCCGCAGACGGTCGAGAGCATCAACCATGCGCGTGCGGCGAAGGTCGCGATGATCGTGGCGCTCAACAAGATTGACCGCCCCGAGTTCAGCGAGCAAGGACTTCAGAAGGTCTATGGCCAGATGGCGGCGAACGAACTGAACCCTGTGCCGTGGGGCGGTTCCGTCGAAGTCGCACAAGTGAGCGGTCTGAAGGGCACTGGCGTCGACGATCTGCTCGCGCTCATTGCGCTGCAGGCGGATGTGCTGGAGCTGAAGGCCGATTGGGGCGGGCACGCGCAGGGCACGGTGCTTGAGGCACGAATGGAGGAGGGGCGCGGCGCGGTCGCGCAACTGCTCGTTCAGGAAGGGACGCTGAAGCGCGGTGATTTCGTGGTCGTTGGGCGCGCGTTCGGTCGGGTGCGCGACATCGTGGATGACCACGGCAAGCGGACGCAGTCGGCGCATCCCACCACCCCCGTGGCGATCTCGGGCATCGACACTCTGCCGGATGCGGGGGACAAGTTCTATGTGGTGGATTCGCTCGCTGCCGCGGAGCAGGCAGCGCTTGAGCGCCGCGCCCATGAACGTGAGCGAGAACTCTCCGCGCCGAAGGTCACGCTCGACAACATCTTCGAGACGATGGCGAAGTCGAAGCGAAAGGAGCTGCCGCTCGTGGTCAAGGCGGATGTGCAGGGCTCGGTCGAGACGCTGAAGGCTGTGCTTGGCAAGATCAAGGCGGATGATGTGACGATTTCGATCAAGCACGCTGCGGTGGGCGGCATCAACGAGAGCGATGTGGAACTCGCGTCGACCACCGGCGCCGTGGTGGTCGGATTCAATGTGACCAGCACCGGCAAGGCGCGGCAGCTTGCGGAAGTCCGCAAGGTCGATCTGCGCCTCTACGACATCATCTACCAGCTGACGGAGGACATGGACAAGGCGGTACGCGGATTGCTCGAGCCTGAGGTTCGCCTGCAGGTGCTCGGCCATGCGGAGGTCCGTGCGGTGTTCAAGATCTCGAAGGTTGGTGCGGTTGCGGGCTGCTATGTCACGGATGGCACGATTGAACGCAACGCGCAGATTCGTGTCACACGCGATGGCATCGTGATCGAGAAGGATCGCCGCCTCGAACAGCTCAAGCGATTCAAGGACGATGCGAAGGAAGTCCGCTCGGGGAACGAGTGCGGCATGAAGATCAACGGGTACGACGACATTCGCGAGGGCGACATCCTCGAGTGCTACCGCACGACGATGGTGCGTCCGCTGGGTGGCGGCAATGCGTGAGCGCCGCGGCAAGGGACCAAAGCTGCCGCCGGGCCTCTCGTTCGCGCCGGATGGCAGCCTGCGTGAGGCGGTGCCGAGTTCACGCCCCGCGCAGGTGGCGAGCGTCCTGCAGCGTGCGCTGCAGGAGCGCATCACGCGTGGACTTGCGGATCCGCGTCTGCAGGGAATGGTGTCCGTCCAAGATGTTTCCGTGAGCCCCGATCTGCTGCATGCGCGCGTCTCCGTGTCGGTGCTGCCGTCGGACCGCGGTCCGCTCTCGATCGCTGCGCTGCGCAGTGCGGCGGGCTTCCTGCGCTCTTCGCTTCGCGACTCCACCACGCTGCGGCGCGTGCCTGAACTTGCCTTTGAACTGCGTTCGTCGCTGCCCAACATGGGATACGACGCGGGTGCAGTCGCTGGCAGCGGGGACACGACAGACCACAACACCGGGGGGGAACCAGAACCATGAGAGATCGAAAGACGCACTTCAACATCAATCGCTTCAACTCGCTGGTCAAGAAGTGGACGCCGAGGGCACGCACCGAGGAACCCAACAGCGGGGATCTCGTTGCACTGTTCCTGCACTCGTCGCTGCTGTACGACGCGACACTTGAACAGGCCGATGCGGCGCTCGCGCGCATCCGAAGCCGCAATGTGGACTTCAACGAGTTCCGCGTGAATCTTGTGGAGGAGATGGTGCAGACCATCCATCCGAAGTTTCCGGAGGCGTTCAACCGCATGCGCCGAGTGCGTTCCACGCTCGCGGATGTGTTCCGCCGCCACCACAAGGTCAGTCTTGAACAGCTTGTCGGAAAGCCCAAGCGCGATGTGCGCACCTACCTCGAGCATCTGGATGGCATGCCCACCTATGTCTCCTCGCGGATGATGCTCATCGGCTTTGGAGTGGCGCTTGTGCCGGTCGACCAGACAACGGTCGACCTGATGCGCCACACGGAAGTGCTGGTCGATGATGCGACCCCTGCCGATTTCGCGGCGGCACTGGAGCGCCGCTTCAGCCAGGAGCGCGCGCTGCAAGTCCACTATGCGCTGACAGCAGCGGTGGACCACTTCCACAACTCCGGGCGCGCCGAGGAGGCACGCAAGGAGCGTGAGTCAAAGCCCAAGCCGCGTGGTGCCGTCAAACAAGCGATGGAACGCGCCAAGCGCGGGCGCGGCAGCAGTCGCTCGAGCGCGGCACGCGCGTGATCGGACTGGAGAGCCGTTTCCATGGCAGGTCACAGCGCGTGGAAGAACATCAAGCACCGCAAGGCGGCGGTGGATGCCAAGCGCGGCAAGCTTTGGTCGAAGGCGTCGCGCGCCATCATTGTCGCGGCACGTCTGGGCGGCGCGGACCCGCGCTTCAATGCATCGCTGCGCATAGCGGTGGATGAGGCGCGCAGCGTCAACATGCCCCGCGACACGATCGAGAAGGCGATCAAGAAGGGGAGCGGCGCGCTCGAAGGCGAGGAGTATCAGGCGATCCGTTACGAGGGGTATGGCCCCGGTGGTGTTGCGCTGGTGGTCGAATGCCTGACATCCAACATCAATCGCACGGCCCCCGAGGTGCGTACGCTGTTCGATAAGCACGGGGGCAATCTTGGTGTGAACGGTTCCGTCTCCCACTCCTTTCGGCAGTGCGGTGTCGTGATCCTTCCGCGCGAGGCGCTTTCTGAGGAGCGTGTGATGGAGATCGGGCTCGATGCGGGAGCGGATGACGTGGTTGGGCACGACGACGCGTGGCAACTGACCTGCCCCGCAGCCTCCCTCGCGGCGGTGCGTGATGCGTTCGAGGGGGCTGGCATCACTCCGGAGCAGGCTCAGGTACTTTGGTTGCCGCAGATCGAGGTGGCGGTGGATGCCACCGTTGCGGAGCGCATCCGAGCGCTCATGGACGGACTGGAGGAACTTGATGATGTGCAGAAGGTCTATGCGAATGCCTCGTTTCCTGATTGATGCGATCGCGCCGTGCACCCCACGCGTCTTCGTGTGCGTACTGCTCGCCGTGCTGCCGCTGCTTGGTGGCTGCCGTCTAGGCAGCGTTTCGCGCGCCTATCCGGGTGTCAGCGAGCAGCAACTCTGGTCGGCGACTGTGATGGCGGCGCGTCAGCCCGAGATGACCGATTGGTTCGTGACGGAGAATGGTGTGTTCGTGGATGATGTGGCGCACCGCATCGAGATTCACCGAGAACTCAAGCGTGATGTGATGAACGGGCAAGCGGTGCGTCGGCAAACTGAAATCTGGTCGTTCACTGTGGATGTCGACATGAGTGATCGCATCCCGCGCGTGATCATGCAGCCGCGCGGTCGGTTGCGCGGCGGCTCGTTCTTCTCGCAGAGCGACCAGTTCTTCCGCCAGATCGATGTGCGTCTCGCACAGCATCCATCGATGCATGAGGGACTCACGCCTCCTGCGGCAAGCACTCAAGCAGAAGGCGGACTGGAGGCGCCGATTGCGCACGAGCCGAGTCCGCAGCAGCGCGTGCAGCCCAGTGAAGCGCCCGTGTCGCCGACACAGCAGCCGCTCGAACCGCCGAAGTGATCGGCTGTGGCAGTCGGTGCCTCAGTCAGGCGAGCCCTGCAGCGCGCAGAGCTCGTACGGCGAGTACGCGAATGATGAGCAGCGCCACAAGGAAGCTGGCGACACCGACGATCAGCCACGGCCAACTCTGGCGGCGCACGAGATCCTGAATGTCCTGTGCTCCTGTGGCGGCAGCGGCCGCTGCTGCGGAGCAGAGGAACGCGGTGCGCGGCAGCATGCCGATGGCTGTCGCAGCGATCATCGGTCCGTAGCGCACGCGCGCGGCACCCATCGCGAGATTGAAGAGTGCGAAGGGCGAGTTGGGCGGAAGCCGCAGCAAAAGGATCAGCAGGAATGTTCGGCGCTGTTTCGCCTCGACCAGTGCGTGGTGGATCGCCTTTGCGCGTGGATTCGCCACAATCAGCCGCATGAGCACGTCGCCGCTGAGCGAGCGTGCCACGAAGAACCCGATCGTCGCGCCGCCAAGCAGCCCGACAAGAACAGTCCCGGTTCCCATTACGGCGCCGAACGTCCAGCCGGCGATGATGGTCTGCACGTAGGGGGGAAGCACTCCCAAACCCGTCGTGAACGCGAGCACGGTGATGCACGTCACCACAGCGATGTCTGGATGGGCGTTCAGCCAGGCGGATGCGGCGCCGACCTGCGTCAGCAGAGTGAGACCGAGCACGATGGGGGTGATGATCCACGCCGCGGCGAGCGCCACAAGCCACGGTGTGCGCGCAGAGCGGATTGGTGTCGGCGCGGTGTCAGCCGGAGAAGGAGTCTTGCTCATCAGAACAATCCGAGCATGCGCGCGGCGAAGGCGAGGCAGAGTATGCCGAACGCCTTCTCGACCACCGCGCGGGGCAGGCGATGCGTCAGGGTGGCGCCGAGCGCGCCGCCGATGAGACAACCGGGCGACAGCAGAAGCGCCAGAGAGAGAATCGCCCAGGCCGTCATCGGTTGTCCATCAGCGCTGGTGGTGTGCTGCGCCGCGGCAAGGCGGGCGAGCCCGCCGACGATGACGGCGGGAAGCACGAGGACGGCGGTTGTTGCGATGGTCGTTCGCATGTCGAAGCGGGTGAGCGCGCGGATCATCGGCAGAGCAATGATGCCACCGCCAACGCCCAGCAGCCCTGAGAGCGTTCCCATGCAGCCGCCGACCGCTGACGCGCGTGGCCAAGTATTCCGAACGGGCGTGGGTTCTGCTGCGCCGCTTGCATGCACGAAGAGTCCCGCAATCTCGCTGACGCCGACCGCAGCAAGGAAGACGGCGAAGATCACTTCGAGCAGGTGTGGATCGGGCAGGAGAGCGGCGGTGATCGCACTCGCGGCAACGGTTGGAATCGACAGAGGCAGCGAGCGCAAGACGAACGGTCGGTCGACCATGCCTGAGCGGATGTGTCGGGGAATGCTGCCGATGCTGACCGCGACCGCGGCAACCAGCGATGCGGATTGGTAGAGGTATGGATTGCTGCCCGAAGTGACGGTGAGCAGCGGGATCATGATGACGCCGCCACCGAGCCCCAGAAGCCCGCCGAGTGTGCCGCCCGCGAGACCGACAGCGAGTGCGGTGGCAACGGTGACTTCCATGCGCGGGGCGAGGATACGAAAAACGGTCGTGTTTTCTTCGGCGGGGTCGCGGCTGCCTATGGTGCGCCTCTGTGCAGGCGAGGATCCACTCCTTCATGCTGCGAGGCATCGACGCAAGCCCGTGCGAGGTGGAAGTCCATCTTTCCGCACACGGGCTGCCGCAGATTGCAGTGGTGGGACTACCGGATGCGGCGATCCGAGAGTCCGTCGAGCGTGTGCGGCGAGCGATCGAGAGTTCTGGATTTGAAGTACCGCGGCACCATGCCGTGGTGAATCTCGCGCCGGCGGGTACGCGCAAGGAGGGGGCGGTGTATGACCTGCCCATTGCGCTTGGCCTGTTGCGCGCCGCAGGTGCCGCGGACCCTCGGCGTGGGGTTGCGGTTGATCCAGAGCAGTGGCTTGTGGCAGGCGAGCTGGCGCTCGATGGACGGGTGCGTGCGGTGCGCGGCGCGGTGAGTGCAGCCCTGATGGCACGCGATGTCGGCCGAGGCACTCTGCTCCCCGCGGAGAACGCGCGCGAGGCGCGGCTCGTTCCAAACAGCCGAGTTGCGGCGGTGGAAACGCTGGCCGAAGCGGTGGACTTCTTTCGGGGGGAACGGTCCCCGCCGTGCGGGGATTCGCTGTTCATCCAACAGGGGCAGGGATGCAACAGCGAGGACCATGTTGGAGGGGAGGCGGCGGGGGACGCCGCCCCTCCGACTGGTCTCGCGCCCGTCGACTTTCGTGAGATCAAGGGGCAATCCACGGCGAAGCGTGCGATGTTGATCGCTGCGGCGGGTGGGCACAATGTGCTGATGCTCGGTCCCGCGGGCTGCGGCAAGACCATGCTGGCTCGTGCGCTTGCCGGCATCTTGCCGCCGCTGCTTCCCGAGGAGGCGCTCGAGGTGCTGCGAATCTCTTCGTGCGCGGGAGTCGGCATGGATGGGCGGTTGCGTTCAGGCAGATTGGATGTGGCTCGACCGGTCCGTGCTCCGCACCACGGCGCGAGCGCCACAGCCATCATTGGCGGCGGACCGCAGGGGCGACCTGGCGAGATCACGCTCGCGCATCATGGGGTGCTCTTTCTCGACGAGTTGCCAGAGTTCCGCCGCGATGTGCTCGAATCGCTGCGCGAGCCGCTCGAGGGTGGCGAGGTGTCGATCGCGCGCGCGAGCGGGAGCATCCGATGGCCTGCGGCAGCAATGCTCGTGGCGGCGATGAACCCATCTGCGCAGGGAGACCGCCTGGGCGGTGTCCGAGGAGCACGGTTGATGGGCGAATACCTCGGAAGGCTGTCAGGGCCCGTCCTCGACCGCATCGATCTGCATGTGGAGGTGCGGCGTGTGGGTGCGCGCGATCTGGCACGGGCGAAACCGGGCGCGGACAGCGCTTCCCTGCTGGCGCAGGTGCTGCAGGCTCGCGCGCGCGCGAGGGTCCGTCAGGGTTCGCTGGCAAATGCGCGGCTCCCTGGCGAGCTGCTCGACCGCGTCTGTCGGCTCGATGGTGCGGCGACGCATCTGCTTTCGCATGGACTCGATGAACTCGCGCTGAGTGCGCGTGCCTACGACAAGATTCGCCGCGTCGCCCTGACCATTGCCGATCTCAACGCGCATCCGGAGGTGCACGCGGAAGATGTGTCGGAGGCGCTGCAATACCGCGCACTCGGCATGGGCTGATGCCCGACCGCGATGGGCGATGTTCAGGTCAGACCTGGTGCGAAGCCGCGGCGCATCGTGTTCTCGCAGACGCTCCGCGGTTCGACGAACTGAAGCAGGTACTGCGATCCGCCTGCCTTGCTGCCGACGCCGCTCATGCCAAAGCCGCCGAAGGGTTGTCGTCCCACGAGCGCGCCTGTGATGCCGCGGTTGAGGTACAGGTTGCCGACGCGGAACTCGCTCCGTGCGCGGTCGAGATGGGATGGTCTGCGGCTGAAGACTCCACCCGTCAGTTTGTAGTCGCTTCCGTTGGCAATGGCGAGCGCTTCGGTGAAGTTGCGTGCGTGGATGACGGCGAGCACGGGACCGAAGATCTCATCCTGTGCGATGCGGTGGTCCGCGCGGACATCTTGGATGATGGTCGGGCCGATGAACGGCTTTCCAACCCGCGCCTCGAGTCCGTCGGGGATGGGCACCTGCACCGCCATCCGCCCCTCGCGGCTCGCCGATTCAATCGCTGCACGGATGCGACGCGCCGCGTCATCGTCGATGACCGGCCCAATGTCCGTCCCGGGCAGCAGCGGATCGCCGACCACCAGTGTCCTCGTCGCGTCCACGAGTCGGTGCAGGAAGGGTTCGAGTGCCGATCCGACCACGATGGCGCGGCTGCATGCGGAACACTTTTGCCCCGAGAAGCCAAACGCAGACTGGCGGACGCCCAGCACTGCTTCATCGAGGTCCGCACTCTCGTCGACGATGATCGCGTTCTTTCCGCCCATCTCGCAGATCACCTTCTTGACGAAGCCCTGCTGCTGCGGAGTCTGTCCCGCGGCTGCGATGATGTCGAGCCCGACTGCCTTCGAGCCTGTGAACGCAATGACCGCGACGCGCGGATCACGCACCAGCTCCGCACCCACGCTCTCGCCAGCACCCGGCAGGAACGCCAGCGCCTCGCGCGGTGCACCTGCGTTCCACAGAATCTCGCACAGGATGCGCGCGATGCCAGGGGTCTGCTCGGCGGGCTTCACCGCCACGGTGTTGCCAGTGACAAGCGCAGCGACCGTCATGCCGCAGCAGATCGCGAGCGGGAAGTTCCATGGGCTGATGACGACTGCAACACCACGAGGCTGATGCCACTCTTGATTCAGTTCGCCCGTGAAAAGACCGAGACGGCGCGGGTGGAACAGGTGCGCAGCCTCGCGCGCGTAGTACTCGCAGAAGTCGATCGCCTCGCAGACATCGCCGTCCGCCTCGCGCCATGTCTTGCCTGACTCGCGGATGATGATGCCGGAGAGTTCATCGCGCCGCGCGCGCATGGCGGCGGCCGCACGGATGAGGACCGCAGTGCGTTCGGCGAGCGGCGTATCGCGCCAAGCTGGAAACGCAGCGTGAAGACGAGTGAGCGCCGCACGCGCCTGCTCGACCGTCGTGTCGTTGGCAACGCTTGGAACGCGTGCTGTTTGCACGCCTGACGCGAATGCGGTCCGAGTGGCGGCGTCGGAGAAGTCGCGCATCGGCTCCGTGAAGAATGGCAAGCCATCCGCCACATCCGGGTGTGCACCACTGAGCGCGTGCCGCTCCGCGGAACCGCGGATGCGCAGCAGTCCATCATCCGCGCCAGACCCGGCGCCCGCCGAGCGGTGGGGCGTCGCGACCAGTTGGCTGTCGTCCGCCGCGTCCGCGAACCCCGAGCGCAGCCAGCTCTCGTTGCTGGTGTTCTCAAGAAGACGGCGAACGAGATACGCCATGCCAGGAATCATCTCGCCAACAGGCAGGTACTCGCGCACACGAAGCCCTTCCTTGATGCACGCGCCCTTGAGCGCATCCGCCATGCCGTGCAGCATCTGCAGTTCGATCGCCTCCCGCGGCAGCCCATGTCGCTCCAAGAGCGCCAGCGCCGCACCGATCGAGCGCGCATTGTGCGAACCGAGTGCCAGACGCGTTCCGCCACTGCCCACGGCCTTGGGAGTCGCTTCGATGAAGCGGGCCGCCATGCGTTCAAAGCAAGCGTCCGTATCCCGCTTGAAGCTCCAGCAAGGATTCGGCCATCCATGCTGTTCGGAGAGGATGGTCTGCGAATCCCAGTATGCACCCTTCACGAGGCGAACCGTCACGACGCGCTTGGTGCGCCGGGTCCAATCGATCAGCCGCTTGGCATCGGACTCACCGCTTCGGAGGTACGCCTGCATGGCGATGCCGGCTTCAAAGGGAACGCGCTCGCAGCAGCGCATGAACAGTTCGAGCGTCAGGTCCTTCAGCGACTGCTGCTCCATGTCGAAGTTGACGAACACGCCGCGTCGAGCAGCAGACTCGAGCAGCGGCAGCAGTGCCTGTTCCAAGCCACGGATCGATCCTTCGGTATCGATGGGATCGGTGCGCGCGAACAGGGCAGACACCTTGATCGACACGTTGGCCCGTGGAATCGGACCGAGATGGTCACGCTCAAGTGAGGCGTGCGCTGGCCAGGCAGCAACCGCGGCCGGCAGGTGTTCGAGGAGATCCGCGTACTTGACTCTGTATGCGGCGGCTTCCGAATCGCTCAGGCAGGCTTCGCCGAGCAGATCGACGCTGAAAGCAAGACCGCGGTCCCAAAGGGACCGAAGCGTCGGAAGCGCGCTCTTCGCATCGGTTCCCGCGATGAACTTCCCGGCCATCGACTCGATCTGCGAGGACATCGTTCGGGCAACCAATCCCTTTGCCAGTCCACCTGCCTTCAGCCCAAAGTCCATGCCTGGCGGGAGCGAAAGCCCCGGCTTCGACATGAAGTCGACGAGATGCTCGTACACCGAGTCGGAGTTGCGCAGGGCGGGGAAGCAATCCACGAAGTGAAAGAGCTGAACCTTGAAGTCGGGGTCGCGCATCGACCACGCCATCAACTTGTCGGACCAGAACGCGGCCGACAGCATGCCGTCGCTGCTGCCTCGAGCACTCTTGAGGATGCGGAGCGCGTGTTCCTGGGCACTGCGCTCCAGGGCCGCATCGCCCAGCAGCGGCACGGGCATTCCACTCTCCACAGTGGAGTGGGTGTTCTGGTTTGTGGCTGCGGGGTGCGTTGGGGGTGTCGGCACCGTCTTTGGCGCAGGCTTCGCACGAGTGAACAGACCCATCGTGCTGCGAGTATAGGAGCGCCGTGCAGCGCAGTTGCGACGCGCAGTGCATCAGGCGTGACGGGGACCGGCGGGGATGCGGCGCACCGCGTTCATCGCGCTCTGATAGGAAGTGATGCACCGCTTCGCTGCGCCGTCCCACGTGATGCCTCGAACCTCGAAGAGTCCGCGGTCGCGCAGTTCGGCGCGAAGGGGAGGGTGACGCAGGACGGCGACAATCTTGTTCGCCATGTCATCCACATCCCAGAAGTCCACCTTGAGCGCGTGGGTGAGCACCTCGGAAACGCCCGAGTTCTTGGAGATGATCACGGGCACACGGTGCCCCATCGCCTCGAGTGGTGCGATACCGAAGGGTTCCGAAACGCTCGGCATCACATAGAGATCCGCCATCGAGAACACACGCGGAATGTCCCGCCCACGAAGGAACCCTGTGAAGGTCATCTTGCCACCGATCCCGAGGCTCGCAGCCATCTCGATCATGGAGCTTGCGAGATCCCCGGACCCTGCCACCACGAATCGCACGTTCTTCTCCACTTCAAGAACGCGTTTGGCGGCGCGCACGAAGTACTCGGGTCCCTTCTGCATGGTGATGCGCCCGAAATACAGCACGATGCGCTCCCCGCGCTCGATGCGCTTGATGCCGTAGGACCCAGGCTCCAGATCGACGCCGTTGTAGACCACATCGATCTTGTTCGGTGAGAGTCCGTAGCGGTTCACAAGCAGATTTCGGGTGAGATTGCTGACCGCCATGACTCGCACGGCGCCATGCATGCCGCGCCGTTCGATGTTGTAAACCTGCTGATTGACATGCGTGCCGGAGCGATCGAACTCGGTCGCATGCACATGGACCACGAGCGGGCGTCCCGTGAGGCGGGCGAGTGCAAGCCCCGCCGGGTAGGTGAGCCAGTCATGCGCGTGAATGATGTCGAAGTTCAGGTCGCGCGTCGACTGCACGCAGAACTGCGCATAACGCTCCGCGGCAAGGACCAGATCGCCCTCGTATCCGCCCCGGAGCGATTGCGCGGCACGCGCCGGGAGCGACACAGCTTCCGGGATTGCCAGATCGATCACCACTTGCTCCCACGCGAGTGCAGGCTCGACACCAGCCGCGATCAGCCGCGCGATCATCGTCTGTGGGTCGCGTGCGCCTGTGCCGCCGTCCAAGGTTGCACCAGACTTCAGCGAGACGTGCATGCGGTTTCCGACCGAACCGTACGCGCCTTGATTCGTGCTGCCAAGGCGGAGGATGTCGATGCGTTCGGGCGTTCCCCGAAGCAGTGCCTCACGGCGTGCCGCTGCGGACGCGGGCGAATCGCTCGGATGGAAGTCGGCGCTTGACGCCGCGTCTGCGGTCGACTCGATGATGCGTGCAGCGGGTGCGGGGGCCCAGCCGCCGGCGGAGTTCGAGTACGCAGTTGGGAGCCCTTCGGGCGAGACCAAACGCACGTGCGAAGCGTGCGTGTGGTCAACCGCTCGCGGAAGCACGAAGGTCACATCGCATCCTGCCTGCTTCAGTGCGCGCGTCAGCCCGTGGCAGGCCGTGCCAAGCCCGCCCGTGATGAACGGCGGGAACTCCCATCCCAACATCAGGACGGATGGCGCGCTCATCAGCCCTCCGGTTCGCTGTCCATGTCGCCGAGCAGGCGGAACATCGACTCGAACGCCAGCAGGAACAGTTGCAACCGCGCCGCGACCTCCGCATCGCTGCCATCGGCAGGAAGCACTGTCTCGAAGACATATCGCTTCGCATCATCGCGGAAGTGCTTGACGCGGGGCGGATCAACTTTGGAACCGAGGTCGAGCAGCGCCTCGCGAAACAGGTCTTCGATGGAGTCGCGCGACTCGACAAGCGAGGATTCGATGGACTCGCTCAGCCAGCGATCAGCGGTGCGGAGAGAGAGTCGCCACCCATCCACTCCGACTTCGAGCGCGTACTCCGCTGCTGACGCGGAACCCGATGCTGCGCATACCAACCGTCCGCCGCTGCGGGTGATTGCACCGAACACCCTCGCTTCTCGCGCCGCGGACTCGATGGTTCGCAGAATCTGGCTCGTGGTCTCGGTGCTCATTGGGTGGGACCGATGATTCTACCTCCCCACGCGTTACGATTCGGTGGTGGCAGAGCCATGGACGATTCGCCGCTTGCGCGCATGGATGAACCTGTTTCTCGAAGAAAAGGGGGTCGAATCGCCGCAGTTGTCCTCCGACCTGTTGATCGCGCATGTCCTCGAGTGTGAACGCCTGCGGACGTACCTCGATGTGGATCGCGTGGCGACGGCGGAGGAACTTGCGAAGCTCCGTGCACTGGTGCAGCGCGCCGGTCGGCATGAACCGGTGCAGTACCTCGTCGGTCGGTGGGCGTTCCACGGATGTGAGCTTGAGGTCGGACCGTCGACGCTGATTCCGCGTCCGTGCACGGAGTTGCTCGTGGAGGAAGCGGTTCGCATCGCGGGTGCAGC
>Ga0194121_10008071_pt1 | contig 13469 bp, 26 predicted proteins | sample TA2MahCa50mmetaG_FD_148609 | JGI IMG/M metagenome (GOLD analysis project Ga0194121, IMG submission 148609) | Freshwater microbial communities from Lake Tanganyika, Tanzania - TA2015020 Mahale Deep Cast 50m | ecosystem: Environmental > Aquatic > Freshwater > Lake | place: Tanzania: Lake... | reverse complement strand
AGGTGTCCATATCATGGTGCGCGGGATCCGAGCTCGTCTCGTCGATATCCCTCGGGAATAGTCAGACCCAATATCGGTGTGAAATATCCACTTGACTGTTGTTGAGCATGTGTCGTAATCTCTTCACAACGTGCAAGAGACAACAGGAAAGAAGAACTAGACTACACAGGGGGTCATCCTTCTATGGGCAAGCACGACGCCTGGCGGCAGGCCGAAGCGGTTCGACGGTCATATCAGAATGCGATCGACGACGGGAACCCAGCGAAGGCTGACCGCATCGCGGCAGCCAACCCCGATCTCTTCGCGCCGGCCGACAAGGTCCGCGAGGTCGAGGTCCCCCTCGAGGATCAGCGCTTCGAGCTCACGGACGCGGGCCGTCTCGCCGCGGACGCGGAGAATTGACAACGTGCAAGTGACAGAACGACGAATCCTAAGCCTTGGGGCCGGCGTGCAGAGCACGACCCTCTACCTCTTGGCCCTCGACGGCAGGATCGATTCTCTCGACGTCGCCATCTTCGCCGACACACAGGAAGAGCCAGGCGATGTCTACACTCACCTCGAGTGGCTCAAGCAGCAGCACGGGCCGCCGATCATTGTGCGCACCATTGGGAAGCTCGGCGACGATCTGATGAACGGCCGCAACTCCACCGGCCAGCGCTTCGCGAGCATCCCAGCCTACACCGCTCCCGAGGGCGCGAAGCGTGCTGCCGGCATGGTGCGCCGGCAATGCACCAAGGAGTACAAGATCAAGGTCGTCGAGCGCGCTATCCGGCGCGACGTCCTCGGGCTGCAACCGCGTCAGCGTGTGCCGAAGGACGTGGTAATCCACCAGTACTTCGGGATCTCACTCGACGAGGCTCGCCGGTCTGTGAACATCCAGAAGCGCTTCGCTGCCGGCTCGAGGAAGGGTGTTCCGCACTTCCCTTTGATCGAGCTCGGCTGGACGCGCGGCGACTGTCAGAAGTACCTGAAGGACCGCGTGCCGCATCCCGTGCCGAGATCGGCATGCGTCTTCTGTCCCTACAAGAACGACGCAGAGTGGCGTCGGCTGAAGACGGATGATCCGGCGGGCTGGGCGCGTGCCGTCGAGGTCGACGAGGCGCTCCGCAAGGCGGGGAACGTCGTCAACCGCAACATGGACCAGAGGCTGTACCTCCATCGATCCGTGAAGCCCCTGGCGGAAGTCGACTTAGAAGTGCGCCAGGGTGAGTTCCCAGGGTTCGCCCTCGAGTGCGAAGGCATGTGCGGTAACTAGAAACATGACAACGTGTAAGAGACAGGAGCACCCATGCGCCCGCGCGATCACCGAGACGTCCGTCGTCCCCAGCCTCCGGTCCATGCAGTCGGTGGAGCGCTTCCTCGACTCGCGCGCCACGGCCGAGCTCGAGCGCGACCGCTGGCTCTTCGACATCAAGCCGCACACCCAGGAGGCGCTCGACCACTCCGGCGACTCGAGGTTCCGTCACTGATGGCCGGCAAGGGCAAGCGCACGCGCGAACCCAACTTCGGCCCGCCGACGAACCCCAGGCGCGTGAACTTCTACGGCCACTTCAAGCGAGGCGCTCAGGCGAAGCGCTTTCGTGTGAACCAGGCGCACGAGCGGGCGCTGCTGGAGGACGCGAAGCGATGACGATCCTCGCAAGGGCCTCGCGCGTGTGCATGTGGATCGCGGCCGCTGCCTTCGTCCTGCTCGTGTCGATCTACGCCGCGACGGCCGCTCACTCCGTGATCGTGCTGCCGTTGCTGCTGAGGTGGTAGTGGACCTCTTCTGCGTCTTCTATCACCTCGTCATCTTCCCGGCGTACGTGTGCAACGAGCACTGGTGCGACCCGCAGCTGGAGCCGATATGGCAAGCCATGTGCGGGTGAGGTGCAGCGTCTGCGGCTGCGACGAACGGATGCTGTGTCAGCGCTGCCGCGAGCGCCGCTGTCCGCACTGCGCCACGGTCCGCATGATCGAGGCGTGCCGGATGAACTCGTCTCCGACGACGAGCATGGAGCAGGAGGAGACCATCGATCTCTGGCCGGGTGGTTACATCCAGAGCTCCGACTACCGGCGCTCGAAGCTGCTCTCGGTCAAAGAGTCGTTCGTGCCGTCGTTCTGGTGCGAGAGCCCCCTGGTGATCGACATCAGTGTACCGCCGGCCCGCGCCTGACGACGCCGATCTCGCACGACTGTTCGACCGACTGAAGGCCGCCACCGACAAGCAGGAGGTGGTGCGCGGGCTGCCACCCGCCGAGTTTAAGGACTGGGTAGATCGCGCGACGCCGCACTTCGTGAAGCTGCGCGACGCGCTCGAGGCGGTGAAGAAGGAGCGCTACGGCCGCGTGCTGCGGACGTACTGGGAGTGGACGCACTGGCGCGATCTCGAGGACTACTACGTGCCTCCGCTCCAGGGCCCGCTGATCTGGTGGCCGCCGACGCTGCGCGAGCTCGCGTCGAGGCTGGGGCTGCTGCAGACGCTAGAGAAGTTCTCGGCATCGATGCGCGGCCTCGCGGCGCGCGAAGAAGAACTCAAGTAAAGGAGGGGGAATGCTCGCAAGACACCCGCTCGACGTCGCGCGTGACATCGAGCTCCCGGCGCGGGCCGGCGACCCTGAGACGTCGGCGCACTCGACGAACAGGAAGACGCTCGAGGAGCAGTATCACCGCATCCTCGTGATCCTGTCGGAAGGTCCGCTGACGGACACGGACCTGTACCTCACCTACCGTCTTCGCTTCGGCCTGATCTCGCCGTCGGGTCTGCGCACCCGGCGCTCCGAACTCGTGGCAGTCGGCAAGGTGGTCGACACGGGAGCGCGCAACACGCTCGCGTCCGGCCGGAAGTCCATCATTTGGGCGATCAAGGAGGTGAAGTAAGTGAAGATCGAGATCAAGCACAGGATCGAGACTGGTGAGACGTGGAAGGAGTACAAGGAGCAGGTCGTGCCGGCGCTCCTCACCGCCGGAGGCAAGACGCTGCAGGAAGTCGTCGAGAAGGGCTGGAACTGCCATTCGTGGCAGAACTGCCCGATGGCCGAGGCCTTCTCGACGCACGATCTCAGCGGCGTGCCCATCCTTCTCCGACCTCGCGCCGAGCAGTTCATCAAGTTCTTCGACTCGAACCTGCTGCCTCGTCCGGTCTGACAACAGGCAAGAGGCACTATCACCACCGCGGTGGGTGGCAAGTTCACCGCGGTGGCTTCGTTCTCGACGTCACAACCATGACCTGGCGCGACGGCAATGGGGAGCCGTGCGTGCCCCCGCCTGACATCACCAATCCCCCGCAAGGAGCACAGATGGCGATCATCGCGAAGGACAAGGGCAACGCGAAGCCGGCCCCGGAGGGCCTGCACGTCGGCGTGTGCTGCGACGTCGTCGACCTCGGGGTCGTCGAGTCCCAGTACGGCTCGGCGCACAAGATCCAGATCGTGTGGCAGCTGGACGAGGTGAACCCGGAGAACAAGAAGCGGTTCACTATCTCGCGCCGCTACACGCTCTCGCTCCATGCGAAGTCCTCGCTCCGCAAGGATCTCGAAGCGTGGCGCGGCAAGAAGTTCACGCCGGAGGAGCTCAAGGGCTTCGACGTCGAGAAGCTGCTCGGAGCGTGCGCGCAGATCCAGTCGGTCCACAACGCGTCGGACGACGGCAGCATCTTCGCCAACGTCGCCGCGATCATGCCGCTCGCGAAGGGGCAGGGCAAGATCGCGATCGACGACTACGTCCGCAAGAAGGATCGCACGGACGAGCAGACCTCCGGTGCGCCGACCGCAGAAGAGCAGGGCGGCGGCGACGACGAGGTGCCGTTCTAAGTCATCGACGCTGTCCCCGGTGCCGCCGCTCGAAGCCGCTGGATAAGTTTCCGCGGCATCGGCGGCGGGCCGGAGGTCGGCATTCGTACTGCCTTCTCTGCTTCAACTCGTATCGCCGCGCATGGCGGTTACGGCATCCCGAGAGTGCCGTTGCGAGTGCGCAGTCGTGGCAGGCGAAGAATCCGAAGAAGCGACGCGCCCACATCATCGTGCAGGCAGCGCTTCTCAGCGGACGGCTCGTAAGGAAAAGGTGCGAGGTGTGCGGCCGTAAAGCCGACGCGCACCACGACGACTACACCAAGCCGCTCAAGGTGCGCTGGCTCTGCCGGCGACACCACGCCGAACACCACAAGGAGGCGCTACGGCAGGCATAGGTGCGCGCAGTCGAGATGGTTTTTACACGCTACCGGACGGAGACCGTGTGCCGTCGGTGACCACGGTATTAGCGGTGATCGGAAAACCCGCCTTGATCTCGTGGGCGGCGAACATGGAGCGCGAGCTCGTTCTGCGTGCTGCCGGCGACGCCTACGAGGCGATCGGTACTGCCGGCGTCTCGCGCACGTCGTTCGATGCGCACGTCCTGACCGAACTCACGAACACGCGCGGACACCAGCGGCAGAAGGAGACCGCGTCCGCGATCGGCACGCTCGTCCACGCACGCATCGAGTGGGAGCTCCGATCGAAGCTTGCAGGCAAGAAGCTGCCGAAGGAACCGAAGATCCCCGAGCAGCAGGTGGATCCGAAGACCCGTGAGATCACTGTCCATCCGGCCCTTGTGGCGTACGAAGCGTACACAGCGTGGCGGAAGGACGTGAACTTCAAGCCGCGCGCGATCGAGCAGCGCGTCTGGTCGAGGAAGTACGGATACGCCGGAACGATGGACGTCGAAGGCCTCGTACGCGATGTTCCGACGCTCCTCGACTGGAAGAGCTCGAAGGCGATCTACGACGAAGCGCTGCTGCAGAACGCCGCGTACCGCCAAGCGTGGATCGAGATGGGCCACGGCGCTGCTCCGCTGCACGGGCTGATCGTGAAGCTGCCGAAGAACCCCGACGACCCCGGTTTCGAGACGCGCGACGTGCCGTGGGAGATGCAGGACGAGCTCTTCGTCGTCTTCCGTGCCGCGCGTCACCTCTGGGTCTGGCAACGAAAGATGTACGAGCGCTGGAAGGAGGCCAACGGCCGATGATCAAGAAGATCTGCGACTGCGGCGTGCTCGTGCAGGAGCGCCGCCACCGGGCGAGCAATCCGCAGCGTCACTTCGTGACGTTCCCGCTGCCGTCGTTCGCGACGATCCGCGCATACCGCAACCCGCCGATCCGCTTCGGCTTCGAAGCGACGTGCGGGATCCTGCGCAACTTCGTGACGCCGGGGACCGTGGCGGCGTGACATCCCGCGACGACTGCGACTTCAGCCGCGAGCAGGACGGCGGCTACGCCGAGCGGCAGCGTCTGCGCCGGCGACTGCAGGACTACCAAGAGACCGAGGGCGGCGACGCCTTCGCGGATGTCGAAGAGGAGAACGAATGAAGGTCTACATCGCGGGGAAGTACGAGTCCCGCGCTCGGCTCCGTGAGGAGTCGCACGCGATCCAGGTGAAGGGCCACCGGATGCTCTCGACTTGGATGAACGAGACCGCCACACGCGAGGAAGGGCTCGAGATCCCCGACTACGCGCTGCTCGCCGCGAAGCGTGACGTCGAAGAGGTGACCGATGCCGACCTGTTCATCGTCGACACGTTCGACGTGAGCACGACCGGCGGCCGTCACGTCGAGATGGGCCTCGCGCTCGCGAGCGGCGTGCCGGTGTGGGTCGTGGGGCCCCTCGGCGGCAACATCTTCCACACGCTGGCGAGCCGGACGTTCGCCAGCTGGCACGAGGTTCATCGCTCGATCAAGGTCGCGACGCTGCGGACCGAGGCGCGGGCGTGAAAGACTTCGTGACGAAGGACAGCGGACAGCGGGCCAAGTTCGACACGGGCGCGCAGCGGGACACCGCGGTCGGCAAGGGTCGCTACGACCTCCTACCTGTCAACGCGCTCCGTCGCGTCGCGCAGCTGTACGAGCGCGGCGCAGTGAAGTACGTCGCGCGCAACTGGGAGAAGGGCATCCCCGTCGCCCGGATGCTCGATTCGGCGCTGCGCCACACGCTGCAGTACCTCGGCGGGATGCGCGACGAAGACCACCTCGCCGGCGCAGTGTTTAACCTGCTCGGCGTGATCGAGTACGAGGAGCGGGTGCTGAAGGGACTTCTTCCGTCGACGCTCTTCGATGACCTCGGCCCGCTGAACGAGGCGGCAGTGAAAGAGCTATTCGAGTCCATCGGCAAAGGCCAAGTCGTCGGCGAGCAGCTGGAGATCGAGGGCGGCACGTCGATGTTGACGGAGAAGAAGTAGTGGAGCTCGTCGCCTACAACGTCGACCCGAAGCGCTTCGACGACGAAGGCCGCATCGCGATCATGCCGATCGGCGACATCCAGTGGGCGGGGCCACGTGGGAGCACATCGCTCGGCCTGCTGCGTCGGCGGATCGAGGTCGGCCTCGAGCATCGCGCGTACTTCATGGGCTTCGGCGACTACATCGACTTCATGTCGCCGTCGAACCGACAGGCGCGCAAGGGTGCCGGCTTCTACGACACGACCGAGCAAGTCATCGAAGACGCCGCGATGCGGCTCGCGGAGGAGATCTTCGAGCTCGCCCTGAAGCCAACCGTCGGTCACTGGCTGGGGTTGCTCGAGGGGCACCACTTCACGCAGTTCGAGTCCGGCGGAACCACTGACTCGTGGCTCGCCGAGAAGCTGAAGACGGTTCACCTCGGCACCACCGCGTACGTCGGCCTGAAATTCAAGGCCAACTCCGATCACCGCATGGTGAACATCTGGGGCACACACGGTTGCGGCGGCGGCACGCTCGCGTCGGCACCAGTGCAGAAGCTCGAGCGCGTCGCCCCGTCGTGGCACGCCGACATCATGATCATGGGCCACATGACGAAGAAGTCGAAGGGGGAGATCGACCGCGTCTACCCGCAGTGGGGACGGCGGCATCACTTCCTGGTGCATCGCACCACGCACCTCGTCGGTGCCGGCGGCTTCTCGAAGGGCTACATGGAGCGCTCGCGTAACGGCGGCGTGCCCCGAGGCTCGTACGTCGAGAGCGGCATGATGCGGCCGACGGTGCTCGGCAACCCGCTCATCTTCATCAAGCCGCACTTCGTCGACAAGACGAAGCAGGGCGAGCGGATCCGGTACTGGTCGCCGGAGATCGAGGTGCTGTCGTGAAGATTCCTCGCGCCGTGATCGGCAAGTTCGCCGAGGTGACCTGGCGAGACCCAGGTAACGGTCGCGTAACGTCGCACGATCGCAAGAACCGCAGCGATGTCGCGCGAGGTATGGAAGCTCTCGCGACATGGCGGGAGTACGGCGTGATCGACGACGTGACCGAGGGTGTCGTTCGGATCATCCACTCGATCGGTGAGGATCCGCCACGAGTAGACGACAAGTCCGACGACTTCTTCTGCACCTGGGTGCCGGAGGCGCTCGTCGAACAGATTCGTGTTTTCGAACCGGTGGGTGAACCCACCAGGGAGGCTTCGTGATCGAGAGCTACCCAAAGATCTACAACATGGGCCACGCGGCCATCGCCGAGCTCTTGCTCGGTGAGGTCACCGTCGAGGAGAAGGTCGACGGCAGCCAGATCTCGTTCGGCATCTTTGTGAGCATGAGCTCGGTGCTGCCCGCGTGATCCTCGGCATCGACCCCGGCCTCAACGGGGCGCTCGCGGTGGTCAATGACGAGGGGCTGCTGCTCGACGTCTACGACACGCCGACGGTCGAGACGCGATCGTCGAGCGGGAAGCGTCGGCGGCTGATCGACGACTCGACGCTGTGGAACATCGTCCACGAACCACGGCTCGCATCGCACCACAACATGGCGTTTATCGAGCTCGTCCACGCGATGCCGGGACAGGGCGTCGTGTCGATGTTCACGATGGGACTCGGCCTCGGCATCTGGTACGGCGTGCTGCGCGCCAGCGGGATCTCGTTCGATAAGGACGTGACGCCGCAGGCGTGGAAGAAGGTGATGCTGGCCGGCACTGGCAAGGACAAGAACGCTGCGCGCGTGAAGTGTCAGCAGCTGTGGCCGTCAAAGGCCGACCTCTTCGCCAGAGTGAAAGACGACGGCCGCGCCGACGCCGCGCTGATCGCGGAGTACGGCCGTCGTTTGCGCATCGGATCTGCGGTCGTCGTCGACCGCTAAACCTGACAACGTCTAGGAGGCTAGATGAACGAACAGACTCGTGATGCGTATCGACTCGACGAGGGTGCGAAGACGACAGGCTTGACGGTGGGCAGCGTCACTGCTCTCGATACCGCACCGCCGGACTCCGAGCGCCGTCGTCTGCCGAAGCTCGGCCTGCCGACGGAGACCGACGGCCCGCTGACGCAGGAGTGGTTCGCGCCCGTGTCGCCGACGGCGCGGTATCGCGGCTACGTCATCCATGTCTCGAAGGAGATCGGCGAGCAGATCGAGAAGCTGCGCGCCGATATCGCCAAGAACATCACACTGTCGTTCGGCTCGGAGGAGTCCTACCTCCTCTACCTGATCATCGAGGGCGCGGCCGCCGTCGGCCAGGTCATCACGATGGAGCAGGCCGCGAAGGCGGCGCGTGAGGCGGAGGCGCAGCAGCGCAACAACACGATCGCGGAGCCCGCGAGCGCGTAGTGGATCGCTCTGTCTTCACGGGCTACAGGGAGATGGGGTTTACCCCCATCCCCCTGCAGCCCCGGGGCAAGCGACCGCGTCTGGAGACGTGGAAGGAGTACCAGTCCCGCCAGCCGACAGACGCAGAGATCGACGCCTGGCTGGCGGCCGGCGACTGCAACGTCGGTCTCGTCATGGGTCGCGGTCTCTTCGCGCTCGACTGTGACGGCGACTGGGGCGCGTGTCTTATGCTGCTTGCCGAGTACGGCATCTTCCTGCCGGAGGATGCACCGCGGCAGAAGACCGGCAAGGGCAACCACGTCCTCCTGACGGCTCCCTTTCAGGTGAACGACTTCGTCGGCCTCTTCAAGGCACCGGGAGTCGCGATCGACGTGCGCGGTGTCGGCTACATCGCGGCCGCGCCGTCGATACATCCGAACGGTCATTCGTACGAGTGGGTCGTCGCGCCCACGACAACGCCGCCGGCGGCACCAGAAGCGCTCCTGGTGCGGCTGCGGAAAGACACCCATATTGGGAGCGAGCGCACCCAGTCTGGGATCATCGCGTCGGAGCCCGAGAGGCCCGCATGGGTCTCCGAGCTCCTGCTGAACGGCGCACCAGAAGGCGGCCGCAACGCCGCCGGCGCGAAGCTCGCCGGGTACCTGTACGCGACCATGCCGCCTGACGTGGCGGAAGCGACCATGGTCATGTGGGCGGAGCGCTGTACGCCGCCACTGCCACGCTCCGAGGTGCTGACGATCTGCCGTTCGATCGGGCACCGAGAAGCGATGAAGCCGAAGGAGGTGCAGCAGTCGGTCGAGTTCTCGGATCTGCAGTCGGTCGGCGACATCGCCTACGGGATGATGCACGCGATCGACCAGCCGACGAAGTTCCTGAAGACGGGCTTCGACGACCTAGATGCGTTGCTCGGCGGTGGGATGTTGTTCGAGGAGTACATGATCATCGGCGCGCGGCCGTCGATCGGCAAGTCGGCGATGGCGCACCAGATTAGTCGCTACAACGCTCGCAATGGTGTGCGCGTCCTAGTGATCTCGCTCGAGATGGGCAAGCGTGCGGTGGTCGGTCGGATGGTCGCTGCGGAGAGCGGCCTCGAGGCGACGCGGATCCGCCAGGGTGGGCTGCGGGGCGACGAGCTCGCGCGGTTCATCAAGGCGGCCGATGCGCTGTCGGACCTGCCGATCTACGTCGAGACGCGCTTGTCGGAAGCCGAGGCCGTCGTCGAGCTCGTGGTGAAGCGTGGGCCGTTCGGTCTCGTCGTGGTCGACTTCGCGCAGAAGATGCACGCGCGGCGGCGCGGGGACGATCGGCGGCTGGAGATCGACGCGATCTCCGCGGTCCTCGATCGAGAGATTTCGAAGGGGATGAACATCCCCGTGATCCTGTTGTCGTCGATGTCGCGGCCGACGAAGGATAAGGACGAGCGGCCGTCGCTCACCGGGCTGAAGGAGTCCGGCGGCCTCGAGTCGGATGCGGATATCGTGGTGCTGCTGTCGCGCAAGAGCCTGAAGGACCCACTGGTGGACGTGGAGGTAGCGAAGGCGCGAAACGCTCGCGTCGGCAGCTTCCAACTGCGCTACGACGGAGCGCACTACACGTTCACGTCCATCAGGCCGCAGCCTAGAGCTCGAGCGGAAGATGCCGAGCTCCCGTTCTAGACACAGAAACGCCCCGGTCGGGAAAACCCCGCCGGGGCGTTCGTGTGTTTACTTCCCCTTGATGAGGGGCAGTACCTTCTCGATGGTGCGGCCGCCGAAGTAGAACATGATCACGGTCTGGATGATCGACTTCGTAGACTCGTCGATCGTAACTGAGGGCAGGCCCATCGGCGCGGCCGCGTACGGATAGGCGACGACAACCAGGGAGGCGAAGCCCCAGATCGGCCGCACGGTTGCGGCGAGGATCCCCGTGAACGCGTTCCCCTTCTCGACGTCCTTAGCTGCGAGCGCTCGAGCATCCGCGCGATCCTGATACTCCTTCTCCACAGACGACCAGTCCTGCTTCAGGATCTCCAGCTGCATGATCTGCGCGAGCTCGGCTTTGTCTTTCTCGCTCATCTTCTCAGCCGGACCCCATCGCTTGATCGCTGAGTCGATGAGGTTGGCGACCGGACCGATGAGCATAGTGGCAAGTGACGCCATGGGTTCTCCTCTAGGTTGTCATCTCGCGGAGCGTGGCCGCGATCTTCTTGACGTAGCCCTTGGTCTCGTCCGGCACGAGCGCTTCGTCGTACGGCTTGCCAGGATCAAGGAACGTCCGCTTCACGCGTCCGATCCCCCAGTTGTAGGCGGCGAGCGCGAGCGACATGTCTCTGCACTCTTTCAGCAGCCAGCCCATGTACGCGGCTTGCGCCATGATCGCGTCCTCTGGGTCACGAGCGTCGAGGAGGCGGCCGTCCTTCTTCCACCCCTGCCGCTCGGCGAGTTCGTTGAACGTCGCCGGCATGAACTGCGTGAGACCGAGCGCGCCCACACGCGAGCGAGCGTCGGGATCCAGGCCGCTCTCCGCGAGTGCCTGCGCCTTCAACAAACGCCAGGAGACGCCGTACTTCTCGCCGTAGCACTGGAACAGCGAGTCGTACCGATCCTTGCTGTTCATGGCTTCTCCGCGCAGTCGGAAGGGTCCTGCTTCGCGAGGATCGCCAGGCTGAAGCAGTTCTTTCGTGCGATGTGCAGCGACTCCTTCTCGTTCATGGAGTGATCAGCGAGCGCCTTCGACATCACCGGCAAGAGTCCATGACTGGACCCGAGGAGATACGCGAAGTAGAGCACGAGGGCGATGAGCGCTCCCGTGGCTCCGAGCTTCCTGACGGCCTCCACGTTCTCGACAATGGTCTTCAACGCGGTGGCACGAGCGCGCCGGCGGGCGTCACTGCTCGTGCGGTGTGCCGTCCGGGCGGCTGCGTTCCCAGTAAGCGCCAAACCAGCGGCGGAAGAACACTTCGCCGACGAACTCGTAGAGGAGGAAGTTGAGCACGGCCGAAGCCGGTGCCCACCACCCCGCCCACGGAAGAGCGGCAACGGCGCACAATATGAACTGTCCGAGAAGCTGGCGTCTGCGCTGAGGGTCCGAGCACGCCTGCGCCGTGCGCCACGGCATGATCGCGATGGTCCCGAGGAATGGGCTTCGCTGCTTGAACGCCCATACGCGGTCGTAGAGGGTCATTTTTGTACCAGTTCCTTTTTCGTTATGGAGGGGCGTGCGGAGCATCAGGCCAGTACCGCAGCGCGCGCACGCTGGAGTGCGCGCCCGAGTGCCCGTACTTGCACCGGCAATACGACGGGTCCGCCGCCGTCGCCCCGCTGCTCCCGCCAGTCCTCGGGCTCGGTCCCGGGCGGGAAGCCGGGCCGCACGGCGAGGACAGGCACCATTGGGAGTTCCGTCGCCGCGGCGGGCAGCGTGAACTCGTAGATGATCTGGCTGATCTCGGCCCAGCGCTCCGGCAGCGCGGGCCACTCACTGCCGGGATGCCGGGACTGCATCAGCACGTGCGCGGTGCCGGGATTGGCTCGCGCCGACACGAGCAGGCCGCGCCACATCTCATGGGCCTCGGGCACCGCGAAGTCACAGACGTGATCTTGCATTAGCACGTGTGTCCGCGCCCTCTCATCGCCGCTGGCCCACACGCGCACCCGCGTCCGCGCCGGCAGGAGCCCGGCACGTCCACTGTCCACGAGTGCGTCGTGGTCTTCGGGCCGGTATTCCGACTCCTCCACTGCGACGATACGCCCCGCGTCGTCGAGCACGGGCCAGCACACCCGCGCGCGGAGATGCACGAGCTCCGCGAGCCCGGAATGCAGCGCGCGATCATGGAGCGCGGGCGCGTAGTCGAACATCTGCGCTTGCCCCGTGGTCGTGTAACTCCCCGCCCGCACCGACAGCCGCAGCGGGCCGGACTGCTCGACGGTGATGGTGAGGGCGAGAGAGGTCTCGCCCGCGTAGATCAAGCCTCGGCCGAATGTCGATGTGATCATCAGAGTCCTAGCGCGATGTAGGCCCACGTCCCCGTGGGATTGGAAGCGGCTGCTTGCATAGCGTACAGTTGCGCCTCGGTGGTGGCCGTATACCGCACCGCACCCCACGCCATCGTTCCCTGATTGCTGACGGCGCTGGTGGCGACCCAGGGCGCGGAGGCATACGCGACGGCAAACGAGATAACTGTGCCCCCCGCCTCATACCCGCTTCTGGCAGAGGCCCCCGTGGAGCCCGGACTCCACGAAGCCTGCTGCGCGAAGTAGCCCGCTCCGCCCTTATGCGTGATCGCGTCAAGCGCCGAGAACGCGCCCGTGCCGTTGAGAAATTGCGTTGCGCTGCCTGAGAGCTTTCTCAGGAACCCGTGCGCGATCGTGCTCGCATCGGCCGTCGTGTTGTCGGAGAGCGAGAGATTCCCCTCGGAGACCGCGGAACTCGTGACCGTCGTTCCTGAACGCTTCAGAAACTGCCCGTCCGCCATCGCGCCGAGCGTGAGCAGGGTGCCGCCTGATTCCTTCACGGCGTCGATGTCGTCGCCGACGACCGTCGTACCGCTCCGCCTGAGATACTTGGTGTCCGCGACCGCGCCGAGCGTCAAAACTTGCCCGCCTGACTCTTTCAGTCGCGTCACGTCCACCAGTTCGTAGCCGTCCTCGGTGACTTTGACGGCAAGCAGCTTGAGGGCCTTCCCGGTGAGGGACGAGGGAATGTTTGCCGCCGCGAGGTACGCTGCCGCGCTGGTCGCGCTCGACGCTGCCGACGTGGCACTCGTAGAAGCCGACGTGGCGCTAGTAGAAGACGACGTCGCACTAGTAGAAGCCGCCGTGGCGCTCGTCGCGGCGTTTGTCGCGCTCGTCGCCGCCGCGCTCGCGCTGGCGGCAGCCGCCGCGACCTGCGTCGCGGCGTTGTCGTGCAACGCCAGGGCGCTGCCAGCGCTGTTGAACCCGATGACCTTCGACGCCACGGGATCTGGCACGTCGAAGTTCGCCTT
>Ga0194121_10008067_pt1 | contig 13470 bp, 9 predicted proteins | sample TA2MahCa50mmetaG_FD_148609 | JGI IMG/M metagenome (GOLD analysis project Ga0194121, IMG submission 148609) | Freshwater microbial communities from Lake Tanganyika, Tanzania - TA2015020 Mahale Deep Cast 50m | ecosystem: Environmental > Aquatic > Freshwater > Lake | place: Tanzania: Lake... | reverse complement strand
CCGCGTGCTGCGCGTCGCGGCGGCAGACCTCGGGCGCCACGCCGAGCTGGCGCTCGACGCGGCGTCCGAGCCGCAGCCCGCCCGCGACTGGAGCGACTACGCATTCGGCGTGGCGCTCGAGCTCGAGCGCGCGGGGCACCGCCTGCGCGGCGCGGATCTGCTGGTGACGAGCGCGGTTCCCGTCGGTGCCGGGATGAGCTCGTCGGCGGCGTTCGAGGTCGCGGTCGCGCTCGCGCTGCTCGACCTCGCCGGCATCGCGCTCGACCCCGTCGCGGTCGCGCGGCTCTGCCAGGCGGCGGAGAACCGCTTCGTCGGCACGCGCTGCGGCATCATGGACCAGTTCGCGTCGTGCCGCGGCCGCGCCGGGCACGCGCTCTTCCTCGACTGCCGCTCGCTCGACGTGCGCGAGGTCCCGGTGCCGTCCGACCTCGCGATCGTGGTGTGCGACAGCGGCGTGAGCCACGCGCTCGCCGACGGCGCGTACAACGAGCGCCGCGCCGCCTGCGAGGAGGCCGTCCGGATTCTCGGACGCGGGCGTCCGGAAATCCGGGCGCTGCGCGACGTCGGCGAGGACGAGCTGGAGCGCCGCCGTGGCGAGCTGTCCGAGGTCGTGTGGCGACGCTGCCGCCACGTCGTGCGCGAGAACGCCCGCGTGGTGGACGCGGTGCGTGCCCTCGACACCGGAGATCGAAATCGGCTCGGTGCGTTGCTGCGTGCTTCGCACGAGAGCCTCCGGTCCGACTACGAGGTGAGCTGCGTCGAGCTCGACCTTCTCGTCGAGGCGGCGTCCGGCCGTGACGGAGTCGTCGGCAGCCGCCTGATGGGCGGTGGCTTCGGCGGGTCGACGATCAACCTCGTCCGTCCCGACGCGGTGCCCGAGGTGGAGGGCGAGCTGCGCGACGCCTATCGCAAGCGCTGTGGCAGAGACCTCGGCGTCCACGTCTGCCGGGTCGGCGACGGCGCCGGGCGCGTCCTCTGACGGGCGCTCCGCGGAGGGGCGCGTGGCATCGGCGCCGCCGGGGCGCTGGCAAAAAATTGCCGGGTGCGTCACGAGAGCAACGCTGAATCATTGCATTTTGGTCACGCATACGGCAGAAAGATCAGCGAAGACGGGGTTCCGGCGTCTGGTGCGCGAATTGCTCGATGACCAGGCGTCGCGACTGAGCCGAACGCGCGGGGAGGTGAGCGGCGGATGGAGGTGAGAGTCATGCGCAAGGCTACCCGGACCTGGTCGATCTTCACGCGTCGCTGGACTAACGGCACCGGCTCCATCGTGAGCCGTGCGATCCTGCTAGGCGGCGCATTCCTCGTCGGAATGATCGCGGCCTGATCGCAGCCAACCGGGGCGTCGCGGCCCGAGCGCCCCGGGTCGAGCATCGCTACGGGCCCCGGCTTGCCTCCGGGGACTGCCCTCGCATCGTGGCGCCACGAGGTCGATGCGGCGTCCGCCAGGGTGTTCGCCCCGGAGATGCCACTCGCCGTCCGCCAGGGGCCTCGCCCCGGAGATGCGACTCGCCGTTTCGCGGACTCGCTCCCGCGCTCGACCGACCGAGGCACCCCGGGAAGTTGCGCGGTGGACACGATGCCGCCGGCGCGGCTAGGACAGCCGCGCTGCCATGCGCATTCTCACGCTGAACTGCTGGAACATCTCGCCGCCCTACCACGAGCGGCTCGCACTGCTGCGCGACGAGATCGCGCGCCTCGCGCCGGACCTGATCGGCATGCAGGAGATCATCGTCCGGCGAGACGGGTTCGACGAGGGCGCCGAGATCCTCGACGGGCTCGGCTACGCGTCGGTGTTCGGCGCCGCGTTTCGCTGGGGCGAGGCGGGTGGTCCGCTGCCGTACGACGCGGACGGCGACGGCTTCGGCAACCTCGTCGCGAGCCGCTGGCCGATCGAGCGCAGCGCCGTGCACGAGCTGCCTGGCGTCGAGTCCGGCGAGCGGCGCAGCGTGGTCGCGGCGCACGTCGCCACGCCGCACGGCCGCCTCGCGTTCCTCACCACGCACTTCAACTGGCGGCTGCACCACGGCTTCGTGCGTGAGCGGCAGGCGATCGCGCTCGCCAAGCTGATCCGCGCGTGGGCGGCCGAGACCGACCTGCCGCCGGTCGTCACCGGCGATCTCAACGCGGAGCCGGACGCGGCGGAGATCCGCTACCTGAGCGGACTCCAGTCCCTCGCCGGCACCAGCTTCTACATGCAGGACGCGTGGCGCCTCGCGGGCGACGGCGGCCCGGGCCACACCTGGGACAACGCGAACCCGTTCGCGGCGCCGTCCTTCGAGCCCAGCCGGCGGATCGACTACGTGCTGGTCGGCCAGCCCGACGCGACCGGGCGCGGCGTGATCGAGTCGGCGCGCGTGGTGATGAACGAGCCCCGGGACGGGGTCTTCCCGAGCGATCACTTCGGGGTCGTGGCCGACGTACGTGGCTGACGGCCTCACCCGCTTCGCCGACCACAAGGGATGAATCCGCAGGGCGTGCTCATCCGAGCGGCCCTCGCGCCCGGCGCCGTGCCGGCGGTGGCTCGCGCCAGGGCAGCCGACGCACCGCTCGGGACCCGCGTGGGTCGTACCCGTACTGGACGCGCTCCGCGGTGAGCAGTGCCGTGGTGCGATCGAGCGACATCCGTTGCACGACGATCGACACCTGGGTGAGCGTCGGGTCGGCGTCGAGAATGCGGCGCGCGAGCTCGTCCGGTGGGCGGAGAGCGCCGACCGCGTGATGCCCCGCCTCGAAGCGGCGCATCGCGCCGCGCAGCGCGGCATCGAGCGTGGCCGGGTCGAGCCGCACGGGGTGTCGCTCGCGCAGCCCGTGGATGGCCAGCGAGAGCGGCGGCGTCGGTACGGTGTACATCGCGAACCCGCCGAGCTTCCACGGATTCGGACTGGCAACGGCGACCAGCGCGCGGTGCGCGAGCGGCTAGAGCCCGATGAGCAGAACGATCGCGAGCGCGACGTGAACCTTCCACGTCGCCTCGCCGGCCGTCTGCCGTGCGGCTTTGGCCGGCGAGCCGGACCGAGCGCCGTGATCGCGTCGCCGTGTCACGGGTTGAAGCCCTCGAGGACGCTTCGCCCGGGGAGCCAGTCGAATGCCGCCGCCACTGCCCATGCGAGCAGCGCGAGCAGGGACGGCAGCAGCGCGCGCGTCGCGGAGCGGAGCGTGGCAGCGATGCCGTGAGCAACGCCGCGAACAGGGCCGCGAAGCCGGCTCCCCGTGCGGCGAGCTGCAGCACCAGCTCCAGCACGAGCACGAGAGCCGCCGTCGCGGCCGCACCGCGCGTCGCGCGCGGCAGCAGAAGCAAGCCGAGCGCGATCTCGGCGATCCACACCAGATTCGATGCGGCGACGAACGGCAGCGCCGTCGTGCGGAAGGGGCCGGCCCCCGGCGCGGTGGTGGCGAGGCTCGCGAGCCGCTCGAGCTCGTCCGCCGGCAGCAACCAGCGAAACAGGTCCGCGAAGCGATCGGCCTGCGCCGTCATGAAGGCGAGGAACTCGCCGCGGAAGTAGAGCCCGTAGAGGACCTTCTGCAGTCCCGTGTGAAAGAGCACGAGGGCCGTCACCCAGCGGATCGCCGCGAGCGCGGTGCGCTCTCCGTCGCGCTCGCGGCCGACGAGCGCCAGCAGGGCCACCACCACCAGCTCGAGGAAGAAGTGGTTGTTCGTGAACGGCAGCGTCCACCAGAGCCGCAGGGCCAGGGCAGGCAGCGCGAGCCGCGGCGCGAGAGCTTCCGTCCGCGGCTCGAAGGCGAGCGCTGCACAGACCGTCGCGGCGACGGCCGCCGCCACCAGAACCGGCACCGCCTCCGGCACCAGGGCGACCCACAGCCAGCCCCGGGGCGGCGCCGCGGACCAGGAGGAGCCGACGGAGGAGGTCGACGCGCGCGCGGACCTCCGCGTCGGCGTCCCCGCCGGTGATCTCCATGAGTCGAGTCGCCGCGGGGACGGTCACGGCGTGTCGTGCGCGTCAGGCGCCCGCGATCAGCTGTCGCAGCACGTAGGGCAGGATGCCGCCGTGCTGGTAGTACTCGATCTCGATCGGCGTATCGATGCGCACCGTGACCGTGACCTCTTCGGAGGCCCCGTTCGCGCGGTGAATGACGAGCTCGACGTCCTGGCGCGGCTTGAAGCCCGGCGCTTCGAGCCCGAGCAGGTCGAAGGTCTCGGTGCCGTCGAGGCCGAGCGTCGCGACGCTCGCGCCGTCCTTGAACTGGCAGGGCAGGACGCCCATGCCGACCAGGTTGCTGCGGTGGATGCGCTCGAAGCTCTCGGCGACGACCACGCGCACGCCGAGGAGCCGCGTGCCCTTCGCCGCCCAGTCGCGCGAGCTGCCGGTGCCGTACTCCTGGCCCGCGAAGATGATCAGCGGTGTCTTCTCGGCCTGGTACTTCATCGCGGCGTCGTAGATCGCCATCTGCTCGCCGCCCGGACGGTGGATCGTCACGCCGCCCTCGACGCCCGGCACCATCAGGTTCTTGATGCGGACGTTGGCGAACGTGCCGCGCGTCATGACGCGGTCGTTGCCGCGCCGCGCGCCGTAGCTGTTGAAGTCGGCGACCTCGACGCCGTTCTCCTGCAGGTAGAGCCCGGCGGGTGAAGTCTTCTTGATAGCACCGGCGGGGCTGATGTGGTCGGTCGTGACCGAGTCGCCGAAGATCGCGAGCGGGCGCGCGCCGCGCACGTCCTCGAAGCGGCCGGGCTCGAGGCCGAAACCGGTGAAGAACGGCGGCTCCTGGATGTACGTCGACGCGCGGTCCCAGTCGTAGACCACGCCGACCTTGCTCGGCACCTGGTCCCACAGCGGCGTCGCCGACGCGAAGTCCGAGTAGAGGCGCCGGAACGTCGCCGGATCGGTGGCGGCATGGAGGCAGTCGCGGATCTCGGCGCTCGTCGGCCACACGTCGCGCAGGAAGACGTCCTTGCCGTCCTTGCCCTGGCCGAGCGGCTCCTTCGACAGGTCGACGTCGACCTTGCCCGCGAGAGCGAACGCGACGACGAGCGGCGGGCTCATCAGGAAATTCGCCTTCACGCTCTGATGGACGCGTGCTTCGAAGTTGCGGTTGCCGCTCAGCACGCTGGCGACGATCAGGTCGTTCTTGACCACCGCGTCCTCGAGCATCGGGTCGAGCGGGCCGGAGTTGCCGATGCAGGTCGTGCAGCCGTAGCCGACGGTGTTGAAGCCGAGCGCGTCGAGGTCCTTCTGCAGGCCCGTCTTCTCGAGGTAGTCGGTGACGACGCGGCTGCCCGGAGCGAGCGACGCCTTCACCGCGGGCTGCACCGTCAAGCCGCGCGCGACGGCCTTCTTCGCGAGGAGGCCCGCCGCCAGCATGACGCTCGGATTCGACGTGTTGGTGCACGAGGTGATCGCCGCGATCACCACGTCACCGTCGTGCAGCTGCACCGGCCGCGACGCCACGCTGGCGGCGGCGCTCCTGCGCGCCGCGTCCTGACGGCCGTAGCCGTTGTTCGCCGGCGCGAGCGTGAGCAGCTCGTCGAAGCGGCTCTCGAGCGAGCCGAGCTCGATGCGGTCCTGCGGGCGCTTCGGTCCGGACACCGCCGGCGTGATGGTCGCGAGGTCGAGCTCGAGCACCTCGCTGTAGTCGCACTGTCCGGCGCGCGGAATGCCGAACATGCCCTGCGCCTGGTAGTACGCGCGCACCAGGTCGACGTGCTCCGCGCTGCGGCCGGTCGCGAGCAGGTACTTGCAGGTCTCCTCGTCTACCGGGAAGAAGCCCATGGTCGCGCCGTACTCGGGCGACATGTTGGCGATCGTCGCGCGATCCGCGACCGGCAGCGTCGCGGCCCCCTCGCCGTGGTACTCGACGAACTTGCCGACGACCTTCGCCTTGCGGAGCAGCTCGGTGAGGCGCAGCACGACGTCGGTCGCGGTGACGCCTTCCTTCACCGCGCCCTTCAGGTGCACGCCGACCACGTCGGGCGTGAGGACGTACACCGGCTGGCCGAGCATGCCCGCTTCCGCCTCGATGCCGCCGACGCCCCAGCCGACGATGCCGAGGCCATTGATCATCGTGGTGTGCGAGTCGGTGCCGACCAGAGTGTCGGGGAGTGTCACACCGTCGCGCTCGAGCACGCCCTTGCCGAGGAACTCGAGGTTCACCTGGTGGCAGATGCCGATGCCCGGCGGCACGACCTTGAACGTGTCGAACGCCTGCATGCCCCACTTGAGGAACTCGTAGCGCGCGGCGTTGCGCTCGAACTCCATCTGCATGTTCTGCGCGAGGGCCGTCGGCGTGCCGGCGAAGTCGACCTGCACCGAGTGGTCGACGACGAGGTCGACCGGAACCAGCGGCTCGACGATCTTCGGGTTCTTGCCGAGCTTCGCGACCGTGGAGCGCATCGCCGCGAGGTCGACCAGCAGCGGCACGCCGGTGAAGTCCTGCAGCAGGATGCGCGCAACGACGAACGGGATCTCCTCGGTGCGCTCGGCCCTGGGCTGCCACGCGGCCAGCGCGCGGACGTCCGACTCGCGGCAGCGCTTGCCGTCGACGTTGCGCAGCACCGACTCGAGGACGACGCGGATGCTGACCGGCAGGCGCGACACCTTGCCGAGCCCGGCCTTCTCCAGCGCGGGCAGCGCGTAGAACCTGGCCGTTCGCTTGCCGCCGATGTCGAGGGTCTGCAGGGAATCAAAGAGGTTGTGAGCCCGCGCGTCGTTCGCCATGCCGGTCGTTTAACGCTCGACTCCGGCCGGTGCGAGCCCGGTCCGGTCGCGCACCGCCGCGCACGGCGACCGCCGTCGTACCGCACCCCGCGCCGCTCGCCGGGCGCCGCGGCGTGCGGTAGGACGTCGCGCGCATGAGCCTCGTCTGGTACTTCGCCTACGGCTCGAACCTGCAGAGCGGGACCCTGCGGGGCCGGCGCGGCGTCGAGGTGCGGCGCGCCGTCCCGATGCGGGCGCCGGGCTGGCGGCTGGTGTTCGACAAGCCGCGCCTCTTCGGCGGCGGATCGGTGGCGAACATCGTGCCCGACGACCAGAGCCACGTCGTCGGCGTGGCGTTCGAGATCTCCAAAGACGACCACGCACACGTCGAGCTCACCGAGGGCGTTGCGATCGGGCACTACGCTCGAGTCGAGCTGGCGATCGAGCCCATCGGCGTCACCGATGGCGCGCCGCGCGCGGCGCTGTCGCTCAGCTCGAACGCACGCGATGCCGCGCTGCGCCCGTCCACCCGGTACATGGGCCTGGTCATCGACGGCGCCGTCGAGCACGGGCTGCCCGACGGCCACCTGGAGTTCCTCCGTTCGGTGCCGACGTGCGAGGAAAGTGCCGCGGCGGCGGCGCTGCGTCCGATGATCGACGCCCTCATGAAGCGTCGCTGATCCCGTGCTCCCGCGTCCGGCGCGGGGATCGATCCCGGCGGCCACACCGCGCGACCGCGCGTGGCGACGCCCCGACTACCCTGCTTCGCGGATCCTCGGCGGCGCTGCGAGGTCGACGACCTTCGCGCGCTGCCTCGCCAGGCGGTCGCGCACCAGCGGGTCGAAGGTGAAGTAGAGGATCTGCCAGCCTTCGCTTGCGAGCTCGGCGATCGCGTCGGCGAGCGCCTCGCGGCGCGTACCGTCGGACGACATGAAGGCGTCATCGAGGACGAGGAAGCCCGGCTCGCCGAGGACGCGACGCACCAGCGCGAGCCGCACGGCGAGAGACAGCTGGTCGCGGGCGCCGCGGCTCAGTGCCTCGCTGCCGAAGCGGCTGCCGTCCTTGCGCTCGACCGCGAGACGTCCATCGGAGTCGAGCACCACCGAGCGGTAGCGGCCCGAGGTGAGGTGCGCGAGGTATGCACCTGCGCCGCCGGGACCGGCGCCGAGCGCCTCGCGCAGCGGCCGGTCGATGTCCTGCGCCAGGTCGCCGAGCGCGGTCAGGCACAGGCGTGCCGCCGTAGCGTCGCGGTCGACGGCGGCGATCGCGGCGACGAGGCGCTGGCGCTCGGCTTCGGCCGCGCTCAGGTCGGGCAGGCCGATCGTCGCGAGCGTGCGCTCTCGGCGATCGGAGAGCTCGGTCTTGAGCTGCAGCAGGCGCAGGTCGAGCTGCTCGATCTGCTGCTCGGCGGCGGACAGGTCGGTCGGATCCGCCGAGACGCCGGGGTCCGCGACGGCCAGCGCCTCGATGCGGTGCTCGATCTCGCCGTCGGCCACCTGGCCGAGCAGCGAGGTCAGGGTCGAGCGTGCCTGCTCGCGCGCCGATGCGGCCCGCGTGCGCTGGCGGAGCTTGTCCTCGAGCTGCTCGATGCTCGCCAGGCGCACGCGTCCGCGCACATCGGCGATCGAGCGCTGTGCCTCTTCGAGGCGCTGCAGGCGCTCGGACTCGATGCGCTGCGAGACCGCAAGCGACGCCTCGAGCTGCCGCTTGCGCTCCTGCGTCGTCTGGCGCTCCGCCTGCGCGCGGTCGGCGCCGCTGCTGATGGCCACCAGCTGCGTCGCGCACTCGTCGAGCGTGTTCGCACGCCGCAGCAGCAAGCCGCACGCAGCGAGAGCGCGCTCCTCAGCCTGGACGGCGGTGCGCATGCGGCTCGTCGCGAAGATGGCGAGCCCGCCGGCGAGGAGCCCGGCGAACGCCGAAGCACCGGCGAAGAGGCCGAGCGACGCGCCGCGCGACGGGTTGCCCTGCTGCGCCAGCGCCTCGATGCCGATGCCGACTGCGAGCAGCGACAGCAGCGCGCCGACCACGCCGAGCGGCGTGCGCCAGAGCGCCCAGAGCCGGGCCGCCGAGCGCAGCATGCGGGCGCCGTTCACGGTGGCTTCGACGTCGCGTCGCGCGCATTCGGTGGCGAGCGACGTCGCGTGGTCGGCCGCCAGCTCGCGCTTGCGGACCTCTTCGGCGATCAGCGTCAGCTCGTCGCGCAGGCGGTGCGTGTCGTGCTCGGCACTCTTGGCGACGGCCGCGGCGGCGCGCACCGCGGCGACGCCCTCACGCCACTGGCCCATGTCCTCGTCGCCGTAGCTCTCGAGCTGCTCGAGCTCCTGGCCCGCGGCGCGCCAGCTGCGGAGCGCTTCACGCGCGACCCGGTAGCGGTCGTGACGCTCGGCGAGGCGGAGCTTCTCGCAGCGCGTGCGGGTCTGCTGCCGGAGCGTCTCGGTGCGCTCCAGGTCCTCGGCCAGCAGCGCGATGGCCGGCAGGTCCTCGAGGAAGGCTTCCACGCGCGCGAGGCGTTCGGTGAGGCGCTGGCGCTCGTCCTGCTTGGCCTCGCGCAGCGCGCCGGTGGTCACCAGGGACGCCGCGATGCGCACGCGCTCGGCGACGCGGCCGAGGTCGATCCCGATCAGGCGGCCGCGGATCGCGTCGAGCCAGTTGCGGCCGCTCTCGAGCGATGCGTCGCCGTCGCGCACGATGAAGAGCCGTGCGAGCGACGGGTGGTCGCGCAGCAGCTCGATGAGCGTGCCGCCATTCTCGGGCGACAGCTTCAGGTCGATGTCGCCGGTGAAGCCGGGTCCTTCGCGGAATCCCTCGATCAGCTTGCGGTTGCCCGAGCGGACGCGCTCGCGCAGCGCGCGCACCAGCGCGTCGATGCACGAGGTCTTGCCGGCCTCGTTCGGGCCGAAGACGACGGTCACGTCGGCGGGCTCGAGCAGAAGGTCGCGCAGCGGGCCGAAGTCGCGGATCGCGAGGCGCTCGATGCGAACGCTCACGGCAGGGCCTCGACGAAGGATCCGAGGCCGATGCGCAGCGCCGTCTCGAGCGTCCGGGGATCCTCGACATTGCCGCACTTCGCGGCAGCCACGAGCCTGGCGACGAACTCCGAGACGACCGCGATCTGCGCGAGCTGCGGATGGCTCGCGACCGACAGCTCGAGCACCGCGGTCGGCGTCTGGTCGCTGGCGCCGGCCTCGGCGGCGATCGCCGCCGGAGTGGCGAAGGCGCGCTGCAGCTCGCGCTCGGCGATGGCGCGCAGCGCATCCGCCGGCTCCGTCGTCGCACCGGTGAGGCGTGCGATCACGCGCACCCCCGAGGCCTTCCTGGCCGCGGCCTCCTTCGCCAGCCGCTCGATCGCCTCCAGCTCCATGCCCGGCATGCAGACCACGTGCACCAGGTCGTACGAGGGGGTCGGCAGCGGGACGACCTCGTGCGCGAGCACGCCGACGCCGGGCTCGAAGTCGACCACGAGGACGCTGCGCGGCCCGAGCTCGCGCGAGCTGGTCGCCACCGGCGAGCCCGCGTAGGCGACCAGGCGCTGGTCCTCGCGCCGCACGAGGCCATCGCCCGCGTGCAGGTGGCCGAGGGCGGCGTAGCTGAAGCGGCGGGTGAGATCCTGCGCGAAGATCGGCATGAAGGCGCCGTCCTCGCCCTCACCGGCGAACGCCGTGCCCGCCGCGTCCACCAGCGAGCCGTGTGCGACGAGCACCGTGTGGCGAGGCTCGCAGGCGACCGCCGTCAAGCACTCGGCGAGGCTCCGCCCGGCCTGCCACGGCACGCCCACGAGCTCGAGTCCCGCGATGCGCGCCCGCGTGTACGGCGCCTTCGCCAGCACGAGCGCGTTCGCGCCGAAATCGGCGCTTGCGGCGTAGGCGTCCTGATCGGCGTTGCCCGGGACGAAGATCACCGGCCGGGGCGCCAGCTCCTCGACCATCTTGCGCACGGCCGCGCGCTCGGCCTGCGCGTCGATCGCGCGGTCGAAGAGGTCGCCGGCGATGAGGACCACGTCGGCGGCGCGTGCCGCGGCCTGCGCGAAGACCAGCTCGAGCGCCCGCCGGCGCTCGGGGCGGTCCGGACGCAGGTGCACGTCCGAGGTCTGGACGATCCGAAGCCGCGGCATCCCCGCCGGGTTAGCATCCCGTCCTCTCCCCACAAGACGCGCGGCAGCCGCGCTGCCGTGGGCCCGGGCGTCACTCGCGAAAGGCCGCGCCGGCCGGGGCCGCGATCCGGATCCGCTCGGGCTCGTACAGCCCCCAGACCGTCGGCACGAAGGCGCGCAGGTCCGCGCTGTAGGCCATCGCCTGGCGTTGCCGGACGGTCTCGATGAGCGGCAGCTCCTCGTGCAGGATCGCCTGGATGCGGAAGTAGGCCCGCCGGCGCTTCTCGAGATCGAGCTCGGCCGCTCCCTCGTCGAGCAGCCGGTCGATCTCCGCCTCCCACGGCGTCGCCGGCGTCTTCTGCGCCGGGTTCCACAGGTGCAGGTTGCCGCTCGAGCGCAGCAGGTTGGCGCCGTTGTTGGGGTCGAGGCTGCCGGTGAAGCCCATGATGACGGCGTCCCAGTCGAAGGTCGTCGTCAGGCGCTCGACCAGCGACTGGAAGGTCTGCGGCCGGTAGTTGATCTTGAGCCCGAGCCGCGTCCAGTCGTCCTGCAGGATCGAGCACATGCGCTCGCGCAGCAGGTTGCCGGCGTTGGTGACCAGCCCGAACTCGATCCGGTTGCCCTGCGGATCCTCGCGGAAGCCGTCGCCGTCGCGGTCGACGTAGCCCGCCTCGTCGAGCAGCCGCGCCGCGAGCTCGAGGTCGTACGCGTGGTCCTTCAGGTCCGGATTGTGGAACACCGGGTTCGCCGGCGAGATGTACGCCACCGCCGGCTCGCCGAAGCCGTAGTAGATGGTGTCGATCATGCCCTGCTTGTCCACCGCGTGGGCAAGCGCCGTCAGGAAGCGGCGGTCGGTGAACCACGCGAGGCGCGGGTCACCGTCGGCGTAGCGGCGCGGGTTGCGGTTGAACGCGATGAACAGCGTCCCCGAGTCGACGCCCACCTCCGCGACGACGATGCCGAGCTGCGCCGCCCTGTCCTGGAGGTCGGCGATCTCCTCCGGCCGTGGTGCGTAGTAGTGCGTCTGGCCGTCGAGGAAGCGCAGGCTCGCCGCGTTCTGCTCGGGGACGATGAGCGTCACGCGGCGCTCGAGGTACGGCAGGCGCTCGCCGGCGTCGTCGCGCCGCCAGTAGCCGTCGTTGCGCGCGTACTCGAGGTACTGCGCCGACTCGTAGCGGCGGAGCCTGTACGGACCCGTCCCGACGAGCTGCTCGGGTGGCGTGTCGATGCCCCAGGTCTCGGCGAAGCGTCCTTCGCGCAGCGCGTGGCCGAGGATGTGCTCCGGCAGGATGCCGATCCCGACCGCGGACAGGAACGGTGCGAACGGCTGCGGGAGCACGAAGCGCACCGTGTGCTCGTCGACCGCCTCCGGGCGCACCGGCTGACCGGCGACGGTGAGCGTGAAGCGCGCGCTGTTCGGGACCTTCTCGTCGAACACGGCGTCGAAGGTGAACACGACGTCCGCCGCCCGGAGCGGGCGGCCGTCGTGCCAGTGCACGTCGCGGCGCAGGTGAAACGTGCAGATTTTCCCGTCTGCGCTCCACTCCCAGCGCTCGGCGAGCTGCGGCCGCGGCAGCGTCGTCAGCACGTCGGTGTCGACCAGCCCCTCGAAGATCGGACGCAGAACGTCCGACGACGTCGCGTCGGTCACCAGCACCGGGTTGAAGGTCTTCGGGTCGCTCAGGACGGCGTTGACCAGCCGGTTGGTCGGGCCGCCGGCGCGGCGTCGTCCGCCGCTTGCCGGGCTGCGGTCACACGCGCTGGCGAGCAGGAGCGCGGCCGCGACGGCGAGCGCGAGCGTCGCGCGGGGCGGGTGGGACATCGACGCGTGTTACCGCATCGTCCCGCCGAGGACGAGGAGACCCCTGCGCACGAGCCCGGGCTCCCGCGCGGAGCGCGGGCCGAGCGCAGCGAGCAGAGGAGTGGGGCCCCGTTCGGGCTTCGCCCGAACGGGGCGAGGAGACGGGTCTCCTCGCTGGAATCACCCGTCGGCCGGCGGCAGCAGCGGCGCCTCGCGCATTCCGGCCGGGGTGGGCAGGTGGAAGCGCCCACGATCGAGCGTCGGGTTCAGCGTGACGTCGGCGTACTGCAGGATGGCCTCGGCCTTCGCCGTCCGCACGGTGACCGCGCTCGCGAAGGGCACGCCGGCGATCGTGCGGAAGTTCCCGAAGCGTGCCTCGAGGAGCTTCTCGCCGTCCGCGGAGATGCGCTCGAAGAGCACCACCGCGACCGCGTCCTGTCCCGCCAGCGGAGCGAAGCCGATGACGAACGTGTCGCCGGGCGCGGCGTCGCTGTAGGCGTGGAGCAGGACGGTCGGCTCGATCTCGCCCGGAACGTCGCCGGTCGCGAGGCCGGCCTCGCGACCGCGTGACACCCACGCGTTGCGCAGCGAGAGCGCCGGCACCGGCGGCAGTCCGAGCAGGACCTCGGCGACCTCGGCCGAGCTGGCGGCGACTCCGGTCGCCATGCCGAGCGTCGGTGCGGATGCCGTTCCCCGGTAGATCGTGCGCTCGCCGGGGATCAGGATCGAGAGCTGCATGCCGTCGCTCGCGACCGCGTAGGTCACGCCGAACGGCGACAGCGCCTCGAGGCGGAACGACGCCGGCCGCTCGACGACGATCGCCTGCGATGCGCGCAGGCGGTCGCGCACGGTCTCGCCGTTGCGCCACTCGTCGACCGACACCTGCAGCTTGCCGGTGCCGCTGAGCCCGCGCAGCGCCG
>Ga0194121_10008063_pt1 | contig 13477 bp, 12 predicted proteins | sample TA2MahCa50mmetaG_FD_148609 | JGI IMG/M metagenome (GOLD analysis project Ga0194121, IMG submission 148609) | Freshwater microbial communities from Lake Tanganyika, Tanzania - TA2015020 Mahale Deep Cast 50m | ecosystem: Environmental > Aquatic > Freshwater > Lake | place: Tanzania: Lake... | reverse complement strand
TTCAGAACTCTCAAAGAAAAATCTGCAAAACAGTTGCTCGATCAGACCGACTGTGTGATAGAAATCACACCGCTAAAAACAACCAGTTGGCATTACTGATACTATTAGGCATTAGAATCCATGATCGCCTGAAAAATTGTTAGTTGTTTTATCAAAACACGCAGAAAAGAAGTTCAGGCCGAAATGATCGCTTTCTGCAGTGCACCAGACATATTCAGTTTTGCCGCTATTTCGTAATTCCTTTTGTAGTTCTTCCATGACCTTGAACGTGACAGCACCTCCATTTGGAATAGTCCATACTCTTTCTGCTATCTTTCCTTCACCATCATAGAATTTGACGGTGGTTTCGTGTGGCCCATCCACGCATGGATTTTCAGAAGGATCACCCACAAGTCCGATGAACGAGTCGTATTGATCGCCCACTATTGCTTGACCCCACTTGAAGCTCTTTTTACCCTTTGCCACAAACACATTTGGATTGTTGAGCCCAATGTTGATAGATGTGTTTAGTCCACCTTTTCCATAGACTAATTGATGTGAGACTCTGGTTGGCATTTTGTTTGTTTCCGCTTTGACAGTAAGAACAAATGTAGTAATCTGTTTTTGATCAAGCCCTAGTTTTTCACATACTGAATTAATTGTAAGATCAAGAAAACGATTATCGGGGCTGGTAAGATCACCGACCATTGTTTCTCCAATTTTAGAACCAGAGTAATTGTACAGTTCAACAGATAAGAACAGCTTGCTTGGTGACATTATTGGATACATGCGAATTATGTTTTCTATCTCATGAAAATACGGGTAAAATCTCTGTGACGGGCTACCATCTTCCCAGTATTCATTGAATACGGATGAATCATAATAGCTGTGGTTTGCGCTAAACTGTCCATCGTCTGTGATCTGTCCTGTGAGCATTCTGCCATAGAATAGCATTTGTTTGGGTTGTTTTACCTTCATAACTCCCTTGACGCCATTTGGAATGCTTGGAAAGATTTCTTTGATCCTGTACTTTTTTGTTCCAAATCTAGGTATATTCGTGCTGCACAAAGTTTTGTACGAGTTTGTTTTTGTGAGTATCTCAATTTCGATCGATTCGTTACATTGCATAGGTCCTGCAGTGAACAATAGGAACGTGTCAGTATTATCACTCAGTACAAGATCCACTGATGCCTCACTTACTTGTACAGCATTGATTGCATCGTCTTCGAATACATCATTTAGAACGCGATTAAAAGAATGAACCTGGTTGATGAATCCCTCACCACGATGGTTTATCATTACCGCTGGAAATGGGATAAACAGATTATCAGCAGAAAAGAACTCTACGGAATAATTTGAGACTGGCTTATCCACCATTCCAGTAAGAGGGATCGTGTAAACTATTGGCTTGTCTATCTGAAACAGGCGGGATTCTATTTTTTTGCCATTTTTATCAATAGCGGTTATCCTGCATGCTACTTTATCGTAGTTTCGTTTTAAGAGAAAATGATTCAAAAAACTGATGTCTACAACAGTGCCATCTATTTCCGGTACCAGTAAAGATGCGCAATGAACTGAGTTTAGGCTGGGTTTATTATAGTAAAGCTTTCGTGTTTCTTCTACTTGCTTGTATTGTTTCAATGACGCATAACTATGCAATATGCTTTTTAAATGTTAATCAATTTGTAAATCTCGACTACTTGATTGTCTTTAATTTGGGATAAAATTATGATTAAGTAATGAAACTGCCTACATTTTCTAAATCATTTGAATATGAAAATAATTTTGTTCTCTCTTGCGATAGCACCCGGATGGGCAAGATGATTGCACAGTATGAGCTATACAAAATGGCATCAGAGCTTCCAGGGGCCATTGTAGAGTGCGGAGTTTTCAAGGGAAGTTCCCTATGTAGATTCGCAATGTTCAGGGATCTGTTTGGAAGTAGAGCAGCAAAAAAAATAATTGGCTTTGATGTTTTCGGAAAATTCCCACAAACAAAATTCAAAGACGATAAAAAATCAAGAAAGAAATTCGTCTTAGAGGCAGGACTTGAGGGCATTTCAAAGGAGCAACTAATGCAAGTTCTAAAGCACAAAAATGCAGATACACTTGTTGAGCTAGTAAAGGGAGACATTACAAAAACAGTTCCAATCTACGTCAAGACTCATCCTGAGCTTAGAGTTTCCCTGTTGAACATAGATGTTGACATTTACGAGCCAGCAGTCACAATTCTAGAACACTTGTACCCAAGAGTAGTTCCAGGAGGAATAATATTGCTTGACGACTATGGAGTTTTTGCTGGAGAGACAAAGGCAGTAGAGGAATATTTTGATTCGCATGGAGTAGAAATCAAAAAATTCTCTTTCTCAATGACTCCTTCATACATAATTAAACCAAAGAAGGCCAAAAGAAAATAACTTATGTTGACCTAGCACAGAATTTTTCAATTTGTCCCAAGGCAAATTCCAGCGTATCTATCTGTGGCAAAAAGACAATTCTGAAATGGCCGCTGCCATACTGAGTTCCAAATCCAGATCCATGAACGGTCAGAACCCCAGTTGTCCTTAGCAATTCCATTACAAATTCTTGGTCTGTTTTGTATGGATTTTTCTCAATTTTTGGAAATGCGTAGAATGCTCCTTTTGGGTTAGAGCACGACAAGCCCGAAATAGAATTTAATCGCTTTACTACAAAGTCGCGTCGTTTTTTTAGCTCAGACACGAACTCGTTGACATATTGTTGCGGTCCGTGCAACGATTCCAGTGCGGCATATTGCACTGGAAGATTAGTAGAGATTCGTACACGTGCCAGTTTTGGCAGATTTTCTCTGATTGGTGCAAGCTTTGGTGAGTTGTTAAATGCGATATAGCCAATCCTCCAGCCCGACATTAGATGAACTTTGGAGAATCCGTTCAGAAGTATGATCGGCGAGTCGCCAGAAACCTTACCGATTCCTGTGAATTTCTCGTCAAATACAATTTGGTCATAGATCTCATCACAAATGATGTACAGATTGTGTTGGTTTGCGATATCGACTAGCTGTTTTAGTGATTTTTCAGAAAATACCGCGCCCGTTGGATTGTTTGGCGAAATAAGGCAGATTGCGACTGTTTTTGTAGTTATCTTTGATTTGATGTCATCAATGTCAGGTGTGGAGTTTTTCAGATCTACTGCAAACTCGACCGGTTTTCCTCCATGCAATCTTACATAGGACGCATATGGTGGATAGTACGGTCCTGGCAACAAAACCTCGTCGCCTTCTTCAACAATGGATGACATTACCATGTCTAGCGCCTCAGAGACACCGTTTGTAACCAAAATGTCATCTGCCGAAACTGACAGGCCTTTGGATTTTTCCTTTATTGCGATTGCCTCTCGAAGATCTGGTAGTCCTTCAGACTGGGCATAATAGTTGTGGCCTTCTCGGATTGACTTGATCATTGCCTCTTTGACATTTTGTGGGGGCTGAAAGCCGTACTGGATCGGATCACCGATGTTAAGATATGTGATTTTTTTTCCCTGTTTTTCCACTTGGCGTGCAGCAGATACAATATCTCTGATTGCATATTCAACTCCTGCTACTTTTTTTGAGATCTTCAAGCAGCTAGACAGATATTTAGGCCCGTTAAAGTGCTTTTGGACTCGTAGCACAGTCTGGATAGTGCGGGCGGCTTCGGACCGCCAGGTCGAGGGATCGAAGCCCTCCGAGCCCTCTTAAATACAAAATCCAAAATTGCAAAAGAACTATCTTTATTTTTGATGACAAAGCAAAACAGTCATGCGTAAAAATTTGGACAAAGAGTTCAAGCTAGTGCGAGCGACTCAGAAAGATTTGAGATTTGTATATGATGTCGTAAAGAACTGGCTAGACAGACACGCAGATCACTCTGTCACTGCACTCAAAATGCCTAGCTTTGCAAAATTTTCCAAAACAAAGACGACCAAATACATAATCAAAAAGGAAGACATCAGTATAGGTTTTGTTCACATTTTGGCAAATAATGAAATCGGATATTATGTGATCCCAGAATTTCAGGGAAAAGGCATAGGAACATGGGCAGTTGCAGAATTGATGAGAAAACAACCAAGAGCAAGATATTTTGCCACAGTAAATACCAAAAACATTGGTTCTGTGAAGCTGATAACTAGTCTTGGATTTAGGCCGAAAGCAATCATTTACGAAAAAATAGTAAAGGTTGAACGCAAAAAGAAATCCCGATAATCAACTTATTATAGGAAAAACCAACCATAATCGCCATGCCAGGAATAGGCTTGATGAAAAAGAGGCTGGAAACGGAAAAACAAGCAATAGTTTTGGCAGTTTCCGGAATCATCAAACAATACAACGTCAATCAAGATGACATCAAAACACTTGAAACGCAATACGATGATGATGCAGGAGACTGGTATGTAGCATTAGGTTTTGCAGAAAAGCGCGCGGTGGTGAAAATGGATTCAGTACATGCTACAATTTTGGAAATTATCGAAGTATGATTATTTTTTGAACTGTACATTTGGCACTTCATCTTGTGGTATAACAATTAGTCCGCCATCACGAAGCTGGCCAAGTAACTGAATGACTTCTTTTTCCACTTGGGATCTTTGAAGGCCTATCTTTTGTGCAAAAATATCAACTAGTTCTGTTATTTTTCGCTGTCCATTGCATGATCTCCAAAAGTCAATGATTGCTTGGTTTACCATGAATCCTTGGTTGTGCTCGTTTGCCAGAACCATTCCTCCATCTTCCTGCTGTATTACAGAGCCAACACCTTGTGGCATGGCAGTCTCGTAATTGATTGGCGCAGGAGTGCTTGTAGAGGACAAGTCCTTTAGCTTTGCCTTGGCAGTCTCAGACATTCTATCCATTGTCCATGGAGGATTCCAGACAATGTCGACTTTGACATCATTTACTCCCGGAACCTTTTTGACATATCTCGTTACGTCTTGAACCAGAGTTTGGTGTAACGGACAGCCTTGTGTAGTAAGTGTCATTTTGATGTTGACGTCATTTGTTGGTGTGACATCAATGCCGTAGACCAAACCCATCTCTACAATATTTAGTGGAACTTCTGGGTCCATACATTTGGTAAGAGATTCTCTTACTTCGTCTACACTCACTGACATATTTTGTTTATAATTTTAAAAATGAATAAAAACTTTCTATTTGTTAGCTTCAAATAATTTTGCTATAGACTCTACAAATGGGGGTTTTGCAACACCTACTTCTGTGATTATACCTGAGATCAATTCTGGCGGAGTCATATCAAACGCTGGATTTATGACATTGATTCCTTCTGGCGCGGTTTTTTTGTCTCCAATTTGAGTCACTTCGGTTCCTTTCCTTTGCTCTATTATGACGTCTTGTGGTGCGCTTTTCATGTCAAATGTGGATAGTGGTGCAGCCACATAGAACGGTATACCATGCTGTTTCGCCATCACTGCTACTTGGTATGTTCCAATTTTGTTGTAAACATGGCCCGTTCGCAAGACTCTGTCAGCTCCTACGACTACTTTGTTTACCAGATTGTTTGCCATTGTATAGCCTACGGCAGTATCTGGAATCAGACTGACATCAAAACCATCGTGTTTTAGCTCAAATGCAGTTAGTCTAGAGCCTTGTTGTATTGGTCTTGTCTCTGTTGCAATTACTTTGATATTTTTTCCACTTTCTTTGGTAGCTCGAATTACTCCAAGAGCAGTTCCATATGCCACAGTTGCTAATGAACCTGCATTACAATGAGTCATTATAGTATCATTATTATCAAATAGAATAGAACCATTTTTTCCCATTCGCATATTTATTTTGATATCATCTTCAGCCATTTCTTGTGCTGTTTTTATGATGGATTGTTTTATTGATTCCACGTTAGCTCCTTGTTTTGCCACTTGCATTATTTTGTCTAATCCCCATGCGAGATTTACTGCAGTCGGCCTTGTCTCAAAAAGAATTTTTCTCGCTTGCTCTAAATCGGATAAAAGTTGTTCTGTTGTGGTTGCTTTGCTTTGTAATACGGCAAGTGCTAAACCAAATGCGCCGGAAACTCCAATAGCTGGTGCTCCACGCACAATCAGTGTTTTGATTGCTCTAGCAACGTCGTTATAATCAGAATATTCTACAAATACTAATTCATTAGGAAGCTTGGTCTGATCAATCATAATGACTTTGTTATTTTTCCATTCTACAGTTTTGAGTAATGATAATGTTTTTTCTGTCAAGTAAGAGGAATTCATGTTTTTCGTTATTTAAAACAAGCCTGTTAACCGTTATATCATCAGAAATAAAGATAGAATCAAGTTGATAGACTATTCAGTACTTGAGAAATTTGATCCTCATGGTATGCATAAGATCTATGATAGATGGCCTGATATAGCTAAAGAAAGCTATAATTCAAATCTTGCCCAAGTAGATTTTAAGAATATCACTCATGTAGTTTTTGCTGGAATGGGTGGTTCTGGTTCAGTGCATGATATTTTTTCAGCAATTTTATCCAAGACGAACACTCATGTTAGCATCGTGAAGGGATATCATTTACCAAATACTGTTGATTCTGATAGTCTAGTCGTAGTTACTAGTGTGTCAGGAAATACTTCAGAATCGTTGACAGTGTTAGAATCTGCAGCAAAGGCTGGTTGTAGAGTTATTGCATTTTCTGGAGGTGGAAAGATGGAGAAGTATTGTTATGACCATAAAATAGAACATAGAAGCATACCTGTTTTTCATTCTCCTAGAGCTTCATTCACATCATTTTTGTTTTCAATGTTAAAGGTTTTAGAACCTGTTATTCCATTAAAAAGAGATGACGTTTTTGAATCAATCAATAACCTGAAGGAGATACAGAAAATAATTTCATCAGAGAATCTTAATATGAAGAATCCTTCTTTGGAGCTGGCTCAGTGGCTTAGCGGTATTCCAATAATCTATTATCCATTGGGTCTTCAAGCAGCTGCTGTTAGATTCAAGAATTGTTTACAGGAAAATGCAAAAACTCATGCAATGGTTGAAGATGTCATAGAAGCGTGTCACAATGGGGTTGTTGCTTGGCATAATAAATCAGACGTAAGACCGATTTTCATTAGAGGTCAAGATGATTATGTAAAAACTATCGAGCGGTGGGAGATTATCAAGGAGTATTTTGATCATAAAAGAATAGAATACAAAGAAATTTTTTCTATCAGAGGTGGTATACTTACTAAACTAATTAATTTGATTTATGTTTTAGATTATTCGACAATTTATTTAGCTGTAAAATGTGGAGTAGATCCTACTCCTGTGGAAGCAATTTATTTCATAAAACAAAGAACTAAAAATTGTCTATGACTATTGTAGATAACGATTACATGTATTGTATGAAGACGGATGATAATATCGTTTAGAGATCTGTTTTTTAATGTTAAAAATTCTCAGTAATATCTCATACATAAAATTTTTTTACGATCATTAATAAAAATTGATAAATTATAGATTTGATGTCATTGCCTTCATATAGTAGATTATTATGAATATATCTTGTATAAAGTTCCATAGTTTAGCTTGAACCAAGATGAAGACGTTATTTCATTAGGATCTATTTTAAAGAAAAAAATTTGCTGTGTCGAGAGATAATTCTCAATATTAATTGATAATGGTTCTTCTATTAGAAATGTATAATTTGATGAAAACATTATGTATGCAAAAAACGGAAAATGCTATGACAAAAGAAATCAACACATAGAGACATGTTTTCAGATTAATCTGGAATTGTTGTATTTTATTCATCTGTGATTTCTGCGGGTAAATTGTTTGCCTGTGTTTTGTTTATTTTTTGTTTGATTTGTTTCTTTCTGAAATTATGATAATTACGTACTAGTCCAAATAAAACAAGATATAATTTATAAAAGATTTTTTTTCTTGATTTTATGAAAATATAATATGGCATTTCTTTGCCTCCCCATTTGCTTTTGTAAAATAGTAAGGAATGTTTTTGTTGTTCTGAGGTAGAGACTGGTTTTGGGCCGCCAGAAAAATCATAGAATTTCATTCCATTTTTTTGTGCCCATTCTAGAACATGCCAAGTAAGCAAAGTACCTCCGAGATTAGTAGAGTCATAATACGAATTTATGACAAAATTAGTATAGCATATGCCATTGAAGCACCCAACTCTGACGCCAGAGATTAGTTTGCCATCTGCAAATGCTAAAAAGAATCTTTCGTGTCCCTTTGTATGATTTTTCCATAACACATCAATTTCTTGGAAAGGATCTGCGATTGTCAACCCCTTTGTTTGTGCCCACTCTTGATTCAAAATCAGATATTGCTTTAGTTCATCACGTGTTTGTAGTTCTTTTGCCACAAAATTCCGTTTTTGCGCCCTAGTGACATCGCCTCTTGCCTTCTTTGATACGTTATTCCATAGTACGTCAGTTGTTTGACTGAGATCAGAGACAAATGTGATAAAATTATGTTTAGAGTATTGATTTTTCTCAAGCATAGTTTTGTAATCATTATCAATTAAAAGATCAAGGGGCGGAGTTTGCCCTTCAACGTGCACTAGATCATATTTTGTGGCAACTTCATCGACTGCCTTGAGAATTTGTTGAAGTACTTCTAATCTTTGGGTTTTGTCATTAACACGCATTATTGGTCCGTATACCCAAATGCCCCTTTTAGTTATGGAAGAAACCAATTTTGTGATTTTCTTAAAAAAGTGACTAGAATACATGACTGTCGTTCCTATTATTTGCATTCCAAGCTGGCCAACAACCACATTGTTTTGATCAAGGACATAAATGAAGATTGGAACGCGATCTTTAGAATCCGATTTTAGATATTCATGTGTTTGAAAGAACGTTGAGTATGTACTCGCTTTAAGAGCATCATTCCATTGTTGTGCATCTGTTTCAGTCAGGATTTTGAAATGATAGTGTGGCATTAGTATGATTTCAATTGATGTAAAATGTAGTTATGTGTATCATTTTATTTTGATTTTTGATATTTTCTTGCAATTGATTTAGAATTTTTTACTTTTTTTGCATATTTAGTATTGATTTGCCGGATTAGATTCAATGTCTGATTATGCATCAGATCAAGATTTGGGATCACACAGTTATGAACAAGCCTACCACCAGTTGACACAAATAAGTGGTTTTTAGTATCAATTGAATAGACGTCTTGCTCTCTTTCTTCATGTATTGTCTTTGTGGTTCTTATCATATACAAGTTGTCGTTTAGAACATGCCAGAGCTGTTTTGAATGAGTTTTTTCATTGAATAGGTCAAATTCTGCAATATTTGCAAGTGCATTATATTGGATTTGCATCTTGGATGACAGAGAATAAAGTAGATTTCCACTGATTGTTCTTCCTTCAATTATACTTGGTGAATGAATACTTTTTGATACAGTCATGACACACCCCATTGAAAGCAACAATAGATCAAGTCCGGCAGATAACATTTGGGATGATGTGCCGGAACTTACCATTCCAATTTGTGGCATAAAGCAACCGTCATCTCTAAGATAGCCCGCAAGAAATTCTTCTTTGTGTCTTCTAGATACAAAGTAGATAAATTCTGGTATGTGTTTTTGGTTTGATGTTCTGCCGCAAAAGAGGGTATCTGAGATGAATAATGCAAGAGGAGTCGACTTGGCGCCAACATGCGTTACGTTGTTTTGCGTATATTTGTAATGGTTTATTCCTATGTTTTTTAGTATGAAACAAACATCATCAATATATTTTGATTCATTTTTGTTAAAGGAAAATCTTACAGAATAGCCTTTACCATAATTTGTTACAGAGCCTTCAGCTGTATAGTATCCAAGCAAGCGACAAAAATCCGGCGTTATGGTAATTGAGTCAGGCATGTTGTATTTTAGTCGCCAGTTCTTTGTTTCAAATCCGAAAGTTTCTTTTGTTTCTAGAGCTGGAAGATCTGCCAAAAATGGTATTGTGTCATTTATTGAGATATCCTTTGCATGTCTCTCTGAGAGATTATCTGAGCAGATCATAATGTGTTCATCGGTTGTTGTAATTGAGCGGTTTGTTCTAGATACGAGTGTTATCATTTTTCCTGAAAATCTTCTCTTCCAGCGTAATGTAACTTGATCAAAGATTGGTTTTTTTTGCTTGACATCATATGATAGCACGTCGTTTTGATAATTAGACTCAACATAATCTCTTATTGTAATCGGCCTCATTCCATTTTGAGTTTTGATGTAGATTATTTCATTTCCATCAAGACAATGTCCACCTATGAATCCTGGAAACATTTTTGGCCTATTGCCAAGGAATTTGTGGATTTCGTCGGAGAACGACCACATTTCATCATAGTTCACCTGGTGCTGAATGGCAATCATGTTGCTTAGTTGTGCATAATTTATCAACCAGCCATAGTATGATGTATCAACAACTATTTTTGCCAGCTCTAACGTTAGAGGATTTGACATTTGTTTGGTTTTCACACAGCATTTCTTGAGTAATTTTGAATATTTTGAAGCGGCAAATTTTGCTTTTGGGGCATCTGGATGTACAGCAAAAAATTTTGTATATCTCTTAAGATCATACAACATCCGTTTATGAACACCTCTTGTAGCACTGTAAATTATTGGTATGGGAAGTGATTGTTGGATTTTTTGTGTAGTGTATGGACTCACAGTACTGTGAATTACAATGATTTCCGGCTTGAATTTGTCATATAATGTTTTGACGTTTCTAATAAAATCAGATGTGAATGGGATACATATATGCAAGAATAAGGTTGGTAGATTTTCATATTGCAGTAATTTTTTTGTCTCTGTAATTCTGGGATTGATATCGTAGCCTATAGTAAGACTATCTTTTGATATTAGTTGAAGCATCGGACTACCAATTTCTCCCAAGCCTACGACAATGTTTTTCTTCAATTCAATTGTTTTGTTGTATCCACCTAAATTAAGTAATATGAAAGTGAGGCATCACAATCTTGAGAAAAACATGCTAAATGGAAACTAACATGGAAATTATTATCAATAAATTAGTTATTTCTCTACGCGATCAATAAGATATCTGTTTTTTTATTAAGTCTTTGTTTAGATTAAGTTTTTCAAGAACTTTGACTATTTTTTTAGAGGAATTTCCGTCTCCATAAAGATTTGAAATAAGAATATTGTTGGTTTTTTTCATTTGCAATGCTTTTACTATACTGAAACGAACTGAGTTTAAAGTAACTTTAGGAACATTTAGAACGTTTTTCCCATGCTCTCTATCCTGTTGACGAAGACCAATATTTACAACTGGAATACTAAAGTAGCTTGCTTCTATCATGCCACTGCTGGAATTACCAACTAATGTACCACCATAGAGTAAAAAACCAAGAAAATCTTGTCGCGGGACATTTTTAAATAATTTTATAAAATTATGTTTTTTAACATAACTTTGCATTTTCTGTATTACAAAAATACTTCCTGCATCAGAATTTGGAGCAATCATTATTGTTTGTTTTTTTAGCTTTACAATCACGTCTAGAAGAATACTGATTTCTTTTTTAGTTAATGAAATATCATTAGTTATTGGGTGATACAACAAAATTATTTCATCTCCAGTGAATGTAATGTCATAAGTTTTTTCTAAGATTGCTTTTTTTGTGATTTGACTCTGAACTATCTCATCAATACCTGGTGAACCAGTAAAATATACCAAATGTGGATTTTCTCCCATTCTTATGATTCTTTCTTTACTTTTTTTTGTAGCAGCAAAATGAATGTTTGAAACTTTTGTAATTGCGTGACGATTGTACTCGTCTATCCCCGCACGCGATCTATCTCCACCATGTATATGCGCAATTGGTATGTTCATATGTGATGCAGTCAAAGACGAGGCTAATGCTTCATCCCTATCTCCAAGAACTAAATTGATATCTGGTTTGATTTTACGAAATATTTTTGAAAATTTTTGTATGCCGACTCCAAGAGAATATGCCATGTCGTATGGTGAGCTACCCTTTGGAACCATATCTACAGTATAAGATATTTTGAAACCATCATTTTTGATCTCATTTATTGTTAAACCATGTTTTTTTGAGAGGTGCATCCCACTGACAATTAAATAGAGTTCAAGATTCTTGTTATTCGTAATTTCAAATAATACAGATCTTAAGATACCATATTCTGAACGTGAGCCTGTAGTAACAGCTATTTTTCTTTTCATTTATCTAAAAATTCCCCTAAATCATTTTTATTGAATATTGTAGATGAATTTTCAGTACTTACACCGTTTAGACTAATTTGTTTTAACAGAATACACCCATTACCCGTACTGACTTTTAATCCAGCAACTCCAACATCTAATATCTTTCCAGGAGATTCATTTATGTCATATTGTATGTGTTCCGCTTTCCATATTATTAGTTTAGATTTTTTATAAAATGTATATGCTCCTGGATATGGACGCGTAGTAGCTTTAATCAATGTGAGAATTTCCTTATTAGAATTGGTCCAGTTTATTTTTCCGTCTTCAGGGTTCCTTTTGTTCCAATATTCTACAAACTGTGAATGATCTTGTGGGATTCGATTGATTTTATTTTGCTGTATTTGTTGAAGTGTTTTCATTATCATTTCTTTACCTAAAATTGTAATTTTTTCATAAATTGATGATGCGTCATCATCATCATCAATTAGAAAATGATGCTGATTTGTTATATCCCCATCATCGGTTCCTTCAGTTATGAAGAAAAATGTGAGAGCACTTTTTTTTAATCCTTTAATAATTGTCCATGGTATTGGAGCTCTTCCCCTATACTTTGGTAACTCAGTGGGGTGAGAACCAATAGCACCAAATTTTGGTATTGATAGAATTTCTTTTTTTAATAATTGCGACCAACCCATAACCAATATTATGTCAGGTTTAATTTCCTTTAGAATTGATATGTTTTCTGAATCATTTATGTTTTCTACTTTTACATGTCTTATTCCAAACTTTTTTGTTATATCATCAAAAGACGCATAATCACTATAGATTGTTTTTTTAGTATCATCATAACTGAATACGATTGAAATATCTACCTTATTTTGTAACATGTGTAATAACAACTCATGCCCAAATTTCACACCACTAACAAAACAGATTTTCATGATCTACAAGCACACCACACGTATTATTTATATTTAAAAAAAAAAATTGAACAGTAATGGTTTTTGTTGTAGCCGAAATTGGAGTCAACTGGAATGGTGATATCGACATAGCCAGAGATATGATAACAAATGCTAAAAAATCAGGATGCGACGCAGTAAAATTTCAGTCATTTAAAGAAGAATTAGTAGCAGACCATCCTGCTAAAGAGTTGCTATCAAAGTGCTCCATATCAAAGCATAATGTAGAAGAGATTAATCAGGTTTCTAAAGAGATTGGAATAGAATGGTTTTGTACTCCCATGTACGAAGAAGCCGTAGACATTCTAGAATCATTTGTTAATAGATATAAGATCAGAGTAGCCGACGGAAAACCAATTTTGAGAGATGAGCGAACGACACTTTTGAACAAAATATTGA
>Ga0194121_10008061_pt1 | contig 13480 bp, 13 predicted proteins | sample TA2MahCa50mmetaG_FD_148609 | JGI IMG/M metagenome (GOLD analysis project Ga0194121, IMG submission 148609) | Freshwater microbial communities from Lake Tanganyika, Tanzania - TA2015020 Mahale Deep Cast 50m | ecosystem: Environmental > Aquatic > Freshwater > Lake | place: Tanzania: Lake... | reverse complement strand
CGATCTCGAAGACCGACACGACGGTGGCGCCCGCCGCGCGCGCGGCGGCGCGGGCGAGGCCGCGCAGCGTTACGGACGCGGCCGTGGGGGCACCTGGTAGACGACGGGCGACGGCGCGAACTTCGGCTTGGACGTGTCGCGGACGACCTCCGGCCCCGCATCGGCCGTCGAGAGCGAGATCGACTGCTGGAAGTGGAAGAAGTTGGTCGGGTCGTACTTGGCCTTCACCTGGAACAGCGTGGTGAAGGCGCTGCCCCAGTACATCGCGCGATAGTTCGTCAGCGTCCGGCGCGGGTAGTTCTGATAGCTCTCGCCGTTCGACCACGGCCCCACCAGCGCCATGAAGCCGTTCAGCCACTGCTCCGCCGCCTGCCGGCCGGGCTCGTCGAGCCAGAAGCAGTCGACGAAGAGGTCGAACATCGCGGTGCGATGGATGAACGCGTTGTCGCCGCCGTAGGCGTTGATGGCGCCGCCGTACGGCTCGATGACGACCATGTTGAACGGCTTCGGCGTGGTCTGGTAGTAGTCCACGATCTGCTGCCACTGGCCGAGGGTGAGCGGGTTCGCGATGTACGCCGACTGCTTGTCCTCCAGGATCGGCGCGCCGGCCGGGAAGTTCGGGATCGGGTACGGCTCCTCCAGCAGGTACTGGTTGAGATAGCGGTAGCTGCCGCCCTGCCAGATCTGCACCTCGCCCTGGGCCGCGAGCAGCGGCGCCAGCGCCGCGCGGCACTCGAATTCGGGGCCGTCGTACATCCCGCGCATCATCAGCATCGTCCGGTTGGTCGGCGGCTGCGCGGTCATCATGGTCATGTAGCCGAGGATGCCGGGGCACGTGGTCGTGAACTGGTCCTGCATGATCCTGAGCGCGGCGGCGGCCTTGTCGACGGGCCACAGGAGCCCGAAGCCCCAGAGCTGCCCGAGCGGATAGCACTGGTAGTCGATCTCGAGCAGCACGCCGAAGTTGTTGCCGGTGCCGCCGCGGACGGCCCAGAAGAGGTCGGCGTTCTGCGTCGCGTTCGCGACCACGATGCCCTGGTCGGCGAGCATGACGGTCACCGACACGACGTTGTCGCAGTTCATCGCGAACTGGCGCGACGTGAAGCCGAAGCCGCCGCCCTGCATGTAGCCCGCGACGCACACGTCCTCGCAGCCGCCGCCGGGCACGTGCAGGCCGTTGGCGTCGAGCACCTGGTTCAGGGTGCCGAAGTTCGTGCCCGCGCCGACGGTGGCGATGTTGGTGGTGGGATCGATCCGCACGTAGCTCAGATTGCTGACGTCGATGACCATGCCGCTGTTGACCGAGTACCCGGCCGTGCTGTGGCCGCCCGCGCGGCAGGTGACCCAGTAGGGCTGGGACTGCGCCCACGCGATGCACTGCTGCACGTCGCTGAACGTCTCGCAGTACACGATGACTTGCGGATATTCCTGGAACGCCTGGTTGAACTCCTGGCGGTCCTCGTCGTAGCCGGGATCCCCGGGGAAGACGATCTCCCCCTGGATCAGGTCCATGCGCCGCGCGAGGGCCGCGCGGTCCATCGCCAGCGTCTTCAGGGTGGCGTCGCTGACGGAGGCGACGCGCTGCGCGTTGTTCTGCCGGCGCCTGCTCTTCACGAATGCCAATGGGGAGGACCTTTCGGTGGGCGAGGCCACCCACATGGATGCTCGGAGGACAGGGGGCGAGACTAGCGAATCGCGGACGCGCTCGTCAACGTTCTGCGCGCGGTGACGGCGAACAGCGGGTTCGCGTCGCCGCCGGGGGAGCGATCCTCCGCCCGGATGTCCGTCCAGCCGCCCGCGCGCTCGAAGTAGCTCCGCACCAGCGCGAGGTGCTGCGCGTCCGTCGTCTCGAGCCAGACGCGGACCGCCTTCGTCGGAAAGCAGCGGTTCGAGAAGGTCACCACGAACGGCGCGTCCGGCCGCAGCACGCGGGCCACCTCGCGGAAGAGCCGCCCGGGATGCCGGACGTACTGCACGGACACCGCGCAGGCCGCGCCGTCGAACGTCGCGTCGTCGAACGGCAGCGCCGGCGTGCGATTGACGTCGTGCACCACGAAGCGCCGGAGCTGCGGGTTGTCGGCCATCTCCTCGGCGCTCAGGCCGAGGCCGACGACCTCGGCGGCCTCGTAGCCGGCGGGCAGGTGGCTCCGCCAGCTGCTCATCAGGTCGAGCAGCCGGCCGTGCCGGGGCAGGAGCTCGCCGTACAGACGGCCGAGCGCGACGATCGCCTCGTCGTCGATGTGCACGACCTTCCGCGGGAAGGCGTAGAAGGCGGGATCCGGTGCGTCGTCGGCGCGCGCGTAGGCGGCGGGGGGGAGGAGGCCGTCGCCGGGAACGAGGTCGTCCAGGGCCATCGCGCGATCAATATAATGGGCGGCGCGAAGGAGATACCCATGGCCCTCGACCCGCAGGTGCGCGCCGTGCTCGACCTCGTCGCCAAGGCCGGGCGCCCGGCCTATCACACGCTGTCGCCGAAGGACGCGCGCCAGCTCTACAAGGACACCCGCGCCGCGTCGACGCCGACGCCGCCGGAGGTCGGCGCGGTCCGCGACATGCTCGCGGGCACGATCCCCGTCCGCGTCTATCGACCGGTGGGCGCCGCCGCCGATGCGGCGCTGCCCGCGCTGATCTTCTTCCACGGCGGCGGCTGGGTGATCGGCGACATGGACACGCACGACGTGCTCTGCCGCCAGCTCACCGCCGAGGCGGGCGTCGTGGTCGTCAACGTCGACTACCGGCTCGCGCCGGAGGCGAAGTTCCCGGCAGCCGCGGACGACGTGTGGGCGGCGACGCGGTGGGTGGCGGCGAACGCCGGCAAGCTCGGGATCGATCCCGCGCGGCTCGCCGTCGCCGGCGACAGCGCGGGCGGCAATCTCGCCGCCGTCGTGGCGCTCATGGCGCGCGATGCGGGCGCGCCCGCGCTGAAGCTGCAGGTGCTGCTGTATCCCGTCACCCAGATCGGCACCGAGACGCGCTCGTACCGCGACTTCGCGGACGGCTACCTGCTCACGCGGGAGTCGATGCTCTGGTTCTTCGACCACTACCTGCCGTCGAAGGACGCGGGCGCCGACTGGCGCGTCTCGCCGATGCATGCCCCCTCGCTCGCGGGCGTCGCGCCGGCGCTGGTCGTCACCGCGGGGTTCGATCCGCTGCGTGACGAAGGCGAGGCGTACGCGCAGAAGCTGCGCGATGCCGGCGTGACCGTCGACTACGTCTGCTACGGCGGGATGATCCACGGCTTCGTGCCGATGGGCCGCCTGATCGACACCGCGAACCGCGCGGTCGCGCACGTCGCCGCCTCGCTCCGTCAGTCACTCGCCAAGAGGTAACGTCATGGCTTCCTCCCGTCCCGCGGCCCGCTCCACCGTCGGCGTCGACGTCGGCGGCACGTTCACCGACGTCGTCGCGCGCGAGGCGTCCGGCCGCCTGCACTCGTGCAAGGTCCCCACCACGCCCGCGCACCCGGCCACCGGCGTCCTCAACGGGCTCCGCGCGCTCGAAGGGGCGGCGGGGCCCGCGGGCGCGCTCGCCCACGGGACGACGATCGTCACCAACGCGATCGTCGAGGGCCGCGGCGCCACCGTCGGCCTCATCACGACGCACGGCTTTCGCGACGTGCTCGAGATCGCCCGGTACAGCCGCACGCACCTCTACGACCTGCACGCGCCCGCGAAGCCGACGCCGGTCGTGCCGCGCCGCCTGCGGCTCGAGGTGCACGAGCGGATCGCCGCGGACGGCGCCGTGCTCGCGCCGCTGAGCCTGCGCGAGCTGCCCGCGCTGATCGAGGCGTTCAAGCAGGACGGGGTCGACAGCGTGGCGGTGGCCCTGCTGCATTCCTACGCCAATCCGCTGCACGAGCGCGCCATCGCGGAGGCGCTCGCCGGCCACTTCCGCCACGTCTCGATCTCGAGCGCGGTCAACGCGGAGTTCCGCGAGTACGAGCGCACGTCGACCACCGTGCTCAACGCCTCGGTGATGCCGATCGCGACGAAGTACATCGAGGAGCTGGTCACCGCGCTGGGCGGGGGGCTCGCGCTGCACCTCCTGCACTCGGCGGGCGGCATGATGTCGATCGACGCCGCGACGTCGAAGCCGCTGTCGATGGCGGCCTCCGGGCCGGCGGCGGGCGTCGCGGCCGCGGCCTACGTCGCGAAGGCGCTCAAGATTCCGCGCGCGCTCGCGTTCGACATGGGCGGCACGACCACGGACGTCTGCCTCATCGCCGACGGGGTCGCGGAGACGTCGTCGCAGCGGAAGCTCGGCGGGTATCCGGTGCGGCTGCCGATGGTGGCGGTGGAGTCGATCGGCGCGGGCGGCGGCTCGGTCGCGTACGTGGACGCTGGCGGCGCCCTGAAAGTCGGGCCGCGGAGCGCGGGCGCGGTGCCCGGGCCCGCGTGCTACGGGCAGGGGACGGAAGCGACGGTCACCGACGCGAACCTCGTGCTCGGCTACCTCAACCCCGCGCGCGTCTACGGCGGCGCCATCCGCCTCGATCGCGGCCGCGCGGAGGCCGCGCTCGCCGCGCTCGGCCGGCCGCTCGGGCTCTCCATGCTCGAGACCGCGCACGGCATCTTCGAGGTCGCGAACGCGAACATGGATCGGGCGCTGCGCCTGGTCTCCGTCCAGCGCGGCTACGACCTGCGCGACTTCACGCTGATCGCGTACGGCGGCGCGGGTCCGATGCACGCGGCCGCGCTCGCGCGCCACGCGGGCATCGCGCGCGTGGTGGTGCCGATGCACTCCGGCGCGTTCTCCGCGCTCGGGTGCCTCGTGTCGCCGCTGCGCTACGACGCCGTGCAGACCTACCGCGCGCGGCTCGACGCGTGGGAGGCGAAGCTCGCGGAAGACCGGTTCCGCGATCTCGAAGAGCGCTGCCTGGCGCCGCTGCTCGAGGAAGGGATCACGCCGAGCCGTATCCGGCTGCTGCGCAGCCTCGACCTCCGCTACACCGGCCAGAACTACGAGATCGAGATTCCGTTCGTGGGGAAAGTGGCCGGCATGCGTGAAGCGTTCGAGGCGCGGCACCGCCAGCTCTACGGCTACGCCAGCGGCGAGAGCGTCGAGTGCGTGAACCTGCGGGTGGTGGCGCGCGTGGACGAGAACGTGGCGCGGCTCGCGCCCGTCAAGCCCGCGGACGGCGACCCGCGTGACGGGAAGCAGCGCGCCTACTTCGCCGAGACGGGCGAGGTGGCGCTCGAGCGGTACCACCGCGCCCGGTTGGTGCCGGGCCGCGCGATCCGCGGTCCGGCGCTGATCGAGGACGAGTGGTCGACCACGCTGGTCGGCCCCGGCCAGCGCTGCGCCTCCGACCGGCTCGGCAATCTCATCATCGAGGCAGGCCGATGAGCGCGCGGCGCGGCAAGGCGACGACGGCGCGGCGCAGCGGCGGGAAGGCGACGAGCACCGGCATGGCGAAAGAACGGGCACCGGGCGAAGGGGGGGTGCACCCGGTCACGCTGGAGGTCGTGCGCAGCGCGCTCTACGCGATCGCCGAGGAGATGAGCGTGATCGTCATGCGCTCGGCCCGTTCGCCGCTGCTCAAGGAGGCCGGCGATCTCTCCTCCGCGCTCACCGACGCGCAGGGGCGGCTGATCGCGCAGGGCCGCGACATCCCGATCCACATGGGCGTGATGGCGTTCACGGTGAAGGAGTTCCTCAAGCGCGTGCCGCCCGCGCAGCTCCGCGAGGGCGACGTGTGGCTCCTGAACCTGCCGGAAGTGGGCGGCAACCACTTGCCCGACGTGAAGGCGATCCGACCGATCTTCGCGAACGGCACGCTGCTGGCGTTCGCGATCAACCTCGCGCACTGGGCGGACGTGGGCGGCGCCGTGCCGGGCAGCTACGTGCCGTGGGCGACGGAGGTGCACCAGGAAGGCGTACGCATCTCGCCGCTGCGCATCGTCACCGCGAAGGGCCCGGACCGCGAGAAGCTCGACATGGTCCTGGCGAACGTCCGCGGCCACGAGGAGCGCGAGGGCGACATCTTCGCGCAGGTCGCGGCCAACGACGTGGCCGCGCGCCGCTTCGCCGAGCTCGTGAAGCGGTACGGCGCGGACACGCTGCGCGCGTGCTTCGAGCGGCTGCACGCGGAGTCGGAGGCACGGATGCGCGCCGCCATCCGCGCGCTGCCCGACGGCGTCTACGAGGGCGAGGACTGGGTGGACGACGACGGCGTGGACGACAAGCCGCTGCGCGTGCACGTGCGCGTGGAGATCCGGGGCGACGAGGCGCATTTCGACTTCAGCGGCTGCTCGCCCGCGGTGCGGGGGCCGGTGAACACCACGTACTACGTCGCGTGCTCGGGCGTGTACTACACGATGAAGGCGCTCGCCGCGCCGGACGTGCCGCCGAACGAAGGCTGCTACCGGCCGCTGCACGTGCACGTCCCCGACGGCAACATCCTGCGCCCGCCGCCGGACCGCCCGGTCGTCGGCGGCAACCACGAGACCTCGCAGCGCGTGGTCGACGCGATCGTAAAGGCGCTCGCGGACGCGATCCCCGGCAACGTCTCCGCCGGCGGCCCCACGACGTCCGGCGTGATGATCTTCGGCGCCAAGGCGCCCGACGGGCGCTGGACGATCCTCTACGAGGTCCACGGCGGCGGCGAGGGCGCCACGATCACCAAGGACGGCGCCTCCGCCACGCGCGTGCACATGTCGAACGTCATGAACACGCCGTCGGAAGTCGTGGAGCTCGAGTATCCGTTCCGTGTCGAGGAGCACGCGCTGCGTCCGGGCTCGGCGGGTGACGGCACGCATCGGGGCGGCCTCGGCCTGCGCCGCGCGTACCGGGTGCTCGCGCCGGAGGTGTCGCTGACGACCATGCTCGACCGCCGCGTGGTGCCGCCGTACGGCCTGGCGGGGGGCGAGCCGGCGCAGGGCTTCCGCATCACGCTCAACCCGGGGCCGAGCGCGCGCGACATCGGGAGCAAGGAGACGCTGATGCTGCGCGAGGGCGACCTGGTCGTGATCGAGACGTGCGGCGGCGGCGGCTACGGCCCGCCGTCGGCCCGCCCCGAAGAGGCGCGCGCGCGCGACCGTCGCGAAGGCTACGTGTAACGTGCCCGGCCGCGTGCAGGACCGCGTCGCGATCGTCACCGGCGCGGCGAAAGGCATGGGCGGGGAGATTTGCCTGACGCTCGCCGACGAGGGCGCGCACGTCGTGCTCGCCGCGCGCGACGAGGCGCCGCTGAAGGAGCTGGCGGGCGAGATCGAGCAGCGCGGCCGGCGGGCGATCGTGCAGTCGACCGACGTGACCGACGAGGCCGCGGTGCAGGCGATGGTCGCGCGCGCGCTCGCCGCGTTCGGGGGACGGATCGACATCCTCGTCAACTGCGCGGGCGTGACGGGGCCGGTGGAGACGCCGGTGTGGGAGATCCCCGCCGAGGCGTGGGACCAGGTGCTCGGCGTGAACGTGAAGGGCACGTTCCTGCCGACCAAGCACGTGCTGCCGGTGATGATCGCGCAGCGCTACGGGAAGATCGTCAACATCAGCGGCACCTCGGGGCTGCGCGGCTACAAGAACCGCGCGGCCTATTCGTCCTCGAAGTGGGCGATCCGCGGGCTCACGCGGACCACCGCGCTCGACGCGGGCGTCTACAACGTCAACGTGAACGCCGTGCATCCCGGCATCGTCGACGGGCCGCGCATGCAGCGCCTCTGCCGCGAGAAAGCCGCGAAGCGCGGCTGGACGCCGGAGCAGGTGTACGAGGAGTACGTGCAGGAGATGGCGCTGCGGCGCGTGACGTCCGCGCAGGACATCGCGAACGCCGTGTGCTTTCTCGCGTCGGACGAGTCGAAGAACATCACCGGCCAGTCGATCACGGTCGACGGCGGGTGGGACGTCTAGGGAGGTGGCCATGGCTGCGATGACACGCCGCACCGCCTGCCTCACCCTCCTCGCCGTCGGCGCCGGCGGCCTCCGCGCCCCGCGCGCGGTCGCCGCCCGGCCTGCGCGGATCGCCTGGGTGTCGATCGATCCACCGAATCCGGAGAACGCCTTCCTCGCGGCGTTCCGTACGGGGATGCGCGCGCTCGGCTACACGGAAGGCACGGGGCTCGTCGTGGAGACCTGGTGGGGCGAGGGAGCGCCGGAGCGGCTCAGAAAGCTCGTCCCGGAGATCGTTGCGAGCCGCCCCGATGTGATCGTGGCCGCCGGCGGGCCGGCCGTCCGGCCGTTCGTCGAGGCGAACGTGGGGGTGCCGGTCGTGTTCACGTTCAGCGGCGACGTCGTGCTCGGGAAGGTCGTGCAGAGCTGGGCGCGCCCGGGCGTCAACCGCACCGGCGTGTCCTTCTTCGCGCTCGAGATGATTCCGAAGCGCGTGGCCCTGCTGAAGGAGCTGTTGCCGGGCCTGAAGCGCGTGGCGTTCGTCGGGTGGCCGCCCCACGCGGGCGAGGCGCTGGAGATCGAGGCCGCCGCGGCGGCCGCGGACAAGCTCGGGCTGCAGCACCGCTATCACGGGGCCCACACCCCGGCGGAGCTCGACGCGGCCTTCGACGCGATCGTGCAGTGGAAGGCCGACGCGGTCATGGCGTTCGCGGGTGGCATCACGGGCTCGCATCCGGACCGCTTCGCGGCCTTCGCACTGCGTCACCGGATTCCGACCGTGTCGGCGTGGGGCGTCTTCGCCGAGAAGGGCAACGTGCTGGCGTACGGCCCGGTGTTGACCGACAGCTACCTGCGACTCGCGTCGCACGTCGATCGGGTGCTCAAGGGCGCCAAGCCGTCCGAGATGCCCGTGGAGCGTCCGACGAAGTTCGAGCTCGTGGTCAACATGAAGACGGCGAAAGCGCTCGGGCTCGCGATTCCGTCCTCGCTCCAGGCGCGCGTCGACCGCGTCGTCGAGTGAGTCGCGCCCGCGCCGCCGCGCTCGGCCTCGTACTGCTGCTCCTGGGCACCACGACGTGCCATGCGCAGTCGGCAGCCGTGGCCCGTATCGGCTACGTCTCGCTCGCGTCGGTCGGCTCGAGCTTTCAGGCCTTCCGCGACGGCCTCCGCGAGCTGGGCTACGTCGAGGGGCGGAACGTCCTCATCGAGGCGCGGTTCGCCGAAGGACGCGCGGAGCGGCTGCCCGACCTCGTGGCGGAGCTGGTGGCACGGGACGTCGACGTGCTCGTCGTCAACTCGACCGCGACGGCGGTGGCGGCGAAGCGAGCGACCAGCACGCTGCCGATCGTCTTCGTCAGCGTGATCGATCCGGTCGCGGCGGGCCTGGTCGCGAGCCTCGCCCGGCCGGGCGGCAACCTCACAGGTCTCACCGGTTGGGTGGGCGGCGCCGGCTTTGCCGGCAAATGGATCGAGCTCCTGAAGGAGGCCGTGCCGGACCTCGCGCACGTCGTCGTCCTCGCCAATCCGGCGAATCCGCAGACCGCGCGCCAGCTCCAGGAGCTGCACGCGGCAGCCCGCAGCCTGCGCGTGACGATGGACGTGCTCGACGCGAAGGACGTCGCCTCGCTCGAGCGGATGCTGGCGAGCCTCGGTGGTGGGAGCGCGCGGGGGCTCGTCGTCGCGGGCGATCCGCTGTTCACCGCCAACCGCAGTAAGATCATCGCGGTCGCGTCACGCCATCGGCTGCCCGCCGTCTACTTCTACCGGCTGTTCGCCGATGCGGGCGGGCTCATGGCGTACGGGGCGAGGAGCGAGGATACGCATCGCGCGGCGGCATCGTACGTTCACAAGATCCTGAAGGGCGCGAAGCCTGCCGACCTCCCCGTCGAGCAGCCGACGCGGTTCGAGCTCACCCTCAATCGGCGGACCGCGAGGGCTCTGGGGCTGACGCTGCCCCAAGCACTGCTGCTCCGCGCCGACCACATCATCGACTGAATCGTCATCGATCGATCGCGAAAGGAGACGTCAATGCTCGGAGTCGTCGCCACCATCAAGGTCAAGCCCGGGATGGAGAAGGAGTTCGAGGCGGTCGCGAAGGAGCTCGTCGCGAAGGTCAACGCCCACGAGCCCGGCTGCACCCTCTACGCGCTCCACACCGGGGAGGCGCCGTCCACCTACGTGTTCATGGAGCGCTACGTCGACCAGGCGGCGGTCGAGGCGCACCGCGCGACCGACTACTTCAAGGACCTCGGCAGGAGGATGGGCCAGTTCATGGACGGGCGCCCGGAGATCCTGCGCCTGAAAGAGCTGGAATAAGCGCCTGGGACATCATCCACGGCCCCACCGACCTCTGGGCGCGCCACCAGGCGGGCGACACCGTCCCCGTCCTCCTCGGGCACCTCACCACGAACTTCCACACGTACGGCCGCCTGCACGGATGGACGTGGCGCGACACCGTGAACGGCAACGCCGACGGCTTCAACCGCTCGCTGCTCTACCTCGGGAACGAGATCCTGCAGGTGGACGGGGCCGACTCGCAGTACCGGCCGGGCGCGAACCCCACGCAAGGGCCGCTCGGCGAGACCTCGCGGTTCACGACCGCCTCGCACAACGGCTCGTTCATGACCCACCCGCGCTTCGGCAACGCCAACGGGCTGATCGACACGGCCTGGCACGGCAACGTCTGCACGCCGGCCCGGCATCGCAACCAGGTGAAGGCGCTCTACTTCGGCTCGCACGCGTGGGCGACGTGGACCGCCACGGGTGACCTGTACGACCCGACGTCGAACACGCACACGGTCAACCGCGGCGACATCCTGTGGGAGACGTTCGGCGCGTACAACGCCACGCCGGGCTTCTTCGAGGTGACCGGCGGTGTGTGGGCGCACGCGGCCGTGCAGCTCAACGGCCTGTCGATCATGGGCCGGCTCGGCGCCGTCCGCCTGATGGACCAGGCGCTGGCGGACGACGTGCTCGCCTGAGCTACGCGGGAGGCCCGACGAACGCGATCCAGGCGCCGCACGCGTGCTCGGGGCCCACGAGCATCGCGTGCTCGCCGGTGTTGCGGATGCCCCGCGCGGGCTCGGGCAGGCCGTGCTCGACCATCCAGCGCGCGGCGGCGTCCATGCTGCGCGTGCGGTAGAGCGCCTGGAACGGGCCGGGGCCACGGCGCGCGAGCGCGTCGGCGGCGGGGCCCGGCTCTTTCGGCTCCGCGATGGTCAGCCCCGTCGGTCCCAGATCGAAGACCGCCATGTCCGCCTTGATGACGTTGCCGCGCACGAGCGCCGGCACCGGAATCCCGAGCACGCGGCTGTAGACCGCCGCCTCCTTCGTGACGTCGCTCACCGCGATGTAGACCCGATCCACGTGCGTCACGCCGTTCGGGTGCTGCTGCACGCGTCCGAACTGCCGGCGCCGCTCGGCGACCGGCGTCAGGTGCTGGATGAAGAAGATCGGCAGGGGATCGCTTGGCCCGAGCTGCGCGATGCGCCAGCGCAGCTCGACGCCCGCCGGCGTCCGGCGTCCGCCGTCGCGCGGGTCGGTGACGTCGACGCCGCGCGCGCGCATCGCCGCCACGTCGCCGGCGAGGTCGTCGCTCTGCAGCGCGACGTAGCGCATGCCGCCGCCACGGGTGAGGTACTCGAGCAGCGCCCCGCCGGGGCTCGCGGCGAGATACTCCGCACGATCGCGGACGGCTACGAGCTCGAGATAGTCGTCGTCGTTCAGCGCGAGCGCATTGTGCGTGCCGCGTCCCGCGTGCGCGCCGCCCTCCTCGATGTCGAAGCCGAGGCGGCGATAGGCATCGATGCCGGCCGCGAGATCGGGCACCGCGATCATGACGTGGTCGATGCGGGTGATCATCTCGTCCGCCGCGCTGTATCGGATTCGAGGCATTGACGCAGCCGCCGAAGGCCCATAGGCTCGTCTTGTCTATGGGTGCCGTCTACGTCGACGTGACGATCAACCGCGTGGAAGGCGGCGATACCGGTTATCAGGCCCGCTTCCTCGTGGATACCGGTGCGACGGACTGTATGGCACCGGCGAACGAGCTTCGGCGCCTCGGCATCGAGCCGGTCGGCCGGCATACCTATCGACTGGCCGACGAATCCATCCAGGAATACGTGTTCGGCCTGGCGCGCATCGAAGTCATGGGCCGGGTGACGGCAGGGCGGATCCTGTTCGGGCCCGACGACGCAGTGCCGCTTCTCGGCGTTACGGCCCTCCAGTCGGCCGGCATCATTGTGGATCCCACTCACGAAACCGTGAGACTCCTGCCTGATTCGCTCCTGAAAGACTTCGCGGCCGTCTAACGCCACCGCCGCTCAGCCGTTCTCGAGCGCGCCTTCCTGGTCGAGCTTCATCAAGGCCTGCACCCCCGTGCTGAACGTCGGCCCGCCCCCGGGCACCGCCGCCGCCTGGATGGCCTCCAGCAGCTCGCGCTTGGTCGCGCCGTGCTGCACGGCGCGCCGCATGTGCGCGACCACGCCGGCCTCGCGCCCGCGGTAGGCGAGGATGCCGATGATCACCATCTCCTTCTGCTTGATCGACAGCGCCTTGCCCGCGCCGAGCGACAGCTCGCTCAGCGGCTGGCGCGCGGCCACGTACTCCGGGTCCTCCCGCGCGACCCACTCCCAGAAGGGATAGCCGTACGGACTGACGGCCTTCGGCTTGCCGTTCGTGCTCCTGCCGGTCGTCGGCTTCTTCGCCATACGGTCTCCTTTGCGCGTGATCACTCGAGCGTGGTGAGCGGCGCGACCGGGACGGCCACCTCGGCGCCCTTGCGCTCGGCCGAGACGTAGCCCGCGTAGAGCGTCGCGACCGTGTCGTGCGCGACCAGCGCGCCGGACTGCGGCCGGCGGCCCGTCGCGCAGCACTCGACGAAGTCCTGGATCTCCTGGTAGAAGCCCTGCTGCCACTCCTCGTCCGCGGCCGGATGGCTCCAGCCTTCCTTGGTGCCGATCTTCTCGACGACGTAGACGTCCCGGAGCTGCGCCGCCGCGGGATTGTAGGTGTCGAGCAGGTTCACGGGATTCAGCCGGCAGCTCGTGCGGTGGTTGTTCGCGAACACGTCGAGCCAGTTGTGCACGCCGCCGAGCACCAGCTCGGTGGCGTAGACGTCCGCGACCGTGCCGTCCTCGAACGTGACGTGGAGCTGGCTGTAGTCCTCGACGTCGTCGTAGTCGGTGCGCAGGAACGCGCGGTCCCGGTAGCCGGGCAGGCGCGTGATCTCGTGCACGCGGCAGCTCACGCTGGCCGGACGGATGGGCCGCCCGTCGCGCGCGCGCCCCTCGACCTGCTTGAGATACAGACAGGCGGTGAGGGGATGGCACCCCTTGCCGACGAGCGAGCCGCCGCCCGCGTGTTTCCAGATGCCGTACACCGGGGAGTGCGAGCCGCTGTGCGACTCGCCGCCCATCATCCAGAGGATCTGCGCGCCCGTCTTCTCGACGATCTCGCGCTCCTTCTGCACGGCGGGCGCGTAGATCCAGTTCTCGGCGTAGGCGAGCACGACGCCGCGGCGGCGCGCGGCCTGCGCGATGCGATCGGCGCTCGCCAGCGCGCTCTTCAGCAATGCCTCGGCGCCCGCGCTCTTGTCGAACGCGCCGGTGAACGGCTTCTCGACGAACACGTGCTTGCCGGCGTCGATCGCTTC
>Ga0194121_10008056_pt1 | contig 13482 bp, 14 predicted proteins | sample TA2MahCa50mmetaG_FD_148609 | JGI IMG/M metagenome (GOLD analysis project Ga0194121, IMG submission 148609) | Freshwater microbial communities from Lake Tanganyika, Tanzania - TA2015020 Mahale Deep Cast 50m | ecosystem: Environmental > Aquatic > Freshwater > Lake | place: Tanzania: Lake... | reverse complement strand
CGGCGTGTCGCGCATGGCGCCGTCCGACAGCACGCCCGCCACACCACGCACCTTCAGTCGGAGCGCCAGGATGTCGCCGATCGTGCCCGAGCGCGTGTTGCCCTCGGTGCCGATCACCAGCACCGAGCCGGCCGGGCTCTCCTCGATCGCCGCGCGCTGCGCCGAGGGCGGATCGCCGGGCGTCGGCGGCTTGTCGATGTCCTCGCGGCCCGGGATGTAGCGCAGCGTGTAGGCCGGCCCGACCAGGCGCGCCGCCTTGGAGTTCAAAGGTCGCACGCCCGCGATCGCGCTGTTACGAAAGCCGCGTTTGAGCATCTGCATGGAAACGGTGGCCGTGCTGGCATACAGGAAGTTCTTGACGGTCTCGGCCGACAGCGGCGCGTGGTTCATGTCCGTTTCCCCCTACAACAACGATCCTTGCCGGCCGCCACCGCTGCCGTCGCGGCGCTTGGCCGGTGCGGTGGCGCCGCGAGGGGCGCCAGGCGCGATCTCGGTGACGCGCGCGCCGATACGGCCGTCGGCGAATTCGATGGCGATCGTCGCCCCGGGCTCGGTTTGCGCGGCGGCCAGCACGGGATGGCCGTCCTGATCACGCACCAGGGCGAAGCCGCGCTGCAGCACCGAGCGGAAGGAGTAGCTTTCCAGGAGCTTGCCCAGTTGTGCGATCCGCTCGGCGCTACGCGACAGCAAATCGCCGCTGTGGCGCTGCAGCCGATCGCCGTATTGCGCCAGCCGGTCGGCGCTGCGTTCGATCTTCTGGCGCGTCTCACTCCTGTAGCGCTCGCCGGCGGCGCGCAGCGCGCGGCTTTCACCGGCAATGAGCTGCTGCTTGACCTCGATCACGCGCCGCGGGCCGGCCAGCAGGCGCTCGCCCGCGATGTCGAGCCGCTGCTGGCGTTCCTCGATCAGCCGCAACGGATCGCCCAAGCCGCGCGCGAGGCCGCTCACCGCGAGCGTCGCTTCGCGCAACAGTCGCGTCATGCAGGCCATGCCGCGCTTGCCGAGATCGAGCGTCTGGCTGAGCAGGTCGGCGCGCACCGGCACCGCCATCTCGGCCGCCGCGGTGGGCGTCGGCGCGCGGCGGTCGGCGGCAAAATCGATCAGCGTGGTGTCGGTCTCGTGGCCGACCGCGGAGATCAGCGGAATCGCCGAAGCGGCGGCGGCACGAACCACCACCTCCTCGTTGAACGCCCACAGATCCTCCAGGCTGCCGCCGCCGCGCGCCACGATCAGCACGTCGGGGCGCGGCACCGGGCCCCGTTCGGGCAGGCGATTGAAGCCCGCGATGGCGGCCGCCACCTCGCCCGCCGCCTTCTCGCCCTGCACTGCGACCGGCCAGACCAGGACACGGCGCGGGAAGCGGTCGGCGAGGCGGTGGAGAATGTCGCGGATCACCGCACCCGAGGGCGATGTCACCACGCCCACCACCTCGGGCAGGAAGGGCAACGGCCGCTTGCGCGCGGCGTCGAACAAGCCCTCCGCCGCGAGCTTCTTGCGGCGGTCCTCAAGGAGCTTCAACAGCGCGCCTTCGCCGGCGAGCTCCAGACGGTCGACGATGATCTGGTAACGCGACGAGCCGGCATAGGTCGTGAGCTTGCCGGTGGCGATCACCTCCAGCCCCTCCTCGATCCGAAGGCCGAGCCGAGGCAACGTGCCCTTCCAGGCCACGCCATCGAGCACGGCGTTTTCGTCCTTCAGCCGGAAATAGCAGTGGCCCGAACGCGGGAACGATGGCTGGCTGATCTCGCCGCGCACGCGCACACGCGGAAACGCCGTCTCGATCTCACGCTTGAGCGCAAACGACAGCTCCGAGACGGTGAACTCGGGAACGTTGCTCGCGGTCTGCTCGGGTGCAGTGGCTTCCATGAAGTGACGCTACACCCGCGCGTCGATGCGGGCGAGCGGCCCCTTCCAGGCGAGCAGGCGCGCGTCGGACGTCGCCAACGTCGCCCCCAGTTGCAACGTGGTCGCGACGATCAGCCGGTCCGCAGGATCGGCGTGCATATCGGCAAGCTCATTCGCCGCGATGCCGATCAAGCCGTCGATTGGCACTTCGCGAACGCCCATGCGCAACACGTCCGCGCGCCAATCGGTGATGGGCCGTGCCAGGCCGAACTTGCCTTTGCGGATCTTGAGCGCGAGTTCCCAAAACGAGACGGCCGAGACGTGAGCAGCCCCTTCCGCGATGGCCTGATCGATCGAACGCGCAGCGTGGCTTCCCAACGCTTTGTCGCCTTCGAACGCCCAAACCAGGGCGTTGGTATCGAGCACGACGCTCATTCCTTGAGCGCCTCCCAATCCTCGTCGGTCGGCTCGTCGAGATCACCCATGTAAGTGACCGACCCCTTGAGTGCGCCGATGATCGACTTCGGTCGTTCGACAAAGGGCACGATCTCGGCGACGGGCTTGCCGTTCTTGGTCACGATGACGCGCTCATGCTTGGTCGCGACCTCGTCCAGGACGCCCAAAAACTTCGCTTTGCACTCCGAGGCTTTCATGGTCTTTGTCATGATGGAACCTGCTAGATGACCATGGTCAGGACCATGGTCATATTGGCAGAATATGGGGTGATTTCAAGAGGTTGAGACGAATGCGCATCCTGGTCGTGGGTGGCGGAGGCCGCGAGCATTCGCTGTGCTGGGCGATCGCAGCCTCTCCTCTGTGCGCAAAGCTCTACTGCGCCCCGGGCAACGCCGGCATCACCCAGGTAGCCGAATGCATCGACGTGGCGGCCGAGGACATTGCGGGCCAGGTGACACTCGCGCAACGCTTGAAGGCCGACTTCGTGGTCGTGGGGCCCGAAGTACCCCTGGCGATGGGTCTGGCCGACCGACTCGCCGAAGCCGGCATCAAGGTGTTCGGTCCCTCGCAGAAGGCCGCCCAACTCGAAAGCTCCAAGGGCTTCACCAAGGACCTGTGCCAGCGCCACAACATCCCGACCAGCGCCTATCGGCGCTTCACGGACGCCGGCGAGGCCGAAGCCTACATCAAGGCCCAGGGCGCGCCGATCGTGATCAAGGCTGATGGGCTTGCCGCCGGCAAGGGCGTGGTGGTGGCCGAGACGATCGAGCAAGCGATCGCAGCGGCACGCGACATGTTGTCGGGCAACCGCTTCGGCGCTGCCGGCGCTTCGATCGTGGTCGAGGAATTTCTGGTCGGCGAGGAGGCGAGCTTCTTCGCCCTTACCGATGGCGAGCATGCGCTGGCGCTGGTCGGCGCGCAGGACCACAAGCGCGTGTTCGACGGCGACCAGGGCCCCAACACCGGCGGCATGGGCGCCTACTCGCCGGCGCCGGTGTTCGATGCCACCATGCAACAGCGCACCATGGACGAGATCATCCTGCCGACCGTGCGCGCCATGGCCGGAGCCGGCACGCCGTTCAAGGGCGTGCTCTATGCCGGGCTGATGATCACCGCGCAGGGCCCAAAAATCTTCGAATACAACTGCCGCTTCGGCGATCCGGAGTGCCAAGTGCTGATGATGCGGCTGAAGTCCGATATCCTGCCGGCATTGATCGCCGCCGCCGACGGCGGGCTAAAACACTTCGACCTGCGTTGGTCGAACGATACGGCGTTGACGGTGGTGATGGCGGCCAAGGGCTATCCCGACGCCTACCAGAAGGGCAGCGAGATTCGCGGCCTTGCCGCGGCGGCCACGGTCGAGGGCGTGCAGATCTTCCATGCCGGCACGAAATTCGGCGAGGGCGGGCGCGTGCTTGCCAATGGCGGGCGCGTGCTGAACGTCACGGCGATGGCGCCCAACGTCGAGCAGGCGCGCGAGCGCGCCTATCGTGCCGTCGACCTGATAGACTGGCCCGACGGTTTCTGCCGACGCGATATCGCATGGCGGGCAGTCGGGCGGCAGCGATGACAAGCTGCGGCTTCAGCGGCTAGGTTCGAACCATGCCCGATTCACCCGATCTCTCGCAGCGCCTGCTGGCACAGTTGCGCTTTCCCTGCGGCGACGTGCCCGAGCCCGGCACGATCAAGAACGTGGCGCCCGGCATCTACTGGCTGCGCATGCCGCTGCCCTTCCAGCTCAACCACATCAACCTGTGGCTGGTCGAGGAGGCGGACGGCTGGACCATCGTCGACACCGGCATCAACACCGAGGACACGCGCGGCCTGTGGGAGAGAATCTTCGCCAATGCGCTCGCCGGCAAGCCGGTGACGCGGGTGATCGCCACCCATCTGCACCCCGACCATGTCGGCCTGGCGGGCTGGCTGTGCGGCCGCTGGAAGGCGCCGTTGTGGATGACGCTCGGCGAGTACATGAGCGCTATCGCGTCGCGCAACGACTTCATCGAGAACGAGGAGGTGCGCACCGCACACCTCGCGCGCAACGGCGTGCCGGCCGACCGCATCGCGCTGTTCCATCGCCACAAGGGCACCTACGCCAAGGGCGTGACGCCGCTGCCGACCGCCTTCCAGCGCCTGATCCATGCCCATCCCATCACGCTGGGCGGCCACCGTTGGGACGTCATCGTCGGCCGCGGCCACTCGCCCGAGCACGCCTCGCTGTGGTGCCCCGAGCTCAACGTGCTGATCGCCGGCGACCAGGTGCTGCCCAAGATCAGCACCAATGTCGGCATCTGGCCCAACGAGCCCAACGCCGATGCGCTGACCTGGTTCCTCGACGGCTTCTCGCGTTTCCGCCGCCTGCCGGCCAATGCCCTCGTGCTGCCGAGCCACGGCTTTCCGTTCATCGGCCTGCATACACGGCTCGACCAGCTGGTGGCGCATCACGACGCGCGGCTGAACGACATGACAGCGGCGCTGGCGCGCCGCGGCGGCGACGGCGCCACCGGCTGGGACATGGTGCCGGTCCTGTTCCCGCGTCACCTCGACAACAACCAGGTGGTCTTCGCTTTCGGCGAGACGCTGGCGCATCTGCACTGCCTCGAGACCCGCGCCCGCGTCAGACGCGTCATTGTCGACGGCGTGCACCGTTTCGCAGCCCTGGTCGATCCCCACGCCGAGCCGCCGGCCGACGATTCGGATACCGACGTGATGGATGTCGGCACGGCTTAGCGCTGCCAGCGATAGCGGACATCCGGGCTTTTCTCCTCGTTGTCCTGACCGTCCGTGAAGCGGATCGCCTTGAAGCCGTGTCTCTCGTAGAACAGTCGGGCGCGGAGATTGGCCTGGAAGCACCAGAGCTCCAGCGCCTTGACTCCCGATTGCTTGGCCGCCTCCATCAGCAGGCTGCCCGCCCCCATGCCGATGAAGTCGGGATGGACGTAGAGAAAGCGAACCTCCTCGGCATGCAACGCCAGGAAGGCGACGACGGCCGCCCGGCATTCGGCGACCATGACGACGCAGTCGCGTAGGATGACGTTGCGGATGAAGTCACGATTTTCCTCGGCCGTGTGCAACACCGGCAGGAACGTCAGCAATCGGAAGGATGACGTGAACACGTCGGCGATAGCCGCGGCGTCGTTCACCGCTGCCAACCGAGTTGAGAAATCAGCCATTGCGGCATATTGAACGCAGCCCAGATGCGCGTCGACCTTTTCGACTTCGACCTTCCCGACGAGCTGATCGCCCAACGGCCCGTCCAGCCGCGCGACGCCGCGCGACTGCTCGACGTGGCGCCGGACGGCCCGCGCGACCGCACGGTGCGCGATCTGCCTGCACTGCTCCGGCAGGGTGATCTTCTGGTCTGCAACGACACCAAGGTGATCCCGGCGCGCCTCAGGGGCGTGCGACGCGGCACCGCGGAACGGCAGGACGTCGCGATAGAGGCGCTGTTGATCCGCGATCTCGATGATGGTCGCTGGCTTGCCTTCGCGCGTCCGACCAAGCGGCTGAAGCCGGGTGATCGCTTGGACTTTGGCGATCTTGCCGCGACGGTCGAGGCCAAGAACGACGATGGCGCGATCACGCTCACCTTCGGCACGGCGGGATCGGTCTTTCTCGACCATCTCGAGAGAAGCGGCACCGTGCCGTTGCCGCCGTACATCCGCAGCGGCACGGCCGACGCCCGCGACCGCACCGACTATCAGACGATGTTTGCGCGCCGCGACGGCTCGGTCGCCGCGCCGACCGCGGGCCTGCACTTCACCCCGGCACTGATGACGGCGCTGGCCGGCGCCGGCGTCGCCACGGCGAGCGTCACCCTGCATGTCGGCGCCGGCACCTTCCAGCCGGTGCGCGTCGACGACACCGACGCCCACACCATGCATGCCGAATGGGGTGAGATCCCCGGGCCGACCGCCCGCGCCATCGCCGACACGCGCGCCCGCGGCGGCCGCGTCATCTCGATCGGCACGACGGCGCTTCGGCTATTGGAAACCGTGGCGCGCGACCGCGGCGGCATCGTGACGACCTGGGCGGGCGAGACCGACATCTTCATCACCCCGGGCTTTCGCTTCCGTGCCGTCGATCTGCTTCTCACCAACTTCCACCTGCCGCGCTCGACGCTGTTCATGCTGGTCGCGGCCTTTGCCGGACTGGAACGCATGAAGGCTGCCTATGCGCACGCCGTGCGCGAGCGATACCGCTTCTATTCCTACGGCGATTGTTGTTTGTTGCGGCGATGAGCCTTTCCTTCGACCTTTTGGCGAGCAACGGCGCGGCGCGGCGCGGCCGCATCACCGCCGCGCACGGCACGATCGAGACGCCGGCCTTCATGCCGCTCGGCACGGCCGGCACGATCAAGGCGATGCTGCCGCAGTCGGTCGCCGAGACCGGGGCGGAGATCGTGCTCGGCAACACCTTCCACCTGATGCTGCGGCCCGGAGCGGAGCGCGTGGCGGCGCTGGGCGGCCTGCATACCTTCATGAACTGGCGACGGCCGATCCTGACCGATTCCGGCGGCTTCCAGGTGATGTCGCTGAAGGATCTGCGCAAGCTCGATGCCGACGGCGTCACTTTCCGCTCGCCGTTCGACGGCTCGGAGCATCGGCTGACGCCCGAACGGTCGATCGAGATCCAGCGTCTGCTCGATGCCGACATCACCATGTCGTTCGACGAGTGCACCAGCTGGCCGGTCGAGCGCGCGGCCGCCACCGCTTCGATGCGACTCTCGATGACATGGGCCGCCCGCGGCCGGCGCGCCTTCACTGAGCGGCCGGGCTACGGTCTGTTCGGCATCGTCCAGGGCAGTGTCTATCCCGAGCTGCGGGCGGAGAGCGTCCAGGCCCTGACGCGGATCGGCTTCGACGGCTACGCCGTGGGCGGCCTCGCCGTTGGCGAGGGTCAGGCGGCGATGTTCGGTGTCCTCGACGTGACCGTGCCGATGCTGCCGCGCGAGCGGCCGCGCTACCTGATGGGCGTCGGTCGACCGGCCGATATCGTCGGCGCCGTGCGACGCGGTATCGACATGTTCGACTGCGTGCTGCCGACGCGCGGTGGGCGGACGGCCCAGGCCTTTACCCGCCGCGGCGAGCTCAACCTGCGCAACGCTCGACACCGCGACGACCCTCGGCCGATCGACGAGCGGTGCGCCTGCCCCGCCTGCCGTCACCACAGCCGCGCCTATCTCCACCACCTGATCCGCGCCGAGGAGATTCTCGCCGCCATGCTGCTGACGTGGCACAATCTGCACTACTATCAGGACCTCATGCGCGGCCTGCGCGGCGCCATCGAGGCCGGCTCGCTCGATCACTGGATTGCCACGTTCGAGGAGGAGCAAAGTCGGGGAGATATACCGCCATTGTGACGGAGCGTGCGTGATGCCGAACGAGGCGCTGATCGTGGTCGACGTGCAGAACGACTTTTGCGAGGGCGGCGCGCTCGCCGTTCCCGGCGCCCATGCAATCGTGCCCCTGGTCAACCGCCTGATCGCCCGCCACGACCACGTCGTGCTGACACAGGACTGGCATCCGCCCGGCCACGCCTCGTTCGCCAGTGCATGGTCCGGTGGCGAGCCCTTCGCGACCGTGCAGTTCCCATACGGGCCGCAGACCCTGTGGCCCGATCACTGCGTCCAGGGCACGCCGGGTGCTGAGTTCCATCGCGACCTCGACATCACCAAAGCGCAGATGATCGTGCGTAAGGGATTCCACACCGGCATCGATTCCTACTCGGCGTTCCGCGAGAACGACCGCATGACGCGTACCGGGCTGGACGGCTACCTGAAAGCGCGCGGCTTCACCCGGCTGGTCATCTGCGGCCTGGCACTCGACTTCTGTGTGGCATGGTCGGCGATCGACGCCCGCCAAGCCGGCTTCGACGTCGCCGTCGTCCAGGAAGCGACCGCCGCCATTGATCTCGACGGCAGCAAACGGCGCATGCTGACCGAGATGCGACAGGCCGGAATCAACCTCAACGCAACAGCGTAGGCTTCAGACGCGCTCGAGGGCGAGCGCGATGCCCTGGCCGACGCCGATGCACATTGTGCAGAGCGCGCGCTTGCCGCCGGTCGCCTCGAGCTGGTTGAGCGCGGTGATCATCAGGCGGCCGCCCGAAGCGCCGAGCGGGTGACCGAGCGCGATCGCCCCGCCGTTGGGGTTCACATGCTCGGCATCGTCGGGCAGGCCGAGCTGGCGCAGCACCGCCAACGCTTGGGCGGCAAATGCCTCGTTCAGCTCGATCACGTCGAAATCACGGATCGTCATGCCGAGCCTGGCGAGGAGCTTCTGCGTCGCCGGCACCGGGCCGATGCCCATGACACGGGGCGGCACGCCGGCCGACACGGCGGCCAGGATTCGCGCCCGCGGCGTGAGCCCATTGGCCTTGGCGGCGGCTTCCGAGGCCACGATCATGGCGCAAGCGCCGTCGTTCAGGCCCGAGGAGTTGCCCGCCGTCACCGAGCCGCCCTCGCGGAAGGCCGCCGCCAGCTTGGCCAAGGTCTCCATCGTGGTATCGCCGCGCGGATGCTCGTCCTTGTCGACGATCGCCTCGTTCTTGCCCTTCTTGACGCCGACCGCGACGATCTCCTTGGTGAAAAAACCGCGGTCTTGCGCCGCCTTGCAGCGTCGTTGGCTACGATAGGCGAAAGCATCCTGGTCGGTGCGGCTGATCTGGTGCTCGGTGGCGACGTTCTCGGCGGTCTGGCCCATCGGGTCGATGCCATAAGCCGCCTTCATCTTGGGATTGACGAAGCGCCAGCCCAGCACCGTGTCCTCGAGCTTCATGCCGCGATCGAACGGACCCTCGGGCTTGCCCATGACATAGGGCGAGCGTGTCATGCCCTCGACGCCGCCGGCGATCATCATGTCGGCCTCGCCGAGCTTCACGGCGCGCGCCGCATGGCCTGCCGCCTCGAGGCCCGAGCCGCACAGCCGATTGACCGTGGCGCCCGCCACCTCGACCGGCAGGCCGGCCAGCAGGCCCGCCATGCGCGCCACGTTGCGGTTGTCCTCGCCCGCCTGGTTGACGCAGCCGTAGATCACGTCGTCGACGGCGCCCCAGTCGACATTGGCGTTGCGCTGTATCAGCGCTTTGATGGGATGAGCGGCCAAGTCGTCGACACGCAGGGCCGCGAGCCCGCCATTGTAGCGGCCCACGGGCGTGCGAATGGCGTCGCAGATGAAGGCTTCGGACATCCTGGCTACTCCCCACACGTTACGCCGCCCGGTTAGCATCGCGCCAATCGGCTCGCCAGTGCCTTGCCGCTCATAGCAGCCTTCCGCGAAGTCATGGACGCCGAACCCCGGGCACCGAAACAGGCTTGACGGCATTACCGGTTAGACGGACTGTCGGCTCATGGCGGCCCAAGCCTTCGCTCTGTTCGAAACGCCGATCGGCGCCTGCGGCATCGCCTGGAACGCAACCGGCGTGGCCGGTCTGCAACTTCCGGCGGCCAACGCCGATCGGACGCGATCGCGCCTGCGCGAGCGCTGGCCCGGCACCATCGAGACCGTCCCGCCGCCCGGCGTACAGCGCGCCATCGATCGCGTGCGCGCCCTGCTCGAGGGCCAGCCGATCGACCTCACCGACATCCCGGTCGACCTGCAAGGAGCGCCCGAGTTCCACCGCCGGGTCTACGAGGTGGCGCGCACCATCCCGCCTGGCCGGACGATGACCTATGGCGAGATCGCCAAGCGCCTGGGCGCGCCGCACGAATCGCGCGAGGTCGGACAGGCACTCGGTCGCAATCCGATCGCCATCATCGTGCCCTGCCATCGCGTGCTGGGCGCCGACGGCAAGATGGGCGGCTTCTCGGCGTCCGGCGGGGTTGCGACCAAGTGGCGCATCTTGGAGATCGAGGGCGCGGCGGCGCTCGGCGCCGGGCCTTTGTTCGAGCAGGGGCCGTGAGCAGCGACGGCACCTGAAGGCCCGTTCACGCGGGCGCCACTGCAGTGACGTCTTGGCCATGACATAATCGGCGCATGGCTCTGCCCTTCTCCGACACCGTCGACCGCACCCTCGAACGCCTGCGCCACGCCTTCGTCGAGACAGCCCGCGGCGCGCGCGAGGTGGTCGGCGCTCCGCTCAGGCCCGATCTGCCGGACGACGATCTACCGCGACTGAAGAACCGTATCGATGCCTGCCTGGAGGGCAAGGGCGGCGAGACGGCGCGGCGCGGGCGTGCCGCCGAACTCGGCCAAGCCTATCTCGCGTTGTCGGCCGCCGGGCGTCGCAAGTTCTTGCTGATGCTTGCCCGCGACTATGGGCTCACGCGCGACGGCGCGATGGCCGCAGTCGAGCAGTGGCGCGCCGCCAAGGACCCGCCGCGTGCCCTGCGCCGTGCGCTCGAGCCGCCGGCGGTGCGCCTGCTGCGCGAGTTCGTGGGCGTGCCGCAGGGTGTCAAGTTCGTGGTCGACCTGCGCGCCGAGCTGCTGGCGCTGGCCAAGGACGACGCAGCGGCGCGCGCCCTGAGCGAGGACCTGCGGCCGCTGCTCGGCGCGTGGTTCGATGTCGGCTTCCTCGACCTGGTGCGCATCGACTGGAAGGCGCCGGCGGCGTTGCTCGAGAAGCTGGTGGCCTACGAAGCCGTCCATGCCATCCGCTCGTGGCGCGATCTCAAGAACCGCCTCGATTCGGACCGCCGCTGCTTTGCCTTCTTCCATCCGCGGATGCCCGACGAGCCACTGATCTTCGTCGAGGTGGCGCTGGTCGAGGGCATGGCGGGCAACGTGCAGCGCCTGCTCGACGCGCGGGCCGAGACGCACGACCCCAAGCGCGCCGACACAGCGATCTTCTACTCGATCTCCAACTGCCAGGAGGGGCTGGCCGGCATCAGCTTCGGCAACTTCCTGATCAAGCGGGTCGCCAATCAGCTTGCGCGCGACCTGCCCAACATCAAGGACTTCGCCACGCTCTCGCCGATCCCCGGCCTGCGCGCCCACATCGACGGCCTGCTGGCGAGCGAGGGCGACCGGATCCTCACCGCCGGCGAGATCGCCTCCCTGGGGCCGGTGACCGACCAGGCGCGCGGCGCCGCCGCCGTGCGCGCCCTGCTCGACCGGTCACTATGGTGGGAGGTGCCGGCGATCGACAAGGCGTTGCGGCCGATCCTGACGCGGCTTGCCGCCCGCTATCTCACCGCCAGCGACGACAAAGGCCGCGCCTTCGATCGCGTCGCGCACTTCCATCTCGGCAACGGCGCGGTGGTCGAGCGGCTGAACTGGCTCGCCGACACCAGCGCCAACGGACTCCGGCAGTCCTACGCCATGATGGTCAACTACCGCTACAAGCTCGCCGACGTCGACGCCAATCACGAGGCCTATGCCGCCGGCAAGGTGGTGGCGAGCCGCGAGGTGCGGGCGCAAGCGAAGGGCTGAAGCATCTATTTGTTCAAATACTCGAGCTTCAGTCCCGGCCGCGGCCATTCGAAGCTCACGAGCTTGCCGGTCATCGACAGCGTGGCATAGGCGGTGCGCAGTTCCTTGCCGCCGAAGCAGACGTTGGTCACCATCGGGTCGGGCAGCTTGTACTGCGTGACCGACTTGCCGTCGGGTGAGATGTCGGAGACCGCGCCGGTGATCAGCGTGGCGACGCAGATGTGGCCGGCCGAATCGACGGCCAGCGAATCGAACATCTGATAGCCGCCGAGGCCGGCAACGACGCGGCCCTTCTCGCCGCGATAGGGCCCGTTGGCCGACTTGATCTCGCCCGGCGCCGACAGCTCGAACGCCCAGCAGCGCGCGGTCGGTGTCTCGACGACATAGAGCGTCTTGCCGTCCGGCGACAGCCCGCAGCCGTTGGGTCGCTCGAGCGGGAAGATCTTCTCCTCGATCCTCGAGCCGTCCGCTTTGGCGTAGTAGACCGCGCCGCGATCGTTGTCGCGCTCGCGCGTCTTGCCGAGGTCGGTGAACCAGAAGCCGCCGGCATCGTCGAAGACAAGATCGTTCGGTCCGTTCAGCCGCCGACCGTCGCACGAATCATAGAGCGTCTCGAACTTGCCGGTCTCCGGATCGACCACCTGAATCGCGCCGCCCTTGTAGTCGGCGGGCTGCGTGCCGGGGAACAGCCGTCCGTCCGGCCGCTCGATCCAATTGAAGCCGCCGTTGTTGGTGACATAGAGCTTGCCTTTGGGGCCCATCGCCGCGCCGTTGGGTCCGCCGCCCAGCTTGGCGACCACGTGCTGCCTGCCGTCGGGCATGATGCGGGTCAGCGTCTGGCGGGCGATCTCGACCAGGACCACCGAGCCGTCGGGCATGGCGACCGGACCCTCCGGAAACTTCAGCCCCGAAGCGATCTCCTTGTGCGGCGTCGTCATGGTTCCCCCTACTGGCCCTTGAAAGCGGGCTTGCGCTTGGCGAGGAAGGCCGCGACGCCTTCCCTGAAATCCTCGCTGCGGCCGAGCAGGCGTTGGCTGTCGCGCTCGAGATCGAGCTGCTGGTCGAGCGTGTTGGCCGCCGCGCGGCCGATCGCCTCCTTGATGCGGCCGAGCGCCTGGGTCGGTCCGTCGGCCAGGCGGCGTGCCAGCTCGCCCGCCGTCTTCATCAAGTCGCCGTCCTCGACGACGTCCCAGATCAGGCCCCATTCCTTGGCCTGCTGCGCGGTGATCTGCGGTGCCAGCATGGCGAGCGCGCGCGCCCGCTGCTCGCCGACCAGCCGCGGCAGGAACCAGGTGCTGCCGCCGTCGGGCAAGAGGCCGATGCGGGCGAAGGCCTGCAGGAAGGTGGCCGACTTGGCGGCGATCGCCACGTCCGACGCCATGGCGAAGCTCATGCCGACGCCCGCCGCCGGGCCGTTGACCGCCGCCACGATCGGCTTGGGCATGGCGCGCATCAGGCGGATCACCGGATTGAAGAACTTGTCGAGCGCGGTGCCCGAGTCGCCACCTTCCTTGCCGCGATCGGGATCGCTGAGATCGGCGCCGGCGCAGAAGCCGCGGCCGGCGCCGGTCAGCAGCACGGCGCGCACCGAGGTGTCGGCCGCGAGCTTCTCCCAGCAATCCTTGAGCTCGCCGATCATCTTGCGCGACACGGCGTTGAGCTTGTCGGGCGCGTTCAGCGTCAGCGTGGCGAGGCCTGCGTCGCAGGCGACGGCGATCTTGTCGTAGGTCATGGTCCTCAATGCCCGGTGAATTGCGCCGGCCGCTTGGCGAGAAAGGCCGCGACACCCTCGCGGAAGTCGGCGCCGCGG
>Ga0194121_10008052_pt1 | contig 13484 bp, 7 predicted proteins | sample TA2MahCa50mmetaG_FD_148609 | JGI IMG/M metagenome (GOLD analysis project Ga0194121, IMG submission 148609) | Freshwater microbial communities from Lake Tanganyika, Tanzania - TA2015020 Mahale Deep Cast 50m | ecosystem: Environmental > Aquatic > Freshwater > Lake | place: Tanzania: Lake... | reverse complement strand
CGGCGCCCGGGGCGCCGCGCTGCGAGCGGCTTCCGCGTAGGTGGCCGCCCACTCGGCGAAGCGGGCGCCGTCATCGGCGTCCTCGCCGCGCTCCCGATCGCGGTCCCGATCCCGATCGCGTCCACGATCACGGCCGCCACGCTCGCGGTGACGATCATCGCGCTCAACGCGATCCCGCCCGCGCTCGCGGCGCGACTCTTCCTCGCCTCGCTCGCGGCCGCGGTCGCGTCCCTTCTCACGGGCATCCCGGCGCAGGCGATACTCCAGCGCGTCGATGAGGCGCCCCACGTTGACGTTTTCTTGCGTTCCGCGAGAATTATCCGTGATCTGGACCTGGGTAACGCGGGTATCTTCCTCCCCGACCAGCGCGGTGTAGGCGGCGCTGAATTTCTCCGCCATCTTCAACTGATTTTTCATCCCGCGCGCGCTGTAGTCTCGCTCCACCCGGTAGCCGCGCTTGCGCAGCTGGTGCATGGTGCGCGTCATGATGCGCTCGGCTTCTTCGCCGGTGCCCACCAGGAAACAGTCCACCCGCGGCTCAGCGGGCGGCGGCACGCTTTCCTTTTCCATGGCCGCAATCGTCCGCTCGAGCGCGACCGCGAAGCCGATGCCCGGCGTCGAGCTGTTGCTGAGCTGCGCGATCAAGTCGTCGAACCGCCCGCCCGAGCACAGGGGATTTCCAACGGGCAGGTGCGCCGAATGGATCTGGAACACGGTGCGGCTGTAATAGTTCAGCCCGTGCACCACGCGCGGGTTGCCGTGCACCTGGTAGCCCATCTGGGTCAGGTGATCCTTGAAGGTAAAGAAATGATTCTTGCAATCCGTGCACAGCGACTGAAATACCGTGGGCGCGGTGTTGGTGATGGCCATGCAGCCCTCGCGGCGGCAGTCCATCACGCGGATTGGATTGCGTTCCTTGCGCCGCTCGCAATCCGGGCAAAGCACGTCGTCCTTGCCCGTGAAGAAATCGCGCAGCACCGACTGGTAGGTCGGGCGGCACTTCTTGCAGCCGATGGAGTTTACTTCCAGGCGCACGTCCTTCAGGCCCAGCTCGCCGAAAAACGACAGGGCAAGATCGACCAGCTCGGCGTCCACGGCGGGCAGGCTTGAGCCGATGGCTTCCACGCCAAACTGGTGCGCCTCGCGCATCTTCCCCTGGTTGGGACGCTCGTAGCGGTAGATCTCGCCCACGTAGTAGGTCTTGATCTGGCTCTGGCTCCCCAGGTTGTGCTCGAGATAGGCCCGAATAGTGGGCGTCGTCATTTCCGGCCGCAGCGTCAGCGAACGACCGGATTTGTCGCGAAAAGTATACAGCTCTTTTTCGACAATGTCCGAATCTTCACCGATGGTATCGGTGAACAGCTCGGTCACCTCGAAGGCCGGGGTGCGGATCTCTTTGTATCCGAACCTTACGGCGATAGCTTGCGCAAGCCCCTCGACCTGCGCCCAGCGAGCGGTCTCGCCGGGCAAGAGGTCCACGGTGCCGCGACATGCGGTGATGGGCATGCCAGTCCTCCTAACGTGAGGCTGGTGCGCATTCGTTTCATCCTTCAGCCTGCCGCGAGATGAGGCTCTTCGCCTCGGTCAGGGCCTGCGACAGGGCGTCGGGCTTGTTGCCCCCGCCCTGCGCAAACTCCGGCCGGCCGCCGCCCTTGCCGCCAATGGTTGGAATGACGGCCTTGATGACGTTGCCGGCACTGTAGCCGCGCCCGACGAGGTCTTTGGTGACCCAGCACATGAGCTTTGCACCTTCCCCGTTGCGCGTGCCCAGAAGCACGATGCCACTTTGCAGCTTGTCTCGCAGTTGATCGCCGAGGCGTGACAGCCCGTCGCTGGTCACCCCGGGAACCTCCGTCGCCAGCAGCTTGACGCCGCCCACCTCCACGGACTCGGACACCAGGTCGCCGGCACGCTGCGCGGACAACTTCTCGCCCAACTCCTCCACCTGGCGCTCGGTGCGCTTCAGGCTCTCTTTCAGGCGAGACAGGCTTCCCGGGATCTCGGTGGGGGTCGTTTTCAGATCCTGGCTGACGGTCTTCAGGATGTTTTCGTAGGTGCGAACCGCCTCGAGCGCCACCATGCCGCACACGGCCTCGATGCGCCGCTGTCCGGCGGCGATGGCGCTCTCACTTGTGATTTTGAACAATCCGATATCGCCCGTTCGGGCGCAGTGGGTGCCGCCGCACAATTCCTTGCTGAAGTTTTCCACGGTTACCACGCGAACGCGGTCGGCATATTTTTCCTCGAAGAAGGCCAGCGCACCCGCGGCGGTAGCCTCGGACATGGACATTTCCCGCTTGTCCACGGCCTGGTTGCGCAGAACTTCTTCGTTGACGAGACGCTCCACCGTCTCGATTTGCTCGGGGGTCAATGGAGCGTAATGAGAAAAGTCGAAACGCAGTCGATCCGGCGCCACCAGCGAGCCGGTCTGCGTGATATGGGCGCCCACCACGGTGCGCAGGGCAGCCTGCAACAGGTGCGTGGCGGTGTGATGCCGCATGATGTCGCCGCGCCGCTTCGCGTCCACGATGGCCTCAAGCTCGGCGCCTTTCTTGAGGCTGCCGCGGCGGATTTCCACGCGGTGCACGATGGTGTCGTGCGGGCCTTTCTGGGTGTCGAGCACTTCCACGAGGAGTTCGCCGCTCTTGAAGATTCCCGTATCGCCGACCTGCCCGCCGCCTTCCGCGTAGAAGGGCGTGCGGTCGAGGATCACGCTGGCGCCCTCGCCCTCATGCGCCTCGTCCACTTCCATGCCCTGGCGGAAAAGGTGCACCACGTGCGCGTGCGCGCCGGTCCGTTGGTAGCCTAGAAATTCGCTGGGCTGCTCGTGGCTGACGGCGATGGTGCCGCCGCGCGCGTCGTCCAACTTCTTTTCGAGATCGGCGCGAGAGCGCTCGCGGGCCTCTTCGAGCGCCTTGTGGAAGCCGTCCAGATCGATCTGGATGCCGCGCTCGGCGGCAATTTCCTGGGTAAGCTCGTGGGGAAATCCATAGGTATCATAGAGGCGAAAGACATCCGTCCCGGACAGGGGGGTGCTTGCCTGGAGAAGGCTCTGCAGCAAGTGCTCGCCTTGCTCCAGCGTGCGCAGGAAATTCTGCTGCTCCTGGATCAGCACGTTGGTCACGTGCAATTCTCGGGTAGCCAGCTCGGGATAAATTTCCCCGTACACCGCCACGAAGGCGGGGACCAGTTTTTCCAGGAAAGTGCCGTGGATGCCCAGCACCCGGCCGAACCGCATGGCGCGGCGCAGCAGGCGACGCAGGACGTAGCCGCGGCCTTCGTTGGAGGGCGAGATGCCGTCCGCCAGGAGGAAAATTACCGCGCGGGTGTGGTCGCCGATAATCTTCAGCGCCAGAGCGACCCGCCCCCCCTCGTCGAGGGTATGGCCGCTGAATTCCTTGAGCGCCAGCATGGCCGGCTGGAAGGCGTCGGTTTCGTACGGATTATTTTTCCCCTGCATCAGGAAGGTGATGCGATCCAGGCCTGCGCCAGTGTCGATGCACGGGCGCGGCAGGTCGGAGAACGAGCCGTCCTCCTCCTTGTTCAGCCCGGTGAACACCAGGTTCCAGATTTCCAGGTACCGATCACAGTTGCAGCCCGGGGCGCACTCGGTGCGGCCGCACCACCACGGGCCTTCTCCGCGGTCGTAATAAATCTCCGAGCAGGGGCCGCAGGGGCCGGTGGCGCCAATGGGGCCCCAGAAATTATCCTCCAGCTCGCTGATGCGCTCGGCCGGAACGCCCACGTCCTTGTTCCAGTGGTTGAAGGCCACCATGTCGCCCGGGTAGATGGTCACCCAGAGGCGGTTGGGATCGAGGTTCAAGCGCTCGGTGAGGTACTCCCAGGCCCACTCGATGGACTCTTTCTTGAAGTAGTCGCCGAACGAGAAGTTGCCCAGCATCTCGAAAAAGGTGTGGTGGCGCGCGGTGACGCCGACATTCGAGTCGTCCGCGCGGACGCACTTCTGGCAGGTGGTGATGCGGACGTGGGGCGGCTTCTCCTCGCCGCGGAAGTACGATTTGAAGGGCGCCATGCCGGCGCCGATCAGGAGCAGGGTGGGGTCGTTGACCGGGATCAGCGAGGAAGAAGGAAGGCGGAGATGGTCTTTTTCCTCAAAGAAGGCCAGAAAGCTTTCGCGCAGCCGGGCGCTGGTCCACACGGTCGAACTCCTTTTGTTTTCACAGTTCCGTCATGCGTGCTGCCCGGAGCGACTCAGGTCGCTGGCCACGGGCGACGGCCATGCCGGCCCGCGACATCCCTACGGACGTCGCGATTGGAGACAAGAACCTGGAACGAGCTGCCGTCCCGGCAGCCAGGGACCCTCAATCGGGGACGGATTCCGCAGGCTCGGCTTGAGGAATTCCCCGAGGCGCCACGCTTCTCCTCCCCCACCGTCCCCACTCCTCGAGGTCGGCGCGCGCGAGGGACTCGCGCACGAGCCGGGGCACGTCGTAGGCCGCTTCCATGGCCTCGACCTCGGCCACGGTCGACTTCGTGGCGGGGTGCCGAGCCACCATCAGCGAGCAGCAGTCGGGCACCTGCTCGGTGGAGGTGGCATGGGTGCCCAGGCGGTCGGCCATGCCGATGATCTCCTCCTTGTTCGTCCCGATCAGGGGACGGTACACGGGAAAGTCGGCGGAGTCGTCGATGGCGGCCATGTTGCTGAGGGTCTGCGAGGCGACCTGGCCCAGGCTCTCGCCGGTGACCAGTCCCAGCGCGTTCTCGCGGCGAGCCACCTCGGAGGCGATGCGCATCATCATGCGGCGGTACAGCACCATGCGATGGGTGCGCGGGCTCACCTGGATCATCTCCTGCTGGGCGTACCCGAACGGCACCAGGTAAAGCCGGGACTTCAGCTGCACCTTGCCGAGCGTCTCCACGTGATCGCGCGCGCTGTCCACCGAGCGGCGGTCGGTCAGGGGATGGGAGTGGAAGTGCACGTACACGATCTGCGCGCCGCGCTTCATCATGAGATAGGAAGCCACCGGTGAGTCGAAGCCGGCACTCAGAAGGGACACCAGCCTGCCCGAGGAGCCCACCGGCAGGCCACCCGGGGCGCTCTCCTTGATGCCGTACACGAACACGAACGGCGCCGCGACCTCCACGTGAATCGTCAGCTCGGGGTGGTCGAGGCTCACTTTCAGGGGGCGGCTCTCGGCAATGGCCCGCTCGAAGACGTACCCGCCCAGCTCGCGCTCCATCTCCAGGGACATCCTGGGAAAGGTCTTGTCGGCCCGCCGCGCGCGCAGGGCGAAGGAACGCGCGTTGGAGGCGACGGCGATGCGCCAGGCCTCTTCGGACATGGCCTTCCAGGTGGCGTCGAAGTCGTAGCCCCGCCGGATGGAGAGCGCTTTGGCGAACGAGAAGTTGGCGATGCCGGGGATCCAGCGGAGCCTGTCGCGCACGGCACCCTCCTGCGCGGGGTCGGTGAAGTGGATCATCAGCCGGCCGTACATCCCCTCCACGCGGGCGCCAGGTGCGACTGGCTCCAGGGCGTCGCGGATGTTGCGCAGCAGCGTCCCGATGAACATGCCGCGATTCTTGCCCTTCAGGCCGATCTCGGAATAATGCACCACCACCGCAAGGGCGGGGGCTGTCGTGTCAAGCGTCATGATGGGCAGCATACCCTTTTGGGTTTGAGGGCGTCAAGCCGGTTACAGGATAGGGGGCGCCGGGCTGGAATTTCTTCGTTGTGGACACGCTTGACCGCACGGCCCTCGAGGACTTCTGCCGGAGCAATGATCTCGAATTCCTGGTTCTTTTTGGATCGCGCGCGAGAAAGACCGAGCAGCCGGGCAGCGACTTCGACCTGGCCGCCATGGCGTCCACGGACGAGAACCGATCGTGGGAGACGTTCCGGAATCTGATCCATACGCTGAAGCGAAGCGATCTCGACTTCGCCTGGCTGCCCACCGCTTCATGGCTGCTATCGTGGGAGGTCGCCCGGGACGGGAAAGTCTTGTATGAGCGCCGCGCCGGCGCGTTCGAGAAGTTCCGGCGAGCCGCGCTCCTGCGCCGCATGGACAGCCAGATCTGGAGGAAGCGCAATCGGGACTATGTCGAAGCGTTTCTGAATGGGGGACGCAACTTGAACACCGAGCTCGTTGAGCAGAAGCTGGTACTGCTGGCCAATTATTTACAAGAGCTGGAGCAAGTATTGCCAGCGGAGCTGGCTGTTTTCACGTCCGATTTTCGCGTCCATCGTGTCGTGGAGCGCCAGGTCGAGCTGCTCGTAGAGTGCGCGACGGCGATCAACGTCGAGGTCGCGCATACTGTCGGAAAAACCCCACCTGCGGACTACTACAGCTCGTTCTTCTCGCTTTCCCAAGCGGGCTGGCTTTCAAACGACACCGCCCAGGCGCTAGCACCTCTGGCGACCTTGCGCAATCGTATCGTCCATCAATACGAAGAAGTCGAGCTAGACAAGCTCCACAGTGACGTTACGGCTTCGCTGCCTCACTGGCGCGCTTACCTCCGAAGTGTCAAAGAAAAGCTCGCATCCCAATCCTGACGCACGGCAGCGCGCACGGGCGGGCTCGATGAAGCACTGATGATCTGCTCGTTGGCGCGCTACTTCACCGGCACCTTGATTCCGCCGATGATGACGAAGCCGTCTTCCTTCTCGATGCCCCCGCCGTCCTTGTTGCGGGGCGCCGTGGCGCGGTTCTTGGCGGCGTTGATGTCCCCGTTGAGGAGCAGCGACTCGACCATTTCCGCGGTAATTTCGGTGGCCGTGCGGCCGCTGATGGTGCCCTCCTTCAACGAGTCCGCAATAAAGGCGTAGCAGTCGCAGGCGTCCTGCGCGCCGTCCTTGCGGCGGATGGCGGTGCGCAGCGCCACCAGGCGGGTCACGCCGTCCTGCAGCGACTCGCCGGGCACCAGTCCCTTGACCAGCGCCTTGTAGTCGAGCACGGCGCTCCTGCCGTCGGATTCCATCTGTTTTTCCAGATCCAGCAGTCGGAAGAAAGTCGCCTCGCGGTCCGCGGCGGTTTCGCTGCCCACCGCCTTGTCGAGGCTCATGCGCACCTTGTCGGCGTTGTTGTACGATTGCAGCCCCTCGCACAGCCGCGTGAAAAGCCGAATTTTGTCGGGATTTCCGGAGTGCCGCTTCTTCAAATCCACAAAAGCCTGCGCGGGATCGTCGCGGCGGCCGTCCTGGCGGATCGCGGTGGTCAGCGCCTCGAGCTGGTGGACACCGTCCTGCAGCGTCTCGCCGGGCAGCAAGTTGCCCGTCACCGTGCCGTAAAGCTTCGACGCGTGCCTGCCATCCTCGGCCAGGTCGGCGATCTTGAGGAAAAGGTCCACGCGCTGGTCCTGGGTTTCCCCGCGAACCGCCGTGCGCAGCGTCGGAAATATGTCGAGCGCGGTGTCGAACGATTTGCGCCAGCGCACGATCTTGCGGAACTGCTCCACCTCGGTGGGATCCGAATTCAGCGTGCCGTGCGTGTAGGTGAACGCCTTGCTGAGACCGTCCTGGTCGCGGTGGTAGCTCCACTCGGCGACGTCGCTCATCAGGCCGGACATCAACTGGCCCGCCCGCGCGAAGTCCTGGCCCGGCTGCAGCGCGCCGGCCACCGTCTGCATGTATCTCGAAGTCTCATGCACGTCGTGGGTGTTGGCGAGCAATCCCAGTGCAACGGTCGCGCGCGCGGCGGCGTCAGTGGCGCCCAGCGGCTGGTAGATCAATTCCATGGCCCGCTTGGAAGCGTCCAGCGTGCCCAATTCGCCGAACGCGCCGGCAAACCACGCGCGCCGCTGCGGATCGGCGCCGAGTCGGTCGCGAATGTGACGGAACGTCGGCCTGGCTTGCCCAAGGCCCACTTGCACCTGGCGCAGCCCCTTCAGCACGGCGAGGAAGTCCCCGGCCACCGAGGCAAACGTCTCGCCGGGCTTGAGGTCAGCCGCAACGTACTGGAAGTCGTCGAGCGCCTGCTGGCCGGATGTGTTGGAATAACTGGCCAAGATCGCGTCTTCGTCGCTCACCATCTGCACGAAGACGGCCTCGCGCTCCTGGTAGGTTTCGCCCGCGACGGGCTTGCGCAGCACGTCGACGGCGCGCACGGTGACGTTGATGTTGCGCACCATGCCAAAAAGATTCAAAAACGACTCGGCAAGCACCGGCTCATTGGAGAAATGGTTACGCACGTAGTTGAACGCGCCGTGGGTGTCCCGCACGTCGCCGTACTCGTTCTTATCGAGCACCCGCAGGAAGAACGCGGCCACGTCCTCCAGCTTTTCGCCGGGCCGCACCGACTTCGCGATCAAGCCGTAGTCCAAGCGGTGGTTGCTGCCGTAGGGACGCTTCTCCTGAAGCTTCGCGCGCACGCCCGCGCGCGTCGCGAAGGAGGCGTTGCCGACCGCGTTGCGCAGCGCGTCGAGGTCCTGGCGGGCGTCGTCGTCGCCGGCCACCTTCTTCTCAAGCTCTTCAAGCGCCAGCTTGCCGCGGCGGATTTCCTCGCGGACTTCCACCGGGCGCTGGCCGGCATCCTCGGGAAGCGGCCCCAGAGGCGTCCCGTTGCGCCACACCCAGGCGGCCTGCGAGGCTTCCTCCTGCCCCTTCCAGCTGGTGAGCGCGTTGTACGCCCCGTAGGGCCCGATGACGTCGGACTTCTTGCCCGCGCCGTCGCGCAGCTCGTAGCCATCGAGCTGCAGGTCGCGCACCAGCGAGCCCAGCGAAGGGTCGGATACGGTGCGGATATCTCCGCCCGCAAAGAACGCTTGCAGTTCGATCAGGTCCTGCTTCTCGCGCAGGGGAAGTACGTCGGTGCCGGGCGAGCGGACGCCGAGGCGGTCCTGCTCACCGTCGTTGAAGCTCTGCAGCACGCCGGCCGCGTCCACCTTCTCGTGCTTGTCCATCAGGACGGGGATTCGGAACGAGCGGCGGCGCGTGAACTCCACGCCACGCGACTGCGCCGCGTTCATGGCGGCCAGCAGGTCGGGATCGGCCAGCGAGGCGGCGACGGTTCCCGCAAGCGAGGCGGCGGTCGCGGCGGAGACGGTGAAGCCAGGCACGGCGGGGTCGCCGCTCACCGGCTGCGGCGCGGGTCCCCCCGACACCGAAGCGGAGTCGACCGGCGGCACTTCGTCCGCCCTCTGATGCGCGGCCGGGGCGGCCTGCGGGTTCAAGGTCAGGGGCGGCGTCGACAGGCCGCGAATCTCGGGAATACCCATAAAATCTTACCTCAAATGGCACAGTTTTGCCTTACGAGTCTAGCACGGTACCCTGCAAAATATCTGAACTGGATGTCAACAGATCGATCCGGTAGGATGCCGCCTCGCTGCCCTCCACCACGCGCATCCGCTCCATGAACACCGCCCGGATTCGCGTGGCGCCCAGCTTTGGATAGCCGCTGGCAAACGCGTCCCAGCCCTCGCCGTCCTCGGCGCGCAGCTTCGTGTTCCCCAGCAGGATCACCCCGCCGTCGGCCAGGGCGCCCACCATGCGGTCGCGCACGCCGCGCAGCAGGGCAAGGTCGTCGGTGTAGCCCAGCACGTCGGTCGCCACGATCACCTCGAACAGCCCCTCTGGAAGCCCCTCGGCAAACACGTCCAGGCGGCGGAACGCGGCCCGCGGCACTCGCGAGCGTGCCCGCCGCAGCGCCATCAGGGAGATGTCCACCGCGGTCACGTGAGCGCCGGTCCCCACCAGGCGGGCCGTGAACGCACCATTCGAGCAGCCGACTTCCAGAACGCGCCGGCCCGCCAGGCGCCCGTCCAGAATCCGCATCGCGTCGTCGTAGCGCGCGCGCTCCCGCGCTGAGGTCCAGTAGGCCCACGGGTCGCCGGAGAACCAGTAGAACACTTCGAATATCCAGCGCAGCGGCAGCCATCCAAGAACGCGCGCCAGCAGCGGCCGCGCGGCGCGCAGCAGTCGGTGCCACCATCCCTCGCGTTGCAGGCTCACGCGCGTCGGTTCGTGCCTGGCGCCGAAGGCCCTTCCGCGGCAAAGGACCCGCCGCGGGGTAGGAAGAAGGCGTCGCCCCCCTTTGGAGCGTGTCTGAAATGAGGATTCTACCGTGAACCTGCTGGGAACCATCGCCGTCCATCCTGCCCTCCCCGAGCGCCTGGCGCGTCTTCGCGAGCTGGCCCACAACCTCTGGTGGAGCTGGTGCCCGGACGCGGTGGACCTGTTCGCGGAGGTCGGAAGCGCACTCTGGGACGAGGTCAATCACAACCCGGTGCAGATGCTTTCCATGGTCAGCCAGGAGCGCCTCGACGCCCTGGGCCGCGACGCCGCCTTCATGAAGCGCTACGAATCCGTATTGAAAGCGCTCGACGAGTACATGTCCGCAAAGGACACCTGGTTCGAGCGCGCCCACCCGGATCTCGTGGGCCAGTCGTTCGCCTATTTTTCCGCGGAATTCGGCCTGCACGAATGCCTGCCCATTTATTCCGGCGGTTTGGGGATCTTGAGCGGCGACCACTGCAAGAGCGCCTCCGATCTGGGAATTCCCCTGGTCGGCGTGGGACTGCTTTACAACCAGGGATACTTCAAGCAGCGCATCAACGGCGAAGGCTGGCAGGAGGCGGAATACAGCCGCCTCAATTTCTCGCTCCTCCCCATCAGCGAAGCGAAGGATTCCGAAGGGCGCAACGTTGAGATCTCGGTGGATCTCCCCGACCACGTGACCCACGCCAAAGTGTGGAAGGTCCAGGTGGGACGCGTGCCAGTCTACCTGCTCGACACCGACATCGAGCAAAATTCCTCGGAGGATCGCCGGCTCTCTTCGGTGCTGTACGGCGGGGATCGCGAAATGCGCATCTGCCAGGAAATCATCCTGGGGATGGGCGGCGTCGCCGCGCTCCGCGCGCTGGGCCTCAGTCCCGGCGTCTACCACATGAACGAGGGACACTCCGCGTTCCTCAGCCTGGCGCGCATCCGCGACTTGATGAAGAGCGCCGGCCTGCCATTTTCCGCCGCGCTGGAGGAAACCTCGGCGGGCGCCGTGTTTACCACCCACACGCCGGTGCCGGCCGGGCACGACGCATTCTCCCACGACATGATGGACCGCTATTTCAACCGCTACAACCACGCGGTGGGGATCAGCCGCAACCGCCTGCTGTCCCTCGGGCAAGGGCGCAACGATACCTCGCCTTCGTTTTCGATGACGGTCCTGGCCCTGAACGCCTCGCGCTTCGCCAATGGCGTCAGCAAGCTGCACGGCGAGGTCTCGCGAGAATTGTGGCGCGAAATGTGGTGGGGATTCTCCGATCAGGAAATGCCCATCACGCACATCACCAACGGCGTGCACACCGGCACCTGGATGTCCGCCGAGCTGACCCGCGCGATGGATGCGAAGTCTGGCTCTGGCTGGCGGGACAATCCCACCGACGAAGGGGGCTGGCGCAGTGCCCTGGCCAAAGTGTCGGAAAAGAATCTCTGGAAAATCCACTGCGATCTGAAGCGGAAGATGATCGAGCACGTGCGCGAGCGGGTGCGCAAGCGCCGCATCCGCCTGGGCCGCTCCAACACGAGCCTCCGCGGGGTGGACAACCTGCTGGATCCGGAGGCGCTAACCATCGGCTTCGCGCGGCGCTTCGCCACTTACAAGCGGGCCACCATCTTCTTCCAGGACCTGGAGCGGACCCTCCGTATTCTCTCCGACAAAGGGATGCCGGTGCAGATCATTTTTGCCGGCAAGGCGCACCCGGCCGACGAGCCGGGCAAGGAATTCATCCGCCGCATCCATGAAATTTCCCAGGACTCGCGCTTCCGCAACCGGGTCGTCATGGTGGAGGGCTACGACATCAACCTGGCGCGCCACCTCGTGCAGGGCGTGGACGTGTGGCTGAACAACCCGCGCCGCCCACTGGAAGCCTCCGGCACCAGCGGACAGAAGGCGGCAATGAACGGCGTTATCAATTTCAGCGTGCTCGACGGCTGGTGGGATGAAGGCTACAACGGCGAGAACGGCTGGACCATCGGCGAGCGCCGCGCCTACGACGATCACGACGAGCAGGATCGCGCGGACACGCTGGCGCTTTACGAAACGCTGGAGAACGAGATCGTCCCGCTGTACTACGAACGCGAGTCGGACGGCACGCCAGTGAACTGGGTGCGCAAGATGAAGGAGTCCATGATCAGCGTGGGCGCCGAATTCAACACTCACCGAATGCTGAAAGACTACACCGATCAATTGTACGTGCCGGCCTTTGAATATGCGCGGCGGCTCGCAGCCGACAAACATGCCGGCGCGCGCGACCTCGCCGAGTGGAAGGACCGCGTGCGCACGCTCTGGCACCAGGTCGCCGTGCAGGCCAGCACGCCGGGCGTGCCGGAGGTTTCAGTGGGCGACGAGGTGTCGTTCTCCGCCCTGGCGCACCTGGGAAATCTCACAACCGAGGACGTGGCCATCGAGCTGTTCGTGGCGCCCATCGAAGAAGGGCGGCTGGGCAAGGCGCGGGTCTTCCCGATGGAACGCATCGGCGGCCGCGGCGAGAAAACCAACGGCGTGCTGAAATTCGAAGCCCGCTTCAAGCCCGAGGTGAACGGCAACTACACCTTCGGCGTGCGCGCGGTGCCCAGCCATCCGTCGCTGGGCGATTCCCGGGAACTGGGCCTGGTCCGCTGGGCGGACCCGGTGGGGAACTGACTGTAAACACGCCTGCACACGGACGAGATCAGCGGGTCATTCGGCTGCGCTCCAGCAGAAACCCCTTGAGCTTGTCGAGCGCCTTGCCCTGCAGGCGCGAGACGTGCATCTGGCTGATGTCGAGGATGCGGGCCGTCTCGCTCTGCGACAAGCCCTTGTAAAATCGCAAGTAGATCACCAGTTGCTCGCGCGGCGGCAATTGAGAAAACGCGCGCTGCAGGATGACCTGGTTTTCGACGTTTTCGAGCTGCAAGTCGGTGCAGCCGAGGTAGTCGAGCAGGTTGGAAACTTTCTTATCCTCGTCGCTCTCAATCTCGCTGTTGAGCGACAACAAATTATAGACCTGCCCAAGCTCCTGCGCTTCGAGGACCTCTTCCTCGGTGATGTGCAGCGCCGCGGCTATCTCCTGGAGGGTGGGCGAGCGGCCCAGAGAATTCATCAGACCGTCGGTCGCGCGATTGACGGCCACCTTTAATTCTTGCAGCCGGCGGGGAACCTTGAAGGCCCACCCCTTATCGCGGAAAAAGCGCTTGATTTCGCCGATGATGGTTGGCGTCGCGTAGGTGGTGAACTCCGCGCCCAGGTGGGGGTTATACCGCTCGATGGCCTTGATGAGCCCCAATGAGCCCACTTGATAAAGATCGTCCAACGGCTCGCCGCGGTTGACGAATTTCCCGGCGATGTACTTGACGAGATTGATGTGCATTACGACCAGCTCGTCGCGCAGGTTGGTGCTTCCGGTCTTCTGGTACTCGAGGAACGTCTCGCGGACTCTTTCTTTGTCCCACTTGTCGGTCACGCTCTTCTGCCCCCCCGGCACTCACGGCTCAGACCCCGCCTTGCAATCGCCTCGCCATGCTGACGGCCATGGCACCCGTTTTGTCGTCGGTT
>Ga0194121_10008026_pt1 | contig 13519 bp, 10 predicted proteins | sample TA2MahCa50mmetaG_FD_148609 | JGI IMG/M metagenome (GOLD analysis project Ga0194121, IMG submission 148609) | Freshwater microbial communities from Lake Tanganyika, Tanzania - TA2015020 Mahale Deep Cast 50m | ecosystem: Environmental > Aquatic > Freshwater > Lake | place: Tanzania: Lake... | reverse complement strand
GTGCCGATACGCTGACAACACGATGATTGGCGGCGCGATCCTCCTCCTTACGTAGCGGCGTCGGCCGCATTTCGCCGACGTCGCGACCACTCCCGAGCCAAACGGCCGGGAGTTTTTCTTTTCCAGACAGCGCCCAACCACCAAGCAAACAACGAACTCACCACCACCGAAAGCAACTGACATGGCACCCAAACCCAGCACACCAAAGAAGATGCCCTACGAAAGATATGCGGCGTACGTGCCGCTCGTGCTCACCGACCGCACCTGGCCCAACCGCACCATCGACAAGGCACCGCTGTGGTGCTCGGTCGACTTGCGCGACGGCAACCAAGCGCTCATCGACCCGATGGACCCGGAGCGCAAGCTGCGGATGTTCAAGACGCTGGTGAAGATGGGTTTCAAAGAAATTGAGGTCGGCTTTCCGTCGGCGAGCCAGCCGGATTTCGACTTTGTGCGCCACATCATCGAGCGCGATCTCATCCCCGACGACGTCACCATTCAGGTGCTGGTGCAATCACGACCGGAGTTGATTCGTCGTACCTACGAATGTCTGCGCGGCGCGAAGCAGGCGATCGTGCACTTCTACAACTCGGTGAACCCGCTGCAACGCAAGGTGGTGTTCAATCTCCCGAAAGAAGGCATCGTGAAGATCGCCGTCGATGCTGCGACGTTGTGCAAATCGTTGGAACCACAACTGCCCGGCACGCGGGTGCGCTACGAGTACTCGCCGGAGAGTTTCACGCTTGCCGAGCCGGAGTTCGCCATCGAGATTTGCCAAGCCGTAATGGACGTCATCAAGCCCACGCCCGACAACCCGCTCATCCTCAACTTGCCCGCGACCGTCGAGTGCTACTCGCCCAATGTGTATGGCGACGTGATCGAGTGGTTCGGCCGCACCATCAAGCAGCGCGACAGCATCGTTCTGTCACTGCACCCGCACAACGACCGTGGATGTGCCGTGGCCGCCGCCGAGTTCGGCGTGATGGCCGGTGCCGACCGTGTCGAAGGCACGCTGTTTGGCAACGGTGAGCGCACCGGCAACGTCGATGTCGTCACGCTGGCGATGAACCTCTTCGTCAACGGTGTCGACCCGATGCTCGACGTGAGCGACATCGATGCCCTGCGTCGCGACGCCGAGTACTGCAACCGCCTGCCAGTGCCCGAGCGCCAGCCGTATGCGGGCGACCTTGTGTACACCGCGTTTTCCGGCAGCCACCAAGATGCGATCAAGAAGGGTCTCGATGCGTTGCCCGACGACTACGACAGATGGGAAGTGCCGTACCTGCCACTCGACCCGCAACACGTGGGGCGCACGTACGAAGCGGTCATTCGTGTGAACAGCCAGTCGGGCAAGGGCGGCGTCGCCTATGTGATGAAGACCGAGCACGGCTTTGAGTTGCCGCGCCGACTGCAGATCGAGTTCTCGCGCACCATCCAGCACATCACCGAGGACTCGGGCACCGAGATCGCCCCCGACGTGATGTGGGGAGCGTTCGAGGCGGAATACCTGCCGAGCAACCCGCGATATTCACTCTCCAGTCACGAGATGCGCAGCACCAGCGACGGCACCACGACCATCACCGCACAACTTGACGTCGACGGTAAGCGCCTCACGCTGAGCGGCGACGGCAACGGGCCGATCGATGCGTTCGTGCAATCGCTACGCAGCGAGTTTGGCGTGAAGTTCGACGTGAAGGACTACGTGGAACACGCACTGAGCCAGGGCTCGGAAGCCACGGCCGTCGCGTACATCGAGAGCGCCAACGAATCCGGTGAAGTGTGCTGGGGCGTCGGTGTGCACCCGAGCACGATCACCGCATCGTTGCGGGCGGTGCTCAGCGCTTTTGAGCGTCAGCAGCGTCGCTGACGATTTCCTCGACCTCGAGTTCGAAGTCGAGGTCGGTTTCGGTCGATTCGCCTTCGACATCGATCCTCGGCAGCAGTCGGTCGAGCCAGCGCGGCAGCCACCAGTTGCGATCACCGAGCAGTTCCATCGTGGCGGGCACCAGCAACATGCGCACGATCGTTGCGTCGAGAAAGACGGCGACGGCCAGACCGAACCCGAACATCTTGATGCTGCGGTCGGCGTCGAGCACGAAACTGCCGAAAACGAACACCATGATCGCAGCAGCCGCGGTGATGACGCGTGCGGTTTTGGCCAAACCATCGGCAACGGCAAGTTCGTTGTCACCCGTGCGGTCGTACTCTTCTTTCACGCGCGACAGCAGGAACACCTCGTAATCCATCGACAACCCGAAGACGATGGCGAACATCATCACCGGCAGCCAGGGGTCGATTGGAGCGCTACCGCCGAGCCCGATGAGTGACGCACCCCATCCCCATTGGAACACGGCGACGACGGCGCCGTACGCCGAGCCAATCGACAACAGGTTCATGAGCACGGCCTTCAGCGGCACGAGCAACGACCGGAACACCGCCATCAACAACACGAACGACAACGCCAACACCACCGCAAAGAACACCGGTAGCCGGTCGGCGAGATAGCGACTGAAGTCGACGTTCACTGCGACGCTGCCCGTGACGTGCACGCCGAGACCGGAGTCGCCGACTGCCTGCGGCAACACTTCATTGCGCAGGCGCTGCACCAGGTCGCCTGCGGCCTGCGATTGTGGGGCATCGGCCGGGTACAACGTCCACAGCACCGCGGTGGGGTTCGTAGCACTATTCGGAATCGCCGGTGACACGCTCACCACGCCGGGCGTGGAGGCGAGCGATTCAGTCACGCGTTGGGCAACGGAAAACTGCGATGCATCATCGAGTGCGGCAACGAGCGTGAGCGGGCCGTTGAAGCCGGGGCCGAAACCATCGGCGAGCAGATCGTAGGCCCGCTTGGTGGTGGTATCGGTCGGATAGTTGCCCTCGTCGGCAAAGCCGAGTCGCAAACTCAATACAGGAATCGTCAACGCAGCGAGCACGCCCACGCCGATGACGAGCGACAGCCACGGGCGGCGCTGCACCCAGCGACTCCACTTGAACGGCAGCGTCTCGGGCATCGGCTTCACGCGGCGCACCGGTAGCGGGCGCTTCAATGCGGGCATGAAACTGCCGACCAGCAACACGAGCCCGCCAATCGGTGCGGCATAGAGCAGTGCCGACTGTTTGATGCCGTAGCCAACGAGCGAAAGCGCGACGAGAGCGGCTGCAACGACACCACGCCAACGGGTGACTTCGACACGATCACCGACGAAGCCGAGCAGTGCCGGCAGCAGTGTCACCGAGGCAAGCATCGTGAACAACACGGTGATCGATGCACCGATTGCCATGCCGTTCATGAAACCCACACCCATGATCAACATGCCGAGCAGCGAGATCACCACGGTGGTACCGGCGAACAACACGGCGCGACCTGCGGTGTCGACCGACTCCGCGGTTGCCTCGGCGCACGTGCGACCACGGTTGCGTGCTTCGCGATAGCGGGTCACGATGAAGAGCGCGTAATCGATGCCGACGCCGAGACCGATCATCACGCCGAGCGTGGTGGCGAAGTCGGGCATCGTCACCAGATTCGACACGAGGGTGACCACCATGACGCCCGCTGCGATACCACCGAAGGCGGTGCCGATCGGCAAACCCATCGCGAGCACGGAACCGAAGGCGAAGATGAGGATGACGATTGCGAACGCAAGACCCAGCACCTCCGAGGTGGGGGTTTCGAACTCGGCGAAGACCTCACCGCCGTACTCGATCTGTACGCCCGGCACGGCGGGCTCGACTGCTTTCATCTCGGCGAACACCGCTTCGAATTGCTCGGCGGAGTCGAGGTCGGCAGCGAGATTGACATTCGCGAAGGCGATATCGCCGCGCGGCGACACTTGTCGGGCACCGTCTGCGGAGAACGGGCTCACCACACGCATGTCGCTGCGCGCGTCGAGGGAGGTGAAGTAGTCGTTCAGTTGCGTCCGTTTTGTTGCATCGAAACCACCAGTCGAGCGCACCACGATGGTGCCGTTGCGGCCGCTTTGTTCTCCACCGAAACGGTCGGCGAGCAACTCAAAGCCTTGCGCGCTCTCCACGTTCGGGAGGTTGAACTGCGTGGAGAAACTGTTGCCGAACGCACCGACGCCCGCACCGAGCCCGACGATGATCAGCAGCCACAACGCAAGAACCACGCGACGACGCGAGTGGGCAAACGCTCCAAGATTTTTCAACATCGGGGGTCTTACGAGGTTAGGAGACTGCACACGCTGAACTAGCGTCTGGCAGGGAGGTTGTCGTGAAAGTCACAGTGAACTTCGATGTCTGTGCCTCGACCGGGGCGTGTGCGCAAGTGGCGCCCGAAGTGTTCGTGGTGCGTAACGACGGATACCTGCACATCCTGCAGGAGCAACCGCGACCCGAGCTCTACGACTCGGTGCAGGAAGCGGCCGACCTCTGCCCCACCGGCGCAATTCTGCTCGAAGATTGATTGGCGTGTCGACGCCCGACCGCACAAGGCGCGACTAGCGATGCTGTTCAGCGAACGTCTACACACGGCATGGTCGACGACTGGTTCGCTCGTCTGTGTGGGGCTCGACCCCGACCCGAATAGATTCCCGACCAGCGTCGCGCGCGACACATCGGGAATCGAAACGTTTTGTCGCGCGATCGTGGATGCGACGGGCGACTTGGTGTGCGCATTCAAACCGCAGATTGCCTACTTCGCCGCACATGGCGCCGAAACCGCGCTCGAGCGGGTGTGCGATCACATTCGCCGCGAGCATCCACAGGTGGTGCTGATTCTCGATGCCAAGCGTGGCGACATTGGCGACACTGCGGAGATGTATGCCCGCGAGGCATTCGACCGTTACGGTGCGCATGCCGTGACGGTGAACCCGTATCTCGGCACCGACTCGCTCGAGCCGTTCTTTGCGCGCCGTGACCGTGGCACGTTCGTGTTGTGTCGCACATCGAATGCTGGCTCACACGAACTGCAGACGCTTCGCGTGCATGGTGGCCGGGGCGATGGCATGCGCGATGACGGCATGCGCGATGGTGACAACGACGAGCCGCTCTATGAGACGATCGCCCGCCGCGCCGCTTCCGACTGGTCGCAGCGCGCCAGCGTGGGACTGGTTGTCGGCGCCACGCAACCCGACGAGTTGCGCCGCGTACGTCAGATCGTCGGCAACCTGCCGCTCTTGGTGCCGGGCGTCGGCGCGCAGGGTGGCGACGCAGCCACAGTGGTTCGCAACGGCGCAACGAGCGATGGCACGGGGCTCGTTGTCAACAGTTCGCGCGCAATTCTGTATGCGTCAACGGGCAGCGACTATGCATCGGCGGCTCGTCGTGCGGCAACAGCGCTGCGCGACTCGCTGAACGCTGCCCGCTGAAAACTGCCCACCAAATACCGCCCGCTAAAGACTGCGCGGTGTGCTCAGCCGCCGATGGTGAGCACTTCGACGATGCCGGGCACCTTACGCAACTGCTCCACCACCACGCTCGGTGTGGGAGTGGCGGTGGCGATCACCATCATCGCGCTGCCGGCTTTGACCGTCTTGCCGACGTCCATGTTGTCGATGTTGACACCGGCATCGCCCAGCACCGTACCGACCCGACCAATCACGCCGGGTCGGTCGTCGTTGCGCACGATCAACATGTAACGCGCCGGGGGCACGTCGCTGAGGTGATCGTCGATCAACACGATGCGCGCCTCACGACGGCGACCGGTGAGCGTGCCGGAGATGTTGTGGCCGCCGGCGCGCAGCGTGATGAGGTTCATGTAGTCCTGGTGTTCGACGTCGTCGCGGCGCTGCTCGTGCACGCTGATACCACGCGCACCGGCAAGCGTCGGGGCGTTCACATACGTGACGGGTTCGGCGGCAGCGCGCCCCAGCAAACCCTTCAACGCAGCGAGGGTGATGATGCGGGTGTCGTAGGCGCCGATTTCGCCGCTTGCTTCGATTGACACCTCTCGTACACCGGCACCGACGATGTCGGCGAACAACGCACCGAGTCGCTCCGCCAGCGGAATGAACGGCTTCAGCGTTTCATTGGCTTCCGATGCGTTCACGTTCACTGCGAACGGCACGAAGTCGCCTGCCAGCGCCAATTGCACCATGTCAGCGATCACCTCGCCGGCCTTGTCTTGGGCTTCGCGGGTGCTGGCACCGAGATGCGGGGTCACCACCACGTTGGGTAGAGAGAACAATGGCGAGTTGGTGACGGGCTCGCGCTCAAACACATCGAGTGCCGCGCCGGCGATAATGCCGTCGCGCAACGCCTCTGCCAGATCGTTCTCCACGATGATGCCGCCACGCGCCACGTTGATCACGCGCAACTCGGGCTTGGCTTTCAGCAGAAGGTCGCGGTTGATCAAGCCGAGCGTCTCTTTGTTCTTCGGCAGATGCACGGTGAGAAAGTCGCTCGATGCGACGAGTTGGTCGAGCGGCATCATGTCCACGTTCAGAGCGCGACCGCGTTCGACAGAAATGTACGGATCAAAAGCGACGATCTTCATGCCGAGGCCTAACGCGCGATGCGCAACCAACTTGCCGATGCGACCGAGCCCGACCACACCGAGCGTCTTTCCCGCCAACTCCACGCCCTCCCATTTGCTGCGCTCCCAGCGTCCGTTGACAAGCGCCGCGTGGGCTTGTGGCACGTTGCGCGCCATTGCCAAGAGCAACGCGATGGTGTGCTCGGCGGCCGACACGATGTTGCTTTCGGGCGCATTCGCCACCATCACGCCGGCCTTCGTCGCAGCATCAACATCGACATTGTCGAGACCAACGCCGGCGCGGCCCACGACGACCAGCCCACTCACGGCACTGAGCACCTGCGCATCAACCTGGGTGGCACTGCGCACGATGAGCGCCTGCGCCCCCTGCAGCGCGGCGACGAGCGCATCACCGTTGAGACCGAGGCGCACATCCACGTCGTGGCCGGCGACGCGCAGTCGCTCGAGACCCGCCTCGGAGATTTCTTCGGTTACGAGCACCCGTGCCACCCCTCCATCGTGGCGTGTGGGAGGTGTCAACGCCAACCGCGAATTCGGTCTCGCCAGCGTTATCGTGTCTGGCGAGCGACACCCGCTTTATTTTTCGCAAAGATAACGCTGCGTCACCCAAATCAACACATCACCCACCGCACGAAGGATGTCCGTGACCCATCAGTTTCTCTCCCCCGAGTGGATGAATGCGGCGCGGGCGATTCGCGAGAAGTACCGCGAGCATGCCCCGCGGGTCGCGGTAACGGTGCGGTTCAACCTGGTGGTGACGGGTGTGCCGTTCGGCGAAGGTGTCGTGCACAGCCACATGGACACCTCAACCGGCGAGGTCGTGATGGATCTCGGGCATCTCGAGAAGGTCGATGCGACGCTGACCACCGACTACGCGACGGCGCGCACGATCTTTGTCGAGCAAGACCCGCAGAAGGCGATGGAAGCATTTCTCACCGGCAAAGTGAAGGTGGAAGGTGACATGTTGAAGTTGATGGCGATGCAGACGGCGATGCCGCAAACTGAAATGTCGCTCGTCGTCGCCGCGGAGATTCACGCGATTACCGAGTAGCGAGACGTTACGCCGACGTGCGAACCGTCGAGCGCACCTCGGAAGCCAGCAACCCAGCCACCACACACACCGACGCCCCGACGACGAGCGAGTTGGCGTAACTCGGGAGGATGCCGTCGGCGCTCGTGGCTTCCTGCACGGTGATCATCACGGTGGCGCCGAGCAGCGCCCCCATTTGCGACACCAACTGTTGCATCGCGCTCGCCGAACCGAGTTGGTCGTCATCCACTGCGTTGGCAAGCAACGCCGACATCGCCGGCGACGACACACCAAGCCCGAGCCCCGAGAGCGCCAAGCCGAATGCGATCAGCCACAACGGTGTATCGGTGCGCACCGACGACAAGATGATGAGCGAGGTAAAGACGGTCATAGCACCGAACATGCCGGCGACTCGCTCGCCGGTGCGCATCGTGACCTGTGCGCCGAGTGGCGCGACGACGGCGAATGTCAGTGGTCGCGCGATGATCAACCAGCCCACGGTGGCGAGGCTGAGACCGGCACCCTGTTGCAACATCTGCGGCACGATCATGAACGCTCCCATGTAGCCAAAGTTGGCGAGCGACTGGCTTATCACCGGAAACGCCACATTGCGAGTTCGGAACCACTTCGGTGGCACCATCGGCGCAGCGACGCGGCGCTCAACTTGCACGAAAAAATACAGCAGCAGCACGCCCGCCAAAAGTGCAGCGACCGTGAACGGCGACGACCAACCCCAACTCGACCCGCGATTGATGCCCAACAACACGAGTGCAGCACCCGAACCGAGCGTGAGCGCACCCCATAGGTCGAACCTCGCACCCGGCTGGTGCTCGGTGTCACGCAACAACCACCACGCCACCAGTGCACCGAGCATGCACAGCGGTGCCTGCACCAAAAAGATCACACGCCATCCGACGGTCGCCACCAGCGGCACACCGGCCACGACACCGAGCACCGGTGCACCAGCGGTGACGAAACTCCACATGCCGAGTGGCCGCACGCGTTCTTCGGGTTCGAACAGTCGGCTGGTGAATGCCATACCCGCTGGCCCGATGGCAGATCCGCAGGCGGCCGACAGTGTGCGCAGGGCGATCAACATCGGCGCACTCGTGGCCAGGGCGGCAAGACCAGCGAAGATGCCGGCGCCGAGCAAACCGAAGACGAACACGCGCTTGTGTCCGAACAAGTCGCCCAATGTGCCGAAGGCCGGTCCCACCACGGCGAAGACCAGCATCGGTGCGGTGATCGACCAGCTCACGGTGGTGACGGTGGAGTTGAGATCTTTCGCCACGGTGTCGAGCACGATGACGAGCAACGTGATGGTGAAACTCACGGTGAACGCGCCCGTGAGCAACACGGCCATGGTGGCTTTGCGACGCGAGATGCCGACACGCTCGGCGAGCGCCGAGCGCATGCGTTCGCGTAGAGGTGCGATGCCTACTTCGTCGACACCCGCAGTCATGGGAACACCAGATTCACCGCACTGCCCTTGGGCACCGGGTCGCCAACCTTCAGCGTGACACCGTCGAGGTTCACCGAGCGCACCTTGCTGGTGGAGCGACCGCTGACCGTCGCGACACCGATACCTGCCTCGCCGAGAATCTTCTGTGCTTCATTGAGGGTGAGACCGATGATCGCCGGTAGCGGAACTTGTTCGATTCCCTTCGACAACGAGTAGGCGACGACGCTTTCGCGCGACATCTGCTGGCCCGGCGCCGGATCTTGTGACGCCACCAATCCCACCGCAACCTGGCTGCTGTACACGTCGTCATTGCGCTGGCCCACCAATTGCACGGCGGCAAGTTGCGCGCGTGTGTCGTCTTCGGTGCGGCCGATGAGGTTCGGCACCGAGCGCAGCACCGGGCCACCCGACACCACGATGCCGACCTGGGTTCCCTTCAACACCTGGCTACCCGCGATGAGATTCGGTTGTTCGGTCACGATCCATGCCAGGACGCGCCCCACCGGCACCGAGTCGCTGTCGCGCACGATCTCCGACACCGTGAGACCCTGCGCGGTGAGTGCGGCGACTGCATCTTCGCGCGACAAGCCCGTCACGTCGGGGATTATCGCGAGCGTCGCACCTTCCGACACCACCAACGTGAAGTCACTCCCCTCGCGCAGCAGCGAACCGGCGGGGGGAACCGTACGGATCACGGCGCCGAGTTCGACCTCGTCGGATCGCTCCGCACGAATCGCGATGTTCCAATCAAACAGCGCCACACTGTTGCGCGCCTCACCCTCAGCAACGCCGATGAGATCGGGCACCTCGTACGACTCGGTGGTGAGTGTCTGCCACACCAGCACTCCAGCCACGATCACAGCGGCAACGGCGACGACAGAGACCAGCCATCGGTAGCGACGGCGTTCGCCCGGTGCGGCCGCAATCGCGACATCGACACTGATCGGCGTCGTTGGCTGCGGTGCCACGGGTTCCGGCGTCGGCTGCGGGGCAACGACGATGGCTTCGAGCGTGCGGGTGATGCTGTCACGAAACGATTCGCCCGACAGCGCTTCGAGCGGCTCGGGTGGCGACAACTTGCCCGCCAATTGCGCGAGCGCCTGACCGAACTCCAATGCCGATGCACGGTCGGTGGCATCGGGTCGACCGGCCTTCTCGATCGGCACCGCAACGGCGCCGATATCGGCGGACACCGGCAGCAGTTTGCCGGCACGATTCGCCAACGTGACCGCGGTTGAGTCGGCGGCGTACGGCACGTCGCCGGTGAGCGTCTCCAACATCGTGAGCGCGAGTGCGTACATGTCGCTGGCGGCGGTCGGTGTGACGTCGGCGGCGAATTCCGGTGCGGCGTAGCGCGCTTGCTCGATGCTCGCCGTACCGACGCCCTTCACCCCGAGCCCAGCCAAACGGGCGCGCGAGTCGGTGGAGACAAACACGTTCGCCGGTCGTACGTCGCCGTGTGCCAACCCCAATTGATGCAGATGGTGCAGTGCACGACACAGGTCAAGCGCCAGTACCACCGCTTGCGACACACTCAGTCGCCTGCCGCGGTCGAGCAATTCGCGCAACGACACGCCGTCGATTCGCTCGGTGACGACGAAGGCATACCGCGAATCGCCGATGACTGCTTCTCCCCAATCCAGCGGCGACACGAGCACCGAGTGCGAGACACCGGCGACCGCGAGTAGCTGGCGCTTGAACGACTCCATCGCATCGCCCCCGGCGCCAACCGACACCAGGCGCACGACCACCGAGCGGCTACCACGCAGGTCGGTGGCCTCGTACACGCTGGTGGAATCGGCACCGCCCTTGCGCAGAGCGTCGAGGCGGTACCGAGCAGCGACGATCGCGCCGGCTAACTCATCCCGGTCGCTCATTGACTGAACCAAACTAGCCGTGCACACGGTGGTGGTCGTCGCCTGATGCTGCGACAATGGAGGCATGCCGAAGCCCATCGACCGCACACGGGTGATCGTGAGTGTGGGCATCGCGCTCGGGCTCGTGCTCATCCTGTTCGGTTTTGCGAGTGGCATCACCGGCGAAGAGACTCGCGAGTTTCCGGAAGCAATCGAACGCATGTCACCCGCGGACGGCGACCGCGTGTTGCGTCAATCACAAATCATCATCGACTTCGCCGAGGGCTACGAAGCATCGTTGAACATCGATGGCATCGAGATTCCGGTGACTCGACTCGACGAACTGAGTTCGTCGGGTGCGCAACCGGCCCCAGGTGCCCAGGTGGAACTTCCCGCGACCGCGGTGTTCGACCCCGGCAACAACGTGGTGAGCTTTCAGCCGCAGCCCGGCGCACTCATCGAATCATTCACGCAGGGCGAACATGTTGCCATCGTGCGCTACTGGAAGATTCTCGAGGGCCCGGCCAAGTTCCGCACCTACCAGTGGCGGTTCATCACCGACTAGTTGCCGCTACGACAACTGACCAGTTTCCAACAGCCGCTCAAAAGCGCGCTCGTCGATCTGCGGCACGCCGAGATCGGTTGCCTTCTTCACTTTCGCCGCACCTGGTTCGTTGCCGACCACCAACGCAAACGTCTTGGCGCTGACGCTGCTGGCGCTCTTGCCACCACGATCCTTGATTGCACGCTGTGCCTCTTCGCGCCCAAACCGTTCCAGCGTGCCGGTGACGACCACAGTTTTGCCAGCGAGTGTCGGCGGTGCGTCGACCACGACCACGTTGTCGAACTGAACGCCGCCCTTGCGCAGTTTGTTGATGAGCGACTTGTTCTGCTTGGTCGCAAACCAGGTGGCGACCGATTCGGCAATCACCCCGCCGACACCATCAATGGCCGACAACTCTTCGGCGTTGGCCTGGGCGATGGCATCGAGCGAGCCGAATCGTCGCGCCAACGACTCCGACGCGGCCGGCCCAAGGTGTTTGATGCCGAGTGCAACGAGCAACTTCTCGAGCGGTCGAGCGCGTGACCCGTCAATCGATTTGAGCAGATTTGCCGTCTGACCTTCGCCGAAACCTTGGGCGAGCAACGCTTCCGCGGTAAGCGAATAGATGTCGCCGACGTCTTCGATAACACCCGCGTCGCTCAGTTTGTAGACGGTCTTTTCACCGAAGCCCTCGATGTCCATGCCGACGCGGGAGGTGAAGTGAATGATTTTCTGGTCACGCTGGTGCGGGCAATCGGGCTCCACGCAACGTGTATCGGCTTCGTCACTCGCCTGCACCAACGTGGAGCGCAGATCACACGGACACTTCGTCGGAAACTTCCATGGTTTGGAGTTCTTCGGGCGCAGCGACAACACCGGCCCCACTACTTCGGGGATGACGTCACCAGCCTTGCGCACGATCACGGTGTCGCCGGGTCGCACATCCTTCAGTTGCACTTGTTCGCGGTTGTGCAGCGTCGACATCGATACCGTGCTGCCCGCGACCACGACGGGCTCGAGCACGGCGAAGGGCGTGGCGCGTCCGGTGCGACCGATCGACACCATGATGTCGCGCAGCAGCGTGGTGCGTTCTTCGGGTGGAAACTTGACGGCAATCGCCCAGCGCGGGGCCTTCGCGGTGTAGCCGAGTCGCTCACGCTGTGCGAGATCGTCGACCTTCACCACCACGCCGTCGATGATGTACGGCAGGTCGTTGCGATTCGCCTGCCACGTGGCGCAGAACTTCACCACTTCGTCGAGCGAGTCGACGATGCGCACCTCCGGGTTGATCGGGAACCCGCCAGCAGCGAGAAAGTCGAGGGTGTCGTGATGCGAGGTGAATGCCGGAGCGCCATCCACTTCGCCGAGTTGATAGGCCCAAAACGACAACTCCCGAGTGGCGGTGATGGCCGGGTCTTTCTGACGAAGGCTGCCGGCACCGGCGTTGCGCGGATTCGCCGGCACGGGTTGCGGCTTCTTGCCGGCGGCCACGCGCGCTTCGTTGTCACGCAGTTTTGCGGTGCGCAGTCGCTCGAAGGCGGCCTTCGACATGTACACCTCGCCGCGCACTTCGAGCACGCGGGGCGGGTCTGAGTGCGATGCGCTCGCGGTGCGGGCTATGCCAGGCGCGGTGCCGATCGTGCGCGGCACGGTGTCGATCGTGCGCACGTTGGCGGTGACGTCTTCACCCACCTTGCCGTCGCCCCGTGTTGCCGCCTGCACGAACGCGCCGTTCTCATAGCGCAGGCTGAGGGCCAGACCGTCGATCTTCAACTCGCACACGAAGCGTGTCGGCTCGCCGTTCAACCCTTTGGCGATTCGCTCGCCCCACGCACGCAACTCGGCTTCGTCCATCGCGTTGTCGAGGCTCGTCATGGGGATGCGGTGCGTGACCGGAGCAAACGTGGTGGTGGCGCCGACACCCGGCACGTCGAGCAGCGACTGTGCAGGCTTTAGTTCAGGATGATCCGTTTCGATCTGTCGCAGTTCGCGAACGAGTTCGTCGAATTCGGCATCAGAGATCTCGGGGTCATCGGCCCCGAAGTAGCGGTCGTTGTGATAGGTGATGAGTTCGCGCAGTTCTGCGGCGCGGTCGGCGGCACCTTTGCGAGATGGCACGCCTGAACTTTACCCGTCGGGCGCACGCTGATTCGTAGGATTCGTGCGTGCA
>Ga0194121_10008020_pt1 | contig 13525 bp, 11 predicted proteins | sample TA2MahCa50mmetaG_FD_148609 | JGI IMG/M metagenome (GOLD analysis project Ga0194121, IMG submission 148609) | Freshwater microbial communities from Lake Tanganyika, Tanzania - TA2015020 Mahale Deep Cast 50m | ecosystem: Environmental > Aquatic > Freshwater > Lake | place: Tanzania: Lake... | reverse complement strand
CCGGCGCCCCCGCGGAGATCCCGGCCGGCACCGAGCTGGACGTGCGGCTGGCCGGGCGCCTCAACTCGGGCATCGCGAAGGTCGAGGATCGCTTCGAGGCCACCACGCTGCTGGACTTCACCGCCGGCGGGCGCACCGTCGTGCCCGCCGGGTCCGTGATGCGCGGGGTCGTGACCGACGTCCAGCCGGCCACGCGCACCAACCGCACCGCGCGGATGACGCTCAGCTTCGACCAGCTCACCGTCAGCGGGCGGGCCTATCCCATCCGCGGCACCGTCACGCAGGCGATCGAAGGCGAGGGCCTGAAGGGCGAGACGGGGCGCATCTCGACCGGCGCCGGCGTCGGTGCCATCATCGGCGGCATCCTCGGCGGCTTCCGCGGCGCGCTGGCCGGGATCCTCATCGGCGCCGGCGGCACCATCGCCGCCACCGAAGGCAACGAGGTCGAGCTGCCCCAGGGCTCGGTCCTGCGCGTGCGGATCGATTCCCCGGTGCCAATCAACAGCGCCCGCTGATCGATCGCACCTGCTTTTCGCTTGACATCCCCCGCCGAAGGCGTACGCTCGCCTGTCAGCTGGAGGTGTCGTGTGAGAAAACGCTTCGTCACGGCCACGTTCGCTTCAGCAGTCATCGTCCTCATGGGTTCGTCGCTGGCGGCGCAGGCGCCGACAGCCACCACAGGCACCTGGAACCCTCCCCGCACCGCCGACGGCAAGCCCGACCTGCAGGGGATGTGGGCGGCCACGGTCGGCGGGCACACCTTCGAGGAAGGCGGCGACCCGGAGGCCGCCATCATTCAGGGGGATGAGCCGCCGTCACAGGAACGTCCCACGATCATCAAGGACCCGACGCCGGACGGGCGGATTCCCTACCAGCCGTGGGCCGAGGCCAAGAGGAGGGACCACCTCCGAAACCTCTTTGCCCCTGGCGAGCGGGCCCACGTGGAGCCCGAGGACCGCTGCCTGCTCAACGGGGTGCCGCGCATCAACCTCCGCGGCCAGATGCAGATCGTGCAGACGTCGGCCTACGTCCTGATCCTGTACGAGTGGATCCACGCGTACCGCTTCATCCCGCTGGATGGGCGTCCGCATGTCTCGAACGGCGTCCGACTGTGGAACGGCGACTCACGCGGCCGGTGGGAGGGCGACACGCTGGTCGTCGACGTGACCAATTTCTACGTCGACGCGAAGAACCACAACAACCAGCCCTGGCTCGACGGCCACGGCAGCTTCTACACCGACGCCCTGCACGTCGTCGAACGCTGGCGGCTGGCCGACCCGAGCACCATCAGCTACGAGGCGACGATCACCGACCCCAAGGTGTTCACGAGGCCGTGGACGCTCGCCTTCAACCTCGTGCGCAACAAGGACAGGAACTATCAGTTCTTCGAGGTGGCCTGTCACGAAGGGTACAAGCCCGAACTGGCGGTCGGCGCTGGACTGGCGCTGAGAGCCAAGGGCGTGACGGGCATCCACGAGCACTCGAAGGGGTTCTACGGCGGCAAGTAGCACCGCGGAGCATCAGCCGGCCGGCTCCGGTGCGATGGCGCGTCGGATTGCCTTCAGCAGCTCGTCGAAGTCGGCCGGCTTCTGGAAGAACGCCACGGCCCCGGCGTGCAGGGCCTTCGGCTTGTTCACGGCGGGGTCGCGCGCGCTGACGACGATGACGGGCACGCCGCTCAGCGTGGGGTGATTCGTCAGGCGATCCAGCACGACGAAGCCGTCGCCGGCCGGCAGGCCCAGGTCGAGCAGGATGACGCTCGGCTCCTCCTTTGCGGCCACCGAGAGCGCGGTGGCGCCATCGGCGACGAAGCTCGTGACGAACCCCTCCGCCTTGAGCAGCGTCGCCAGGCCTTTCTGCGTATCGGGATCGTCTTCGACGATCAGGATCTTCTTCAGCGCCGCCAGCGGTTTGCCGACGTGCGCGCGCACCGTCTGCAGGAGCTCGTCGTGATTGACCGGTTTCTGCAGGAACGCCACGGCGCCGGCGTCGAGCGCGCGCCGGCGATTGGACTGCGGAACGCGGGCGGTCATGATGATCACTGGAACGGGGCTGGAGGGCTTGTGCGCCCTGAGCTGCTCGAGCACGGCGAACCCGCCCCCGGCCGGCAGGGTGAGGTCGAGAATCACGAGGTCGGGATCGACGCGCCGGGCGGTGACCATGGCGGTAATCGCGTCGGTGGCCGTGCTCACCTGGTAGCGATCGGCGCGGAGCCACGTGGTCAGCTCGGTCCGGCTGTGAGCGTCGTCGTCCACGACGAGAATCTTGTACGTCATGTTGCCCGCCCTTGTTGCGCCGCTTCCGGGTTCACGTCGGTCGGCAGGGTGAAGTAGAAGGTGGATCCGGCGCCGAGCGTGCTCTCCACGCCGATGTCGCCGCCAAGGCGCCGGATGATCTCCCGGCAGATGAACAGGCCCAGACCGAGCCCCTTCCGGCTCTCCTCGCTCCCGGCGTTGACCTGCGCCATGCGGCTGAAGATCCGATCGTGGTCGGACGGAGCGATGCCGCGGCCGGTGTCGGTGACCGACACGCGCACGAACCCCACCTCGCGCGGCGACACGGCGGCCCGGACGGTGATCGCACCGCCTTCGGGAGTGAACTTCTGCGCGTTGTCGAGGAGGTTCGTGAGCACCTGGCGGACGCGGTCGGGGTCGGCCACCACGCGCGGGAGGTCGCCGGGCAGATCGGCTCGCAGCGCGAGGCGCTTGCCGGCGGCCGCCGACTGCATCATGCGCACCACGTCGTCGACGGTGGCCTGCAGCTCGAACCGCCGCAGCCGGATCGTCAGCTTGCCGCTTTCGGCGCGGCTGGTCTCCAGCAGGTCGGAGATCATCGTGCGCAGCTGGTTGAGGTTGCGCTCGATGTCTTCGAGATGCGCCTGCTGCTCCGGCTGCAGCGGACCCGCGAGGCCGCGCTTGAGGATCGTCACGAACTGATAGACGGCGTTCAGCGGCGTCCGCAGCTCGTGCGAGACGTGCGAGAGCACCTGATCCTTGAGCTCGAGCTGCTCGCGCCGGCTTCTGTCGAGCTCGGCGTAGGCGCTGGTCAGCTCCTCGTTCTTCTGTCGGAGCGTCTCCTCGGTCTCCTTGTACGCCGTGATGTCATGGAGCACCACCATCCCGCCGTAGACCTCCCCGCTGCTGTCGCGCAGCGGGCGGCCGGTGCTCTGGATGTAGGCGTCCTTGGCGAGGTCCCGCCGGCGAACGATGATCTCGACGTTGTCCGACGACTTGCCGAGGATGGCGCGCACGAGCGGCAGATCGTACGAGGCCATGGGGGTCGTCGTCTCGGGATTGAGCGTGCCGTAGGTCGTGCTCCACTCCTCCGGCCCCGCGTCCGTCAGCCCGACGCCGTAGATGCGCTGGGCGGCAGGGTTGAGGACCAGCATCTTGCCCTCGCGATCGGCCACCACGACGCCGTCGGCCATGTTGTCGAGGATCGCCTCGAGCAGCGCGTTCTGACGCCGGAGCTGCGTCTCGCTGCGGGTCAGCGCGTCCTCCATCTGCTTGCGCTCGATCGCGTAGCGGAGCGCGCGGTGAATCGAGGCGGAGGCCGCTCCCTTGATCAGATAGTCCTGCGCGCCGTGGCGGAGCGCGTCGAGCGCGAGGCCCATGTCGTTGGACGTTCCCGTGATGACGACGATCGGCGTGGCCGGCACGTGCCGCCGCAGCTCCTCGAGCATCCCGATGCCGGTGCCGTCGGGCAGGTTGAAATCCGTCAGGATCACGTCGAAGGTTCGCTCGCGGAGCTGCTGCAGGGCGTCGCGCAGCCGGACGACGTGGCAGACGTCGAACTGGTTGCCGGTTCCCTCGGCCTCGATGTATTCGCGCACGAGGTCCGCGTCGGCGGGGTTGTCCTCGACCAGCAGCACCCGGACCCGGTCGTACGAGCTCGCGGAGGTCATCGCACCGGCAACTGGACGATGCAGAGCCAGAAGTCCTCGATCGCCCGCACGACCTCGATGAACCGCTGGAGGCTGACGGGCTTGGTGATGTAGCAGTTGCACTGCAGCGCGTAGCTGCGCGCGATGTCTTCCTCCGACTTGGACGTGGTGAGCACCACCACCGGGATGCTCTGCAGGTCGGGGTCTTTCTTGATCTCGGCCAGCGTCTCCCGCCCGTCCATGCGCGGCATGTTCAGGTCGAGGAGGATCAGGTGGGGACGCGGGGCGCTGGCGTGGGCGTCCTGCCGGCGGAGGAATGCCAGTGCGTCGATGCCGTCGCGGGCGACATGAATGCGGTTCCGCAGCTTGCCGCTCTGGAGCGCCTCGATCGTCAGCTCCACGTCCGGCTCGTTGTCTTCCACGAGCAGGATCTGGATCGGTTCCTGGTCGACGGTCATCACGATGCCCCCGCCGCCACGCGCCTCCGGTCAGGTCACTCCTGTCCGGCCAGCGGCAGCGTGAAGTGAAACGTCGCGCCCTTGCCCGGCTCGGACTTGACCCAGATTCTGCCTCCGTGCCGCTCGACGATCTTCTTGCAGATGGCCAGGCCGATGCCGGTCCCCTCGTACCGGCCTCGTTCGTGCAGCCGCTGAAACACGCCGAAGATGCGTTCGTGGAATTGTGGGTCAATGCCAATGCCGTTGTCACGCACCGAGAAGCGCCCGTGCGCCCCGTCGCGCCCTCCCCCGATGTGCACGCGCGGGCGCGCGTCGTCGCAGTACTTGAGGGCGTTGCCGACGAGATTCTGGAAAAGCTGCGTCAACTGGCGCCGGTCCGCCAGAACGGGCGGCAGCGCTTCGTGGGTGACCTCGGCGCCCCGGCGGTCGATCGCCAGGCGCAGGTTGGCCAGCGCCTCTTGCACACATTCGTGCGGGTCGACCGCCGACGGCGTCTTGCTCGTCGTATCCACCCGCGAGTAGACGAGCAGGTCCTCGATGAGCCGCTGCATGCGCTGGGCCGCGTCCACCATGTACGTGATCCACTTCTGTCCCTTCGCGTCCACCTGCGCCCGGTAGCGGTCCTCGAAGAGCTGTGCGTAGCTGCTGACGATCCGGAGCGGCTCCTGGAGGTCGTGCGATGCGACATAGGCGAACTGCTGGAGGTCCGAGTTGGAGCGCGCCAGCTCGGCGGTCCGCAGCGCGAGTTGTGCCTCGGCAGCCTTGCGGTCGGTCACGTCGGACGCCATCCCCTCGTAGTACAGCACCCTGCCGTCCTCGTCGCGGACGAGGTGGGCATTGGTGGAGATCCAGGTGAGCACGCCCGTCTTACGGCGGATCTGCGCCTCGAAATTGTCGATGCGCCCGTGCCGCTCGATCTGCCAGCTGAACTCGGCCCAGCTGTCGGCACTCGCGAATAGTTGTCGTCGGACGTCGGTGACCGATTGCAGCAGTTCGTCGGCCGACGCATAGCCGCAGATGGCCGCCATCGCGGGGTTAATACTGAGGCAGCGCCCGTCGGGCGCAATCTGGAAGATCCCCTCGACGGCGTGGTTGAAGATGCCCTGATACGTGCCGACGGCCTTCTCCAGCGCCTCCATCACGCGGTTGTACTGGCGGGCGATCTGCCCAACCTCCGTGAACGGCTCGACCGGCACCCGCCCCTTGAGCTCGCCCGACTGGGCCTGCGCCTCCATCGCGCCGAGCAGCACGATCAACTCGCTCTTCTCGTCGTGCTCGCTGACGTTGAGGCCTTGATGCTCGTCGTGCGGCGTGACCCGCAGGGGAGAGACGCGGTTGATGAGGCGAAGACAGAGGGTGGCGAGACCGAAGGAGGTGGCGAAGCACACCACCACGCCCAGGGCCTGCACCCGCAGCTGATCCCACCACGCCAGGCCGGTGCCGAGCAGGGCCGGATCCCCGAACAGCGCCACGGCCATCGTGCCCCACACGCCGGCGCCGGCGTGGACGGCCACGGCCGATACCGCATCGTCGATCCGACGCCGCTGCAGCTCGCGGTCGACGAACGCCGCGATCACGGCGCCGATGGCGCCGATGACGATGGCCTCCCGGGCGGTCGTCGCATGGCAGTTGGCGGTCACGGCCACCAGTCCCGCCAGCGATCCGTTGATGATCATGCCGGCGTCGGGCCGCCTGTTGAACGCGTAGCCCAGCAATATCCCCGCGACGAGGCCCGCCGACCCGCCCAGAAACGTGTTGATCAGGATGCCCGGCACGCGCGCGTCGGCGGCAAGCGTGCTGCCGCCGTTGAACCCGAACCAGCCGAAGAACAGCAGCACGACCCCCAGCATCGAAAACGGCAGACTGTTGGCGTTGATCTTCTGGGGCGGTCCGTCGGCGGGAAATCTGCCCGTTCGCGGTCCGATGATGAGCAATGCGGCCAGCGAGACCCATCCGCCCACGCTGTGGACCACCGAGGCGCCCGCGAAGTCGACGAAGCCGCTGGCGGCCAGCCAGCCACGCCCGCCGGCGTACATCCCGCCCCACGCCCAGTGCCCGAAGAGCGGGTAGATCAGCCCGGAGATGACGGCCGTCTCGAACATGTAGGCGGTGAACCGCATCCGCTCCGCGACGGCGCCGGCCACGATGGTGGCGGAGGTCGCGCAGAACATGACCTCGAAGAAGAAGAACGCGGCGAGCCAGGGACCGTTCGCACGCAGATCGGGCGCGAAGAGCGTCGTGCCCAGCCAGCCGCCCTGGCTGGCGCCGAACATCAGGGCGAAGCCGAACAGCCAGAACAGGATGGCGGCCACCGCGAAGTCGGAGAGATTCTTCAGCGCGACGTTGATGGAATTCTTGGTGCGGGTCAGTCCGCTCTCGAGGCAGAGAAAGCCGCCCTGCATCAGGAACACCAGGCCGCCCGCGAGGAGGACCCAGAAGATGTCGGCGGTGGATCGCTCCATGGCGGGCCTGATGTTAACGCGTTTGCCGCGTCACGGCCCGCCGGACGTGTCAGGAAGACGGACGGCGCGCGCTCCACACGCCCCCGACCAGGATCAGGAGCGGCAGCGGCGCGAACACCACGTCGAAGACGGGGTACAGGACGGGCGTGCTGCGCGTGAGCGATCTTTGTACCTCGTCGTATCCGGTCCAGAGCAACACCGTCATCGTGAACGCCACCAGCATCGCCGGACGGTGCGTGCGGTGCAGGCGGGCGACGGTCCAGCCGCTGATCAGGTAGCCGAGCGCCAGCGCGGGGCGGTAAGAGAGCTGCGTCGCCCACATCATCGGGAACGGATGGGTCCAGAACAGCAGAATGAGGCGATCCAGGAACCAGCCGGACATGAAGCGATTGATCTCGACGCCGACGAACGAGAAGAGCCAGAGCGTCGTCCAGCCGGCCGCGGCCGCCCGCAGCGCCAGCAGCGGCCGTGCGGCGATCCCGGCCGTCACGTGGATGGCGACGGCGGCGAGCGCCTGCCGCCAGTACCACCAGGCCGACCCGCGGCGCCCGAACTCCTCGTGGAGATCGCCGGCCAGCGCGGCATGCTCCGGGAGGAAGAGCTCGAGCAGCCGCCGGGGCACAGGTGGGGGAGGCGCCGCCGGCGTCATGCGTGGCGCCCTTTCAGCGCGGCGATTCCGCTCGACAGGGCCGTCAGGGCGCGCTGGGTCTCCTTCACGGCGCGGACGCCGCGGGCGGTGACGGCGAAGTAGCGCTTCGCCCGCCCGCCGCGCTCCGCCGTCGCCTCGCCCACGCGCGACGAGACGAGCCGGCGCCTCTCCAGACGATCGAGCGCGGCGTAGACGGCGCCCAGGAGCACCGGCCGCCCGCCCGTCTCCTCGATCTCGCGCGCGATCGGCACGCCGTAGGCCGCGTCGCCGACGCGCAGCACCGCGAGCAGGATCATCAGCTCGAAATCGGTGAGGTAGGGCCGCGGCATTTGTTCACAAATTGTGAACTAATCACACGGCTTCGTCAAACACCGGCGCCGCCGCGCGCCGCCGCGAGACGCCTTCCACCGTGAACACGACGAGCCCGCACCACACGAGCACGTACCCCACGAGCCGGACCCGCGTGAGCGGCTCGTCGTACACGAACGCGCCCAGCAGGAACTGCATCGTCGGCGCGATGTACTGCAGGATGCCGAGCACCGAGAGCGGGATTCGCCGCGCGGCGGAGGCGAAGAGCACGAGCGGCAGGAGCGTCAACGGTCCGCCGCCGACGAGCAGGGCCTGCGTGAGCGCCGGCGCCGCGCCGAACGCGCCGGTCCCGGTGCCCTCCGCCGCCGCGAGGTAGATGGCCGCTGCGGCCGCCACCGCGCCCGTTTCGAGCGTCAAGCCGTCGATCGAGCCGAGCGGCGCGCGGTTCTTCACCAGGCCGTAGAGCCCGAAGGTCACGGCGAGCACCAGCGCGATCCACGGCGCGGCGCCGTACACGTATGTGAGCTGGAGGACGCCCCCGGCGGCGAGGGCCACCGCCGTCCACTGCCCCGCACGCAGCCGCTCGCGCAGCACCGCCACGCCCAGCAGCACGTTGACGAGCGGCGTGATGTAGTACCCGAGGCTCGCCTCGAGCAGGAAGCCGGAGACCACGGCCCAGATGTAGACCAGCCAGTTGACGGCAATGAGCGCGGCCGCCAGCGCGTAGGTCGCCGCGACGCGGCGCGTCATGACGGACCGGAGCGCGCGCACCCGCCGCCGGACGACCAGCAGGAGCGCCAGGACGAGGAACGACCAGACCACGCGGTGCGCGACGATCTGCAGCGCCGGCACGTGGGCGACCAGCTTCCAGTACACGGGCAGGATGCCCCACAGGACGTATGCGCCGACGCCGTGCCAGAGGCCGGTAGTCACGGCAGGCGGGGAGCGGAGGTGCGGAGGTGCGAGGGTGCGTCCGAGGGTGCCCGGCCCCGTCGCCCCGTCGCCCCGTCGCCCCCTCGCACCTAGATCACCCGTGCCACGTCCGTCATGGCGCGCCGTGCGGCGTGAATGGTCTGTCGGACGTGGCGATCGGTATGGGCCGCCGACAGGAACCAGGCCTCGAACTGCGAAGGCGGCGGATAGACGCCGCGCGCGAGCATGGCGTGGAAGAACGTCGCGTACGCCCCGGTGTTGGCGCCGAGCGCCGAGTCGTAGTCGCGGACCGGCACGTCGGTGAAGAACGGCGTCAGCATCGAGCCGAACGCGTTGACCTGGAGCCGCACGCCGGCCGCGCGCGCCGCCTCGGCCAGTCCTGCCGCCAGCATCGCGCCGCGGTGCGCCAGGTCGCGGTAGAGCGCCGGCGTCAGGCGCGCGAGCGCCCACAGCCCGGCCGTCATCGCCACGGGGTTGCCCGACAGCGTGCCCGCCTGGTAGACGGGCCCCGCCGGCGCCACCAGGTTCATGACGTCGGCGCGGCCGCCGTAGGCGCCCACGGGGAAGCCGCCGCCGATGATCTTGCCGAGACACGTCAGGTCGGGCGTGAGGCCGAAAATCGCCTGCGCACCGCCGGGCGACGCGCGGAAGCCCGAGATCACTTCGTCGAAGACCAGCAGCGCGCCGTGGCGCGTGGTCAGGGCCCGCAGCCCCTGCAGGAAGCCGTCGAACGGCGGCACCACGCCCATGTTGCCCGCGATCGGTTCGACGATGACGGCGGCGATTCGACCCGGGTGGGCGTCAAAGAGCGCCTCGACGGACGCGAGGTCGTTGTAACGCGCCAGCAGCGTGTCGGCGGCGACCGCCGCCGGGACGCCGGGGCTCGTCGGCACGCCGAGCGTCGTCGCGCCCGAGCCGGCCTTCACGAGGAAGGCGTCGCCATGGCCGTGATAGCAGCCGGCGAACTTCACGATCCGGTCGCGGCGCGTGAACGCGCGCGCCACCCGCACCGCGCTCATCGCCGCCTCAGTGCCGGAGCTGACGAACCGGACGCGCTCCACCGACGGCAGGAGGGCGCGCACGCGCTCGCCCAGCTCGTGCTCGAGCGCCGTCGGCGCGCCGAAGCTGGTGCCGCGGCGCGCGGCGGCCGCCGCGGCGCGCACGAGGCCGCGCGGCGCATGGCCGTGGAGCAGCGGACCCCACGACATCACGTAGTCGACGAAGCGGTTGCCGTCGACATCCTCGAGGGTGGCGCCCGAGGCGCGGCGGATGAAATGCGGCATGCCGCCCACCGCCTGGAACGCGCGGACGGGGCTGCTCACCCCGCCGGGGAGCACCTGGGTGGCGCGGAGGAACAGCTGCTTGCTGCGAACGGGCTTCTTCATCGTTCGGATCGTTCGGAGGGTTCGGAGGGTTCGGATCGTTCTCGTTCGGATCGTCCGGAGCGCTCGCGTTCGGATCGTTCAGATCGTTCGAATCGGGTGCACGGTCCGAACGTGAACGACCGAACGTGAACGACCCGAACGTCACGAACGATCCGAACCATCCGAACGATCCGAACGTTCCGAACGCAATGTCCGTGCGGCCTCGCGCGCGTAGTAGGTGATGATGAGGTCGGCGCCGGCGCGGCGGATGGCCGTGAGCGTCTCCATCATGGCGCGCGGCTCGTCGATCCAGCCGTTGGCCGCGGCCGCCTTGAGCATCGCGTATTCGCCGCTCACATGGTAGGCGGCCGTCGGGTGGCGGAAGCGCTGCTTCACCTTCGTGATGACGTCGAGGTAGGTGAGCGCCGGCTTCACCATCACGATGTCGGCGCCCTCGGCGAGATCGAGCTCGACCTCGCGCAGCGCCTCGTCGACGTTGGCCGGGTCCATCTGGTGGCTGCGGCGATCGCCGAACTGCGGCGCGGAGTCGGCCGCGTCCCGGAACGGGCCGTAGAACGCCGAGCAGTACTTCGCCGCGTAGGAGACGATCCCGACGCGCTCGAATCCGCGCTCGTCGAGCGCCTGGCGGATGGCGGCGACGCGGCCGTCCATCATGTCGGACGGCGCGACGAAGTCGGCGCCGGCCACCGCGTGCGACAGCGCCACCGGGACGAGGTGCGCGACCGTGACGTCGTTGAGCACCTCCTCGCCGTCGAGGATCCCGCAGTGCCCGTGCGACGTGTACTCGCACAGGCAGACGTCGGTCATCACGACGAGATCGGGTGTCGCGCGCTTCATCTCGCGCACCGCGCTCTGCACCGGCCCCTCCGGATCGGCCGCGGCGGTGCCCGCGGCGTCCTTCGACGGCGGGAGGCCGAACAGCAGCACGCCGGGCACGCCGTCCTCGCGCGCGGCGACCGCCTCGGCGACGGCCTCGTCGACCGAGAGCTGCTGCACGCCGGGCATCGAGGAAATGTCGCGCCGCACGCCTCGGCCCTCGCAGACGAACAGCGGATAGATGAAGCAGTCGGGGCGCAGGTGCGTCTCGCGGACGAGGCCGCGGATCGCCTCGGTGCGCCGCAGGCGCCGCGGCCGGCGGGACAACACGAGGCGGGAAGCGGTCTTGACGGCCATGGGTGTCATCTTGCCAGATCCGCGCCACGAAGATCACGACGTCCGCATGCGTCGATCGCGTTCGCTCGTGCGCGCGGTTATCGCGTTCTCGCCGGTGCGCAATGCGCGAGGATGGCGTCGACGAGCGCCGGAATCGTCGAGGCGGTCGGCTGCACGTGCACCGCGATTCCCATCTGCCGGGCCGCCTCGGCCGTCGTCGGGCCGATGACGGCGACGACGGTCTGCCTCAGCAGGTCGACCGCCTGCTCGGCGCCGTAGATGCGGGCGAAGCCCCGCACGGCCGACGCGCTCGTAAACGTGACGACGTCGATTTGCCCCTCCAGCAGCATGCCGTACACGTCGGGACCGGTTTCGGGCAGCGTGTCTTCGATGACCGTCCGATACGCGACGACGTCGCTGACGATCGCGCCGCCGCGCCGCAGCTCGTCGGCAATCACCTCGCGTCCGATGTCGGCGCGGGGCAGCAGGACCCGCAGCCCCTCGACCGATCCGCCGTCCACCATCGCCCGGACGACTCCCTCGGCGCGGAACTCGTCCGGCACGCGATCGACCTTGATGCCGTACTGCGCCAGCCGGTCGGCGGTGCCGGGCCCCACGGTGCAGATCTTCGGGCCGTGGAGGACGCGCATGTCGCGGCCGCCGTCGAGGAGCGCCCGCATGAATGCGTCCACCGCGTTGCCGCTCGTGAAGACGATCCAGTCGAACGCGGCGGGCGTCGCGGCGGCGGCCAGCAGCGGCCCTGGATCCTCCGGCGGCGCGACGCGGATCACCGGCGCCTCGATCGGCTCGGCCCCGAGAGCGGCAAGCCGGTCGCTGAGATCCGCCGCCAGCTCGCGCGGCCGCGTCACCAGCACCCGGCGCCCGAAGAGCGGCCGTACGTCATACCACCGCAGGTGCTCGCGCAGCCCGGCGACGCGGCCGACGACGAGCATGGCCGACGCGCGGCGGCGGCTGTCGTGCACGACGGCCGCCAGCTCCGCAATCGTGCCCGCGCGCGTCTCCTGATTCGGCAGCGTGCCGTGGTAGACGACGACCGCCGGCGTCTCGGCCGGGTATCCGCCGGCGCGGAGCGCGTCGAGGATCCGCGGCAGCTGATAGGCGCCCGCATAGCAGACCACGGTGCCGTCGAGACGGGCGAGGCTCGCCCAGTCGACTTCCGGCGGGGTGCGATTCTCGTCTTCGTGCCCCCGCACGAGCGTGATGGTGTCGCCCGCGCCGGGGTAGCTCACCGGCACGCCGGCGTACGCCGGAATGCCCGTCCCGGCGGGGATCCCGGGGATGACCTCGAAGGGCACGTGCTGCTCGTGGAGGAACAGGGCCTCTTCGCCGCCGCGGTCGAAGACGAACGGGTCGCCCCACTTGAGGCGGGCGACCGCCTTGCCCTCGCGCGCCTTCTCGGCGAGCAGGTAGCTGATCGCCTCCTGCGCCATCGGCTGCGGCGTCGCCGTGCCCACGTCGATCAGCTCCGCTCCCGGCCGCGCGTAGGCGAGCAGCCGGCGCGGCACGAGATGGTCATAGACGACCACGTCGGCGGCGCGAAGGCACTCCAGGCCGTGGACGGTGATGAGCCGTGGATCCCCGGGACCGGTGCCGATGACGTAGACCGCGGGCCGTCTCACGGCTGGAGCCCTTGGACGGCGGCGCGCGCCCGCTCGACCTCGGCGAGGATCCCGGCGGCCCCGTCGGCGAGGAGCCGCTCGGCCGCGTCCGCGCCGACCTGCTCGGCGTCGGTCACGGGGCCGCTGGCCCGGCCCCGCGCCGTGCGGGCGCCGTCGAGCGAACAGACGATCGCCGTGATCGCCAGCGTCTCGTCTGCGGGAGCCGCGTACGCGCCAATCGGCATCTGACAGCCGCCGCCCAGCCGCGTGACGACGGCTCGCTCGGCGACGAGCGCGGCCGCCGCCGCGGGATCGTCGATCGCTGCCACGAGGCGCCGCAGGGCGGCGTCGTCGCGGCGGATCTCGACGGCGATGATGCCCTGACCGGGCGCCGGCACGCACGCCTCCGGCGGCAGCGCCACGGAGATGCGGTCGCCGCGGTCGAGGCGCCGCAGCCCGGCGGCCGCCAGCACGAGGGCGTCGAAGCCCCCCTCATCGAGCTTTCGCAGCCGCGTGTCGAGATTGCCGCGGATCGGTTCGAATCGCGCGCGGGGAAAGAGGCGGGCGAGCTGCGCCGCGCGGCGGACGCTGCTCGTGCCGATGCGCGGCGCCTCGCCCAGCTGCCGCGCCACATCGTCGAGGCCGAGGCTTCCGACGCCTGAGGCCTGGGGCCCG
>Ga0194121_10008016_pt1 | contig 13528 bp, 14 predicted proteins | sample TA2MahCa50mmetaG_FD_148609 | JGI IMG/M metagenome (GOLD analysis project Ga0194121, IMG submission 148609) | Freshwater microbial communities from Lake Tanganyika, Tanzania - TA2015020 Mahale Deep Cast 50m | ecosystem: Environmental > Aquatic > Freshwater > Lake | place: Tanzania: Lake... | reverse complement strand
AAAATGGCAAGAAATCGCGACCAATGGAAGAAAATATGTTTTAGATAATTTGAATAATGATGTAGCAGCTGATGATCTTGTAGAACTCATGAGGAGCTATTTGAAATGAAAAAAATCGGAGTAATGGTTTTTATTGAATCACTTCCTTAGTTCACAAAATTAATGATAAAACATTAACTTTGTTTTCAGGCAAAATAACCACTTGTATTGAAGCTGCTGATGAAGTGTTGTTCTATGTAGAGAACAACTGATTAGTTATCTACACATATAGAAATCTATAATTTCTCCGTGATGTTAAATAATGGAATGGATAAAGATTCTCTATGAAACAAAAAACATTTTTCAGAAGTTGGTATTATTTTAGAACTGGTTGGTCATTATACTTTGCTTTCATTATGGCTGCTCTAAACACCCTGACTGTTACTTATTTTCTGGCAATTGAACGAGTCCCGAGCCTGACTTCGATCTTTCCCAATTTTATACAATATGTAATCATTATCGCTCTAGTGGGTGTGCCGATACTCGTGATAATTGGTTACTCACATTTCAAAATCAGTCACGCTCAAAGAGAAGAAGCATCCGTTTACTATGAAGCTAATCCACTGACCCGTAGAAATCTAATTAATTCGGAGATAACTCTGATATTAGCCCTAAAAGTATCTGAAATGTTGATAACATTATCTAATGATGAAAAATTATCAAAAGAACAAGTAGAAGAAATAAAAAAAATTATAAAAAAATACGCTGATTATAATAAAGAACGAAAGCTTTCAAGTGAACATGATATTTCATTTCTTAAAAAAATGTATGGATAATTTTTTTTAGCATAATTTTTCAACTATGAAACAAAAAATATTATTCTCAATTATTTTATTATTGGTTTTTTCGTATGGGATGTTAGCTGGATCGTACAAGATTTTTCCTTATGAATATTTAGATAAATTAAAACATAACATATTTTTACAAACCGCGAATAGCACATTAGAGTCATCTTTAATTTTTGAAACAGACACACAATCACTAATTCATATAAATGACAAAAATGATGTATTAGAAAAAAGAATACAATTAAGAAATTTTATATGGAAACAAAATTTTCCCCATTCCTTAATTCCTACTGTGACAAATGACATACATGATTCAAATTTTGACGGATTTAGTAATCTTGCACGAATTGATTTGTATGTTGTAAATATGGAATATGGTGTTGACTCAAAGGCTTATTTATTCACTCCAACAAATCCTAATGATTCACTGATAATTTATCATCATGGACACTCCAATGGTTTTCATGATGCGAGGAATGTAATTACGTTCTTTTTAAATAAAGGATATTCCGTGCTTGCATTTTCTATGCCACTTAAAGGAATTAACAATCAACCTATTGTAGATCATCCTGATTTTGGAAAAATTAAGCTAACCTCACATGACATGTTTGTATTTTTGGAATCTGACCAATTTTCTCCAATTAAATATTTTGTTGAACCGATTTTCATATCTTTGAACTATGTTGATACAAATTATAATTTTGATTCATACCATATGCTTGGAATTTCTGGTGGTGGTTGGACAACTACACTCTATTCTGCATTAGATGATAGAATTTCTGCAAGTTATTCCATAGCGGGTTCAGTACCAATTTACTTACGTTCAATTCCAGAAAATTTGGGTGATTATGAACAAATAACTCCTGACTTATATCGTATAGCCGAATATTTAGATCTGTATGTTATGGCTGCATATGGTGATCATAGAAAACACATGCAGATTTTTAACAAATATGATCCATGTTGTTTTGGTGGCTTAGTAAGTAAAACATATGAAAATGAAGTAAAATCAAAAATCTCTTCATTAAATGAAGGTAACTTTGAAATATTCATAGATGAGTCACATCGTGAGCATAAAATCTCAGACATATCTTTAAACTACATATATAATGATCTTCAAAAATAGTTTCAACAATTCTATTGATATTCTTTAAAATGTCATAATTTATTTATAAAACTATTAATTAATTCAATTAATTCTTCGAAAGATTTACAGTTGTTCAAATTTTAATAAAATTTTTATTGTTGTTAGCTATTTTTGTCATTTTGAATTTTCAGGATCAGAGAGATAGTCTTCAAACTTTTTTTATAATTATCTTCGTTGATAAAGATGGTATTTTTATCATCTCTAAAGCCTAGATATTTGCCGAGATTTTTTTCTGTTATTTCCATAAATGTCATACAACCATCAGTAGGATATTATCAGTAATTATATAACTCATACAAATAACAAAAAACTAATGAATCTTAATTTATTGCTGAATCACTAGCCGATTGAATTATCAAAAATAGCAATTTTATATGTATCCAAGTTTTTTTAATTCTTGTTCAATCATCTTAGATTCTACTTCGTCAACATCGCATTCTGATATTGCATAATCAAAATCTTTTCTGGTTTCTAGTTGTTTTAATAATAATTCCATTCTTTCAATTATCTCATGGTTTTGTTTTGCTATGTTATGTTCTTCTAACGGATCGACCTTTAAATCATAAAGATTTACATTTTTGTTAGAGTCACTTTTGTCTCTAAAATATTTGAAATCTGATGTCCTGATCCCGATTATTTCGCTGGCGGATGATAGAGGAGAATTAACAGTACTTTCAATGCATATTGGTAATTCGTCCTGCTGTCTCCCGTTTATGATTGGCCAAAGACTACGTCCGCGTCTATCTTTCATTATTTCTAAATTAATTATTTCACAAATTGTAGGAAAAATATCTATACTTCTAACTTGTTGTTGAATTACTTTTTGTGAAGGAATACTTGGACCAACAAAAAGTAGTGGCACTCTATATCTTTCATCAAATCCTCCAACAGTATAGATTTCTGCACGTTCACGTATTCGTCTCTCATAAACACTCAAGCCTTCTTTTGAGATTTTTTGTATTTCAGGTATAATGTTTTTAATGTTTTTAATTTTTTTGTCTCTGTATGAAACATATGTTTTTGCCATTTTAGCTTTTAGTGGTGATAATACTCTTGGAAATTTTGAGCTGATTTGATTACATATTCTGAAAATTTTACCTTTATCATAATATTTTAGCCTCATTTTTTGAAGAGATATAGCATACTCATCTAATTCTTCATCATAATCTCCTAACTCATGTCCGTGATCAGATGTTAATACAATTAAAGTCTTATCCAGATTAATCCTTTCAAAAATTTTTCCTAACCACACATCTACTAAAGATAATCTGCGTTCATATCTGTTCTTTCCATTCTTGGTGTCGTTTTCTCCATTTTCATAATTTGCATATGAATCATAGTCAGTTATCCACTGTAAGTCGTATATGTGTAAATAAAAGATCCAAGGTTCTTTCATTTCTTCGGATTCTAGTTTTTTTATAATTTGTTCGCCTAAACCATTATAGATCTTTGACGAACGTTTGTATGTTTGTAGATGTTCAAATACTTCGTTTATTCCTATGTAATACATTATTTCTGGAAGGATTGCATAAGAATGATACCCATCACCTTGTAATTTCTCTATGTATGTCTTTATTTTTCGATCTCGTTTGTAGATGCTTTTCTCTTTTATTAAGCACTCAAAAGGATAAAGTGAAGTCAAAAAACTTGATACTGCACCAAAAGTAAATGGCGCAGAGCTTATTGATTGATTAAAGTATGTCCCCTTTTTTAATAATACATCAATATTTGGAGTTATTGATGATTTGTTCGAGCCATAGAACTTGTCAGCTCTTAATCCATCAATTACAAGAAAAAAAATGTTTGGTTTCAATTTTATATTCTCTTAATTTACTTTATACGTTATTTTTAAATTATAAACTAATCAATCTGCATTCTCTAGGTCTTATTTTATTTATTACCGTTAATATGGATGTTATTTTCCTTAAAAAAACATAGAATTTTAGACTTTAATTCTGAAACCTCGTTTAATTTTTTATCATACAAATTATTTAATTCCTCAGGATCATTTTTTATATCATAAAATTCCCAAGATTGAGGTACGGCATTATATATTAATTTTTTATCATTAATTCTAATACAGAAAACATTGTGTTTTTTTGGTGATGGCCAAAATCCATATAGCCCACCAGTCTCAACAAAAACTTCTCTATCACCAGATTCAGGTTTCTCTATGAGTCTGAAGAGACTTTTACCTACAATCTGGTCAATTCTTCCAGAATTACAGGCAATTTCCATAATTGTAGGAAAAATATCGAGAATACTACATTGAGTATTGATAATTTGCGGCACAAAAGATGGAATCCTAATCATACAAAATGTGTTAATTGTATAGTCATAAACATAAACTCCATAGAACTTCTCTCCTCTCTTTTCGCCTAAACTTGTTCCATGATCTGAAAACAAAATAACTATTGTCTTATCAGCAATTGTTAAACTATCGATAGTTTGTAATATGCTTGTTACATATGAATCGCATTCTGGCATATAGGAATCATATATTTGCTCATTTTCGAAACGTCTAGTAAAAAACTCATCATTATTATCTTTTGGATCATATTTTTTTAAAACATCTGATATGACGTGACTGTGTACTCCCTCATAATGTAAAAATAAAAAAAACTTTTCTCTTGTTGATATGTTCCTGATAATCTCAGAATGTCTCTTTTCAAAATTTACTGTTTTTTCATCAAACGTTGTTATTTCATCAAATCCTTTTGTTGGAAGTATATTTTCACTTATGACATCACATTTAGTATAATATCCCCTCTCTTTAAGTAATTCTGCAATTGTAATTATCGTATCTTTTTTAAAACGAAACATATGATAATATGCATCAACTCCATTGTTAGATGGATATGTGCCTGACATCATTGCATGAAGAGCAGCTAGCGTATATGGAGAAACTGTTATCATCTTCGAAAAATAGTTACTTTTATCTCTAAAACTCTTCAAATTAGGACATAAATTAATTCGGTCTTTTCTCAAACCATCTAAATTAATCATTATAATGTTATACTGTGACAGTGAACTTTCCAATTTTTTATAATTAATTTAACTTCATTTTTAATATTTTCTTATGATTTTAATTAATTGATCGCATAAATCGGTTTTTGATATAAATTGGATTGTGTGTGACTCTTTTACTACTCGCATGACTCTTCCCTATTCTGATATGTATCAGGATCGGACCTGATACTTTCTCAATTTCAGTTAAAATCTTTTTCAATTCTGATTTTTCCTTAACTTTATAAATTTTATAGCCTGAAACTTTGGCTATTTTTTCAATTTGGATCACATTTGAAACTGTGGGTTGCCCACCGGTAGACTCGTGAGAATTATTATCTAATATGAAATGAATGAGGTTTCCTGGCTTCAAAAATCCCACTGTGACCAAAGAACCTAAATTCATCAGAATATTCCCATCTCCGTCAAAAACATATACTCTCTTCTTAGGTTTTTTTAATGCAATACCTAAGCCAATAGATGATGCTAATCCCATGGAACCAATCATGTAAAAATTATTCTCATTGTCATTTATTTCAAAAAGATCTCGGCTTATGAAACCGTTCGCAGAAACAATAATCTCTTTTCCAATTGTGGATGAAATTATTTGGATGGCTTCTTTTCTATTCATTTGAGAGTCTCCGGATTACTAATGCGCATGGTTTCTTTTGCTGTATTTGTTTTAATGCCCATACGCAATTTCTTTCCCAATTTTTTTTAGTAATTATCTTTGATCTCAACCCAATTAGTTTCAGTAATTCCGGCTGAATTTTTCCAATTTTGGTATGTTCGGGTGCGTCATTTGGAAGATAGCCTCTCCAACCTATCAAAAAAATGATTGGAATAGAATAAAGTTGTATTAAAGATGTGATAGTACTAATTGAGTTTGCAAAACCAGCGTTTTGCATAAAAACTAATGATGAACTTCCGGACAAAGTCATTCCTGTCGCAATACCTAACGCCTCTTCTTCTCTTGTTGTGATTAGAATTTTTTTTTGCTCTAGACCTATACTAATAAACTGTTTTAACGTGGAATCTGGTACTCCTATGAAATTGTCAATGTTCTTTTTTCTAAAAAAATTAAATATTTCTATTTGAAAGTCTTCGCTCATCTAATATAGCCTAATTTTTTTAACTCTTTTTCAACATCTTCCTCCTCCTTCTTTATTCTATACATTTCTTGGAGTTGGAAAATTTGTTCCATTGAGGACATCTCTTCTTTTATCTCGCTTAGACTGTTACTACTGATGATCTGTTTCAAAGTTTTTGCCATTACGGCATGTGCAGCACGTAGTGATTGATTTGCATAAATTACCATTTTTATTTTATGTGAAATTAATTCATCTACGCCAACATTTGGATATGATGTTGGAACAACAACCAAAGGTATGTTTCCAGACCACAAATCTGCAAATTCAAAAATCTCATAAGCATCATTTTTCTTTGAATGAATTAAAATGGCATCCGCACCAGCTTTTTCATATGCGTATGCTCTTTTGATAGCTTCATTAATACCTAAATCTGCAATTAAAGCCTCTGTTCTCGCAATTATCATGAATTCGTTATCTTTTTTTGCATCTCTTGCAGCAATTATCTTTGCAACAAAGTCTCTTTCTGAAGTTAGCTCATGACGACCACCTTCTACTAAACTATTCTGTTTTGGGAATATCTTGTCCTCAATACTAATGCCGGCAATCCCAGAACTTTCATATTTTTTTACCATATGACTGACATTGGTAGGACCACCAAACCCTGTATCACAATCTGCAATTACGGGAATCTTACATGATTCTGCCATGTTTGCAGCAATGGTTAAAAATTCTGTCATCGTCATGATGCTTGCATCTGGAAGACCATGGGTGGCTGAAATGGCAAAACTTCCTGCCCACACTGCATCAAAACCAGCAATTTCTACTAATTTTGCAGACATGGCATCAAACGCTCCACCAACCCGCAAGATCTGTTTATTTTCTAGATTCTTTCGCAGTAATTTTGCCATCAATATTAAGACCTATGATGCTAACGACAATTCCTTACTTAAATCCTGTTTTAACTATATAATTCTAGAAAATGACTCACATTTAATAAAGTAACAATAACGTTGTCAAATTGCAATCATGGATGCGATTATCCTTGCAGCTGGACGTGGCACTCGTATGAGTAGTATAGAAAAACCAAAATGTCTTCTTGATATTGGTGGAAAAACGATAATTGATTATCAACTTTCTTGTTTCAAGGAAATTGGAATTAACAATATTTTTGTCATAACTGGCTATAATTTTAATATGATACAAGATCACTTAAAAGACCGTGTAAATTTCTTGTATAATCCAGATTATGCTACAACGAATAATCTGCATACGTTGTGGATTGCTAGGAAAGCCTTGCATGATGATTTTATCTGTGTCTATGCTGATCTTTTTTTTGATAAACAAATTCTTCAAAGCTGTATTGATAATAAAAATGACATTTGCCTTGTAATTGAAAGAAATACACGTGATGAGACAATGAGAATTAAAATAAACGGGGGAACAATTACTCAAGTAAATAAACTAATTCCAAAAGAAGATGCCAACGGAAATTTCATAGGTATGGCAAAATTTACCAAAAAATGTATTCCTTCTTTATTTGAGGAAATTTCAAAACTGATCAATAATGACAATCAAAATTTGTATTATACGTCAGCTATAGAATCCATGATTGCAAAGGGACAACAAATAAATTTTGTTGAGACAAACGGCTTGACTTGGTTTGATATCGATGAACAATATGAATTAGAACAAGCCAAATCAGCTTATCAAAAAATGGTTGGGATAGGATCATAATGTGTGGGATATGTGGTTTTACCTGGGAAGACCAGAAACTGTTAAGATTGATGGGTGATAAAATAAAACATCGAGGTCCGGAGCAGGAGGGGTTATACACTGATGAACATGTATCTCTTTGTTGTGAAAGATTAAGAGTTCTTGATCTCAGAGAAACTGCAAAACAACCACAACATAATGAGGATTCATCAATATGGGTAGTACTTAATGGTGAAATATACAATTTTAGAGAACTAAGGAATAAACTTGAAACTAATCATAAATTCTACACAAATTCTGATACTGAAGTAATTGTTCATGCATATGAAGAATATGGTGAAAACTGTGTTAACTTTCTAAGTGGTATGTTTGCATTTGCTATTTGGGATATAAAAAATAAAAAACTAATTCTTGCAAGAGATCGGCTTGGAGTTAAACCACTTTATTATTGTCATATTAATAATAGATTGATTTTTTCTTCAGAAATCAAATCAATTTTACAATATGATGAAATCAAACCAATTCTAAATTATGATGCACTATCACAATTCATAGTCTATGCTTATACAATCGATGGGCAAACAATGTTTGATAATATCAATGAACTATTACCAGGCCAAAAACTTGTCTACTCAATAGACACCAATAAATTCCACATTAGTAATTATTGGGAATTAAAATTATACTCAATCAACGATCCTGAAGATTTACTGATTGAAAAATTAGATAAACTCTTGGAAAAATCTATAAGATTAAGATTAGAAAGTGATGCGCCTATAGGAGCCTTGCTCTCAGGCGGACTTGATTCCAGCATTATGGTCGCAATGCTTAGCAAAATCTCCAAAGAACCTGTGAAAACCTTTACAACTGGATTTGGACATGAACTGGATGAATACAAAGAAGCTAAAATTGTTGCAAACCATTGTAACACAGAGCATACAGAAATAGAATTATCATATGAAAAACTTTCCGAATCACTTCCAACAATATTATGGCATATGGAATTTCCTTTTGGACGACCATCTATATTATCTAATTTCATGGTTTCCAAAGAGATCAAAAAATTTGTTACTGTAGCATATACGGGAGAAGGGTCTGACGAATTATTTGGTGGGTATAATAGATATCTTCCATTCGTAGAAAATAACTCAAAATTATCAATAGAAGAAAAAATTACAAAAATTCCATCTGGATTCTTTGATACTCAGATAGGAAAAGAAGAAATATTCTCTTCAATTGCACTCAAAAATAAATCTGGGATTACTAATCCTAGTGTGGCATTCAAGCAAATCTCGGAATCAAATAATGGTCATGACCTTTTGAATCAAGTATTACTATTTGAATTAAAAAAGGAAATCCCTGGAGCACAAACATGGAGAATAGATCGTGCCGGATCTGCACATGCATTAGAACTGAGAGAGCCCTTTCTAGATTACGAATTAGTTGAATTTGCTAGTTCTATACCAGTAAAATATAAAATTAATAATGAAAATGGAATACAAAAAAAATACATTTTACAGAAATTAGCAGCAAAATATTTACCTAAAGAAATAGTACAGCGAAAGAAATTTCCTTGGGGCATTCCTTACTATGATTTTTTTATTAAAGAATTTTTACCTATTGCGGAATCTGTTCTCGATAAGGCATTAAAATCTCATAGACCTTTCTTTAATCAAAAGAATGATTTCTTAAAGAATATATTTACTAATGTCACTAGAACTAACCAAAAAGACATTACAACAAAAGATGTTGAAATTAATGATAAAATATTAAGACAAATAATGTTTTTATTTAATCTTGAACTTTGGTATAGAATATTTATCGAAAATGATAATTTAAAAAATCCTCAACTTTCTATTGGTAAATATCTCTAGGGGTAATTTACTTTCAAGCTATTATATTAGCAGCAGGAAAAGGAAAAAGACTTCTTCCAGTCACTCAATCAATTCCAAAATGTTTGGTTCAATTAAATGACAAAGTTGCAATTATAGACAGACAAATTGAACTATTAAGAAAAAATAAAATCGATGAAATTATAGTCATCACTGGTTACAAATCGGAACTAATAGAAAATCACCTAAAAAAAAGAAATGTAAAAATTATTCATAATAACAAATTTGACAAATATGACACATTATATTCAATTTATTGTGCTAAAAAACACATCAAAGATAATTTTCTTTGTATTTATGGCGATCTAGTTTTTAATGAATCCGTTCTTAGCAACCTATCTAAAAATAAGAATAATGGAAATTTGGTAATTGGACCACTTGGAAATGAAATAGATTCTCATTCTGTGATAACTAAAAATTCTAAAATTCTGAATATTAATTTAAAAAATAATCTTAAAAAAATAAATGGCCAATTCATAGGAATGTCTAGTTTCAATGATGTATATGTAGATCTAGTCAAAAATTTTTTAGAAATATTATCTAGAAATGACGAACTAAAAGGAGAATTTGTCCACCTAATTGATTTGTTTTTAAAAAAAAACTTTTCATTTCATGGTATACCAATTCTAAAAACCGATTGGGTAAATGTGAATACTAGAAATCATCTTGAATTAGCAAGAAAATTTGTTATAATATGAGAATATGTGTAAAAGTTATTATTTACTAAGAAATGTTAATTTCTATGAGTGATGCACATAATGCAATTGTATTTCTTGGACATGGAAGATCTTTGGCTGAGAAAAATTTTTCAATAATCGATGAATTAAATGACGATGAAGTTTTAATTGAAATTTCTCTCGCAACTGTTTGTGGGTCTGATGTACATACATGGCTAGGCCATAGACCATTCCCAACTCCATGCGTTATGGGTCATGAAATGATTGGAAAAATTGTACGTATTGGAAAACATGTCACTCACGACTTTATTGGAAAAAAATTGGTAGTAGGTGACAGAGTAGTATGGTCAATGACTGCAAGTTGTGGTAGTTGTTATTTCTGTAAAATTGCAAATTTACCACAAAAATGTACTCAATTGTTCAAATATGGTCATATGTGTAGCGACAAACCACCTCATCTTAGTGGTGGATATGCTAAATACGTTAAATTAGTTAAAGGGAGTTATATTTTCAAAATATCTGAAGATCTATCAGATAAAGAAGTAACACCTTTGATGTGTGCTGGGGCCACAATTACAAGTGGACTTGATGCAGTAAATTTTACGCATTGTGATTACGTAATTGTACAAGGGTGTGGCGCATTGGGATTGTATGCGTGTGCATTTTCAAAAGAATTAGGTGCAAAAAATGTCATAGCAATAGATATGATTGAAGAGAGACTAATGCTAGCAAAAGAATTTGGTGCAGATGTTGTTATAAACCCTAATAAGGAAAACGACGTTGTTTCTGCAATCCTAAAGCTTACGGAGAATCGAGGGGCTGATTATGTCATAGAAGTTACTGGATCGTCTACTGTCATATCTGACGGAATAAAATTTTTACGAATCGGTGGAACATATGTCTTGTTAGGAGCTATTTACCCTGGCAATACTGTTACGATAGATTGTTCTGACGTAATTACCAAATGTCTACATATAAGTGGGAGACATAATTACGCTGCAACTCATCTGAAAACTGCAATCAATCTAGTTCTAAAATCAAAAAAGAAATACCCTTATGAAAAAATCGTCGGCCCAACATTTCCGTTTACAAAAATTGGTTTAGAAGATGCATTTAGAACATTAAACGCAAAAAAATCAATACGCCCAGCTATTATGCCGAATTCATAATTGAAAATTTAATTAAGTCCTTACAATGTACATGATTTTAAAATCATACATGAAAACATTTACTAGGCTTATAAAAGACAGATTAATAATTAATTTGTGATTGGTTGTATAGTTCAAGCCAGGATGGGATCGTCAAGGCTTCCTGGTAAGATCATGAAAAAGGTTGATAATGATTATTTATTAATTGACTATGTAATAAATCAGTTAAGATTTTCAAAAAGGATAGGGAAAATTATCGTTGCTACGACAAATCTTCTCGAAGACAATATCCTATGTGAATATTTAAAATTTAAAAAAATTGAATACTTTAGAGGCTCATCAGAAAACGTTTTAGACAGATATTATCAATGCGCAAAACAAAATTCAATAGATGTAATAGTTAGAATAACTGCAGATAACCCCTTGATTGATCCAATGATAGTGGATCTGATTATTGAAAAGTATCTAAATTGCAAATGTGATCTTGCAACAAATACGATAGTCAGAACATTCCCTTATGGTACTGAAGTAGAAGTTTTTTCTTTTGAATCGCTTAAAAAAGCATGGAAATATGCAAAGAAACCATCTGAATTAGAACATGTTACACCTTTCATAAGAGATCCTAAAAATGGATTTACACTAATAAATATTGAAAATGATGATGGCAACATATCTAATATAAGATACACCGTAGACAAAATGGAGGATCTCATTTTGGTACGCGAGATTGTGAAGAATATATCAGAAAGACCAATTCTATTGTCTAACATAATTGAGATTTACAAAAATAATCCAATAATATATGATATAAATAAAGATGTAAAGCACGATGGATATGCTAGATCAATAAAAAAGGATCAGGAATATCTTAAATCGCAAAAGCATAAAGTAACATAAAATGAAAAAAATCAAATTATTTGATCCATATATTGACAAATCTGAAAGATCAATTATAAACCGCATTTTTGATACTGGTTTCTGGGCTTCTGGTGCAGGAACAGGTTATGTCAGAAAATTCGAAAAAGAATTCACAAGATATGTTTTAGCGAAGGATTGCGTCGCAGTTAACAGTGGAACCGCCGCTCTTAATCTAGCATTATCTATGTATGACATAAAAAACAAGGAAGTAATTCTACCATCATTATCATTTGTAGCCACTGCTAACGCAGTAATTGAAAATGGTGGAATTCCAAAATTTGTAGATGTGGATGAAAGTACGCTATGTATAGACTCTGACAAAATTTCTAAAGAAATTTCAAAAAAATCTCAAATTATTCTACCAGTACACTTTGCTGGATTACCATCTAATATTAAAGAAATCTCTGAACTGTGTAATGAGAATGATCTTCATCTAGTTGAAGATGCAGCACATGCTGCAGGTTCAGTATATAATAAAAAAAAAATAGGCAACCATGGGGAATTAGTCTGTTTTAGTTTTCATCCAGTAAAAAATCTGGCAATGCCAACTGGCGGATTAATAGCTATAAATAAAAAAAACCACAAAATGGTTTCGCAAGATCTTAAGGAAAAACGATGGTGTGGTATAAGCAATAGATCTGGTGTTAACTATGATGTTAAAAATATGGGATGGAATTATTACATGAACGAGTTTTCCGCTGCGATTGGATTAATGCAACTAAAAAAATTAGATAAATCAAACAATATAAGAAAACAAATCTCAAAAAAATACTTTGAACAAATTTCAATAGCTAACAAAATGCCATTTGATAAAGATTGCTCGTATCACTTTTACTGGATTCGAGTCAAAAATAGAGATGTATTCAGAAAAAAACTACTTCGACAAGGAATAGAAACTGGAATTCATTACAAGCCTATCCATACATTTAGTTTTTACAAATCCAAAATTAGACTCCCAATCAGTGAAAAAGTAGGAAAGGAAATTGTTACACTACCAACCCATCCAAATTTGACTGAAAATGATGTAGAAAAAATTATTAAAACTGTGAATAAATTTACATGATGCTGTAAATTCTAGGAAAATGAACCCAAATAATTTCAAATCACCA
>Ga0194121_10008013_pt1 | contig 13530 bp, 11 predicted proteins | sample TA2MahCa50mmetaG_FD_148609 | JGI IMG/M metagenome (GOLD analysis project Ga0194121, IMG submission 148609) | Freshwater microbial communities from Lake Tanganyika, Tanzania - TA2015020 Mahale Deep Cast 50m | ecosystem: Environmental > Aquatic > Freshwater > Lake | place: Tanzania: Lake... | reverse complement strand
ACCTCAAGATAGGGGCTCGCGCTGCCGAGCTCGAAACTCGTGCTCGCCCGACCCGCCGCGCCGCTCACCTCGAGGTCGTAGCGGCCGCTGCCCGGGGGTAGTCGGTCGATCTTGAACTCGCCGAAGGTGTCGGTGGTCGCGCGGCCGATCTCGCGCCCCGCCTGACTGAGCACTACCGTCGCGCCCGGGGCGCATTCCTCGACCCCGCCGACCCGTTGCACCACCGTGCCGCCGACGAAGCAGTGCGTCATGAGGTGGCGATTTTTGTAATAGACGCGCGGCTTGGTACCGAGCTCGGCGCGTTCGACCTCCAGTCCCTCGCTTGCCGCGAGGCGCTGTATCTCGGCGTCGTCGAGTTTGACGGTGCGAAACGCATCGGTCGGGCAAGCCTGCTCGGCCCGCGTCTTGGTCCAGCCCGCATCGAGCAGATGCGCATCGAAGGTCCAATGCTGCGGCAGCTGCAGCTCTTCGTTCCAAGACACGGCGCCGTAGGGGCAGGCGGCGACGATTTGCTGCTGCCCCTTGGCCTTGATGGGATCGATGATCACGATGCCGTCAGCACGTTTTTTGACGGCGCCGTCGCGCGCGGCTTTCATGCAGGGCGCGTCGTCGCAGTGGTTGCACATGACCGGCTGAAAACGTGCATCGACGAGCGGATAACTGCCACGCTCGTGGCGCTTGATCTCGAGCCAGTTGTGACCCAGCGCGGGCTGCGGCGCGCTGTAGCCCGGGAAATTATTGCCTGCGTATTCGTCCTTCACGGCGATGAAGCAGCCGCGGCAGTTGTCGCAGCGCTCGATATCGACGATGAGATTCCATTTCTTTGACATCAGGCGATCTCCGCACGCGGTTGCCAGGTGTCGACGCCGGTCCACTTCTCGATCTGGATGAGCGTGGTATTCGGCCGAATGCCGTGGGTCTTGCGTGCTATGGCTTTGTTCGGGTTCAGCATGTTGATGCAGCCGCCGAGATCGGTGGATTTGCCGGGTTCGCCCGCCGGGCGATACTCGGCCGAAGCGGTCGAAGCCGACACCACGCCGGGACGCAGTCGATCGGTGAGCTGCGCGGCACAGACGACCGAGCCGCGATTGTTCCAAAGGCGAATGAGATCATCGTCACGAATACCGCGCGCCGCGGCGTCTTCGCGATTGATGCGGGCGACCAAATAATAGTGGCCGTCTTTGCGTACGCGATGCTCGCGGATGTCGCGCACGCTGCAGCCTTCGTCATCGCCCATCAGGTGAAAGGGATAACGTGAGTGCGGCGACAACAACTGCAGTGGGAACTCGGCGAGCTGCGGTTCGCGCTTGCCGTCTTCGTAGACGGGCATGTACTGATTGAGCGGGGGTCGGTCCGGATCGTCGATGCGTTTGAGCGTGCTGGCGACGAATTCGAATTTGCCCGACGGGGTTTGCAAGCCGTTGCCGAGTCCGGCGACGTATTCGGAGGGCAGCGGATAGGGTTCGGGCGTGTCTTTCTTGCGACCCTCGTAGAACCAGCGATTCGCGGTCGGTGCGCGAGCAGCCTCGGGATCGGGAGCAACGACGTAGTAGCCTTTTTTGAGGAACTCGCGCCAGCTCGTGAGTTTGGCGAGATCCGAGGAATCAAACACGCGCTTGCACCAGTCGTATTCGGAGGTACCGCCTTCCGAATACACCGCGCCGAGATCGAGTTTCTCGGCGATGGCGAGAAAGATGTCGTAGTCCGACTTCGACTCGCCGAGGGGCTCGATCGCCTTGTGTTGCAGGGCGATCACGCGATGGTTGTTCATCGAGTACATGTGATGCACGTAGCCCGCGCCGACGTTGTACCACTCGCCAATGTCCCAGCGCTCGAACACCGTACACGCCGGCAGCACGATGTCGGCGAACGGCGTTTCGCCTTCCCACCACACCGACTGATTGACGACGAATTTCAGGCTCTCGTGCTGATAGGCCTGGATCCAGCGATTGGATCCCACCTGCGTGCCAAGCGACGAGCTGCCGTACTTGTAGAGCATCTGCACGCGCACGTGGCCGGGCGAGGGGTAGCCAAAGGGAAAGAACTGCCCCTGAATCGAGGACACATCGGTGAGATAACCCATGGCCTTGCCTTGGGTGATCGCTTCGGGGAACCACATGCGCGGGATCGCCTGTCGCACCGAGCTCATGGTCACGATGTGCGGCATACGCTGGTAATTGTTGGCGGAGTTTGCGCTCGTGGTGAGTTCACCCGAGAAGCTGCCTTCGCCGTATCCCGGGAAATAGAAATTGAAATCGAGCGGTGCGCCGAACTGCAGATTGCCGAAGTTGGAGCCCGGTCGACCGTAGCCCTGCATGGCACCGAGGATGGTCATCATGCGCGCCCATTGCGCGCCCATCGGACTGCGGCCGGCGCCGCCCAGACCCACGCCCCAACCGCCTGCACCGAGATAGGTTTTCTTTGAACCCCACTCGCGGGCCAGTGCTCGCACATCGCGCGCCGGCACCCCGGTTTCGCCAGCTTGCCACTCGGGGGTTTTAGCGATGCCGTCGCTTTCGCCCAGGATATAAGCCTTCCACTCATCGAAGCCCGTGGTGCGACCTTCGATGAATTTTTTGTCGTAGAGACCTTCGGTGATCCAGACGTGGCAGATCGCCTGCGCGATGGCGGGGTCGGTGCCGGGCTTGGGCGAAATCCACTTGCCGCCCAAGTGCGCGGCGGTGTGATTGAGATAGGGGTCGATGTGCACCATCTTGATGCCGAGTTTCTTTCCCCACTCGCGGCGCTCGGTGCCCTCGAAGCCGTAGGTGGCATCCGGGTCGCTGGACCAGAAGACGATCATCTCGGCTTCTTTGAGGCAGTCTTCGACCGTGCCGTAAAACTCGGGGCAGCCGAGTCGCAGACTGTTGCCCCAGTGGTGCATCGCGCCCCAGAACCAGCCTTCCCAACTGTCTGGCGTGTGCACGAGCTTGGTGACGCCGATGAGGTTCCAGAAGCGGTTGAAGGCACTCATGTAGTGCCCGAGATTTCCCCACTGGTGATGTGAGCCGTTGGCGACGCACACCGCACCCGGGCCGACCGCCTTGGCGCGCTTGATTTCTTGGCTGACGATATCGAGTGCTTCATCCCAACTGATGCGCACGAACTTCGACTTGCCTCGATTCTGGATATTGCGCTCGCCGTCGGAGTCGAAGTCGACGCGTTTCATCGGATGCAGAATGCGGTTTTTCGAATAGACCATCGATTTCAGGCAGAGGCCATGGGTCGCCACGGTGGTGCGACGGCTGGGCTTGAAGGTTTGGCCGCGTGCCTTGATCGACCAAGAGTCGGCATCGCTGTCATCGAAATCGATGGGCGTGGTGCGGATGATCTTGCCGTCCTTCACATAGACGAAAATCGGTCCGCTGTTGGTGCCGTTGGTGTAGCGCGTGACGCCATCGCCCATATCGGTGCCGGCTTTCCAGGTGACGGTCTCGAGACGCGTGAGGGTCTGCATGAACCACACGGCGAGATTGTCCGGACCATCGAAGCCGATCTTGAAATTCTTTGCCGCGTCGATGCGTTCGAGCATGTCGAAGGGCGGGGTGAGAAAACCTTCGGCGATCTCGCGGTTTTTGAAGTGGATGGTGAGGTTGGGCGCGGCATGCAGCCCCGCGCGACTTTTGATCTTGCCGTCGCGCAGCTCGATCCAGCGGCCCTCGGCCACGTCACGCAGGCGGAACTGGGCGACGAGATTGCGTTCGCGCAGGCGCGCGGCGTAGGCCGGATAGAGCTTCGACATGGCCCGCATGGCTTGCGGGATGCCCCACAACAATACCGAGAGATTCATTCGCATCCTCCGGAAGGTTCTTGCGGAAAACTAGCATGGGGCGGCGGCAGGCCGAGAGTGGCTCCCGGCGCAGCCCGCAGCGCGGTTGATCGCGGCCTTTGCGCTTAGGCGGCGTCGACCCCGAGCAGGCTGCCGACGAACCAGGCAATGAGGCCGGCGCCGCCACCGATCAGCACCATGCGCAGCGCGCCCCGCCACGCATTGCGACCGGTAAACAGGCTGATGGCCATGCCGACGCCGGCGAGCGCCACGACCGTGATCCCGATCGTCCAAAAAGGGGCGCCCGCAGCGGCGATACCGAGTAGCGGGCCGATCAGGAACGGCAGCAGTGGCAACACCGCGCCGATCGAGAAGGCGAGGAACGAGGACAGTGCCGCCCCGATGGGCGAGCCGAGATCATCCGGGTTGAGCCCCAGTTCTTCGCGTGCCAAAACCTCGAGCGCCTGCTCGGGTCGGGCGACGAGGGCGCGGGTCATTTCGCGGGCCTGGTCGACATCCATGCCGCGCGCGGCATAGATGAGCGCGAGTTCTTCGGCTTCCTCTTCGGGGTATTCGTCGAGCTCTTCTTTTTCGAGAGCGATTTGATATTCGTACATGTCGCGCTGCGATCGCACCGACACGTACTCGCCCGCTGCCATCGACAGCGCGCCGGCGAGCAAGCCTGCGACACCGGTCAGCAGCACGGTACCGGGCGAACTGCCGGCACCGGCGACACCCATGACGAGCGCCGCATTCGAGACCAGGCCATCGTTAATGCCGAACACCGTGGCGCGCAGATTGACGCCCGACACGCCGCGATGGCGCTGACCCACTTGCGAAATCGAGGTGGGCATCGCATGGCCAGCGGCGGTACTGCCCGAGTACACCGACACACCACGCAGTTTCATGGCGGCGAGCACGTGTCGTGCCCCGCGCGGACCGATGCGATCGACCAGAGCGGCAACGATGCGGGCGCGGATCGAAGGCTGAAAGCCGTAATCGCGGTTGGGCTCGAGCGCCTGCCACTTGAGGGCTTGGTCTGCAGCAGCTTCGCCTAGCAGACCAAACATCCGGCTCTTCGCCGGATCGCTTTCACGCGCAGCGACGTGGGCGTACAGCCACGCCGATTCCTTTTCGTGATACCAGCTGTCGAGCCCCCCGCTCATGGGTGTTGCACGCGACGACGGCTAGCGTTCGCGGGCATCGTCGTCATCGTCGTCGAGGTCCTCGTCTTCGTCTTCGTCCTCGTCCCAGTCGTCATCTTCATCTTCGTCGTCTTCCTCCTCCCAATCGTCGTCCTCATCGGACCAGCCTTCTGGTTCGGCGATGAGTTCGAGGTCGAACTCGTGCCACTCTTCGAGATCGAGTTCTTCAATTTCGCCATCGAGGTATTCGATCTCGATGATTTCGGCATCTTCGTCCACCGAGAGCACGCGAAATGTTTCATCGTCCTCGACGTTTTCGTACCACTGACCCTTGACGGGTTCGTAATCTCTGCTCACGGCTACACCTCAACACGGAGAATATGGGCTCCGGTGCGGGATTTTACTGCGACTCTCAACTATAGTGCCACGCGTTCAGGACGCTTCTGCATGCCCGCCCGCGTACAAACCAGTCCGTCTGCCTCTCCGCTCAGCCGTGCCCGCCGCGTCGTGGTCAAGGTTGGCTCGGCTTTGCTCGTCGATGGCGCAACCGGACGCCTGAATCGGGCTTGGCTCGAGTCACTGATCGAAGATGTGGTGCGGCTGCGCTCGCAGGGCAAGGAGGTGGTGCTGGTGTCTTCGGGCGCCATTGCGCTCGGGCGGCGCCATCTTGGCTTGGCGAAGGGTCCGTTGCGTCTCGAGGAGAGTCAGGCGGCGGCGGCGGTCGGCCAGATCCGCCTCGCGCATGCCTACAAAGAACTGCTCGAGCAGTGGGACTTGCAGGTCGCGCAAGTGTTGCTGACGCTCGAGGATAGCGAGCAGCGGGTGCGCTATCTGAATGCCCGCGCCACGCTCAACGCCTTGCTCGAGCGCGGTGCGATCCCGGTCATCAATGAAAACGACACCGTGGCCACAGCCGAAATCCGTTACGGCGATAACGATCGTTTGGCGGCGCGGGTGGCGCAGATGGTGAGCGCCGATTGCGTGTTGCTGCTCTCCGATATCGATGGTCTTTATACGGCGGACCCGAACCGGCACGCCACGGCCGAGTTTATTCCGCTGGTTCGCGAGATCACGCCCGCGATCGAAGCCATGGGCGGTGAGTCCGCGTCCGATGTCGGTCGTGGGGGCATGGCGACCAAAATTATTGCGGCAAAGATTGCGATCGCTGCGGGCGCACATTTTTGTATCGCTGCCGGTTCGCCGCGGCACCCGGTGCGCCGGATCGAACAAGGCGCGCGCTGCACCTGGTTCAAACCGAAATCGTCACCGGTCGCCGCGCGCAAGCAGTGGATCGTAGGAACGTTGCGGCCAGCCGGTGAACTCGTGGTCGATGCCGGCGCGGAGCGTGCACTGCGCGCGGGCAAGAGTCTGCTGCCTGCGGGTGTGACCGCGCTACGCGGTCGCTTCGAGCGCGGCGACACGGTCAGCGTCGTGAATGGTCAAGGGCGCGAACTGGCGCGCGGCATCGTCGCGTACTCCGATGCAGAAGCGGCGCAAATCCTCGGTCGTCGCAGCGGCGAGATCGCCGCCGTACTCGGCTTCGCGGGTCGCGATGAGCTCATCCACCGCGATGATCTGGTGATGCGGTGACTGACGCGACAGCGACGGATGCTGCAGGGAACGCCGCACTTGCCGCGCTCATGCAACGCTTGGGTGTTGCCGCTCGCGCAGCCCAACCGGTACTCGCGCGGGCCACCCGTGCGCAAAAAGATCGCGCCTTGATCGCCGCAGCCGTGGCTCTGCGGCGTTCGCTGCCAACGCTGCTCGCGGCGAATGCGCGCGACATGCAGGCCGCCGAAGCGCGCGATCTGTCAGCGGCGATGCTCGATCGCCTACGGCTCGATGCGGTGCGCATCGAGGCGATCGCACGCGGGCTCGAGGTTATTGCGGCGCTGCCGGATCCGGTCGGTCGCAGTCTTGCCGAGTGGACGCGACCCAACGGCCTGCGCTTTGCGCGGGTGGCGGTGCCGCTCGGCGTCATCGGCATCATCTATGAAAGTCGCCCGAACGTGACCGCCGATGCCGGAGCGCTGTGCTTGAAGTCAGGTAACGCGGTGATCCTGCGGGGTGGTTCGGAGAGTCTGCATTCGAGCGCCGCGATCCACGCGTGTTTGGTCGAGGGCTTGCGCGCAGCGGGTCTGCCCGAAGCTTGCGTGCAATGCGTGCCGGTGGCCGATCGCGCTGCCGTTGGCATGCTGCTCGCTGGCCTCGATGGCGCGATCAATGTCATCGTACCGCGCGGCGGCAAGGGTCTGGTGGCCCGCGTGCAGCGCGAGGCGCGAGTACCGGTGATCGGTCACCTCGACGGCAACTGCCATCTTTATATTGACCGCGACGCCGATGTTGCGATGGCGATGGCGATCACGCTCAACGCCAAGCTGCGACGTACCGGGGTTTGCGGTTCGGCGGAAACTTTGCTCGTCGATCGTGCGGCGCCGCCCGCGTATCTGCCGGCGCTCGTGACGGCGCTGCTCGATGCCGGCTGCGAAGTGCGTGGCGATGAAACCGTGCAACAGGTCGATGCGCGCGTTACCGCGGCGGTCGCGGCCGATTGGGATACCGAGTTTCTCGATGCGATCATCGCCGTGCGCGTGGTCGATGGCGTCAGCGAGGCGATGGCGCATATCGCGCGCCACGGCTCATCGCATACCGAATCGATCATTACCGGCAACGAAGCTACAGCCCGCGAGTTTCTCGAGGGCGTAGACAGCGCGATTGTGCTGCACAATGCCTCCACGCAATTTGCCGATGGCGGTGAGTTCGGCATGGGCGCCGAGATCGGTATTTCTACGGATCGTTTTCACGCGCGCGGCCCGGTGGGTCTTGAACAGCTGACGAGCTACAAATATGTGGTGCGCGGCTCGGGGCAGATCAGACCCTGAGCGTTATTTGTTGCTGCGGGCTATTGGCCCGTGCGGCGCTCCAGGAGCCCAAGTGCGCCACCCTGCAAAGAAAACACGGCCGTGAGGCCGCGCTCGCGCAGCGCTCGCGTGGTGCCAAGGCTGCGCGCGCCCCGCGCACAGACGAGCAGGTAGCGGCCTTCGGCGGGCAGGTTCCGTCCTTCGAGCAATTCGTGCATCGGAATGGCGAGGGTGGGCAGGGGCAGCGGCGTTGCCGCGATTTCTTTGGCGTCGCGGATATCGATCAAGGCATAGCCCGCGTCGACGGCCATTTGCAGATCGTCGAAGTGCAGCTCAGGCGCGCCCTGTGCCTGCTCGGACTGCCGCTGCTGCGTGGCTTTTTGCAGCACGCTCGCCGCGAGCGTGCAGCGGCCCGCGCAATCGCCGCGCCGCCGTGCGCGGATGCGCGTGGTGCCGAGGCCGAGCAGATCGACCGTGAGCACTTCGTCGCCGAGCCGTCCCGGTAGATCCAGCAGCAACTTCATCGCTTCCAGCGCCTGCAGACTGCCGAGTACGCCCGGCACGGGGCCGAGCACGCCGGCCTCGGCGCAGTTGGCGACGACGCCGTCGCGTGTGGCTTCGGGCCACAGGCAACGCAGACAGGCACCAGCGCGGCGCGGATCAACCACCTGCAACTGGCCCTCGTACTGATGAACGCTGGCAAAGATGGCGGGTCGACCGAGCGCATGCGCAAGATCGTTGAGCAAAAATTTGGTCCCGAAGTTGTCGCTGCAATCGATGAGCAGCTCGGCATTGGCAAGCAGGCCAGCGGCGTTCAGTGCATCGAGTCGCTGCGTGTGCACCTCGACCGCAACCTCCGGATTAAGCGCGCGCACCCGAGCCGCTGCGAGTTCGGCCTTGGCTTGTCCGCAATCGGCGAGCGCGTACCAGGTCTGACGATGCAGATTCGAGGGCTCCAGCCGATCGCCGTCGATGATGATGAGTCGACCGACGCCGGCTCCCGCCAAAAATTGCAGCACTGGCACCCCGAGACCGCCAGCGCCCACCACTGCGATTTGCGCCGCGCGCAGTTTGGCTTGGCCAGCCGCACCGACTTCGCGCAGATTCATCTGCCGCGAGTAATCGGGTGCGAGCGCCGCGGGTTGCGCGTGATCGTGAGCGTGATCGTGCGTGTGAGCGTGATCGTGAGCGTGATCGTGCGTGTGAGCGTGATCGTGTGCGTGCTGCGGTGCGGTGGCGCAGCGCTCGCAGTTCACCCAGCCCGAGTCGCCACTGACGTAGTGCTCTTTTTTCCAGATCGGAACGCGGTGCTTGACCTCGTCGATGATGTAGCGACAAGCCTTGAAGGCTTCATCGCGATGCTGCGCACTGACGCCGACCCAGACGGCCAGTTCGCCGAGCGCCAGATCGCCGGCGCGATGCACGCAACGTGCGTTATCGACACCGTATTTCGTGCAAGCCTCGGCGATGATGCGCTCGCCCTCGCGCACGGCGAGTTCGGCGAAAGCCTCGTACTCGAGGTGAGTGACCTCTTGGCCTTCATTGTGATTGCGCACCCAGCCTTCGAAAGCGGCATAGCCGCCGCAGCGAGGATCAGCAAGTTCGCGCTGCAGCGCTGGCACATCGACGGCCGTCGCGCTGAAACGGAAGCGGCTGTGATCGGCAGGCGAGCGCGCCATATTGCTCGGCGTCAACCGCCGGCGACGGGCGGAATGAAAACGACGGCGTCGCCGTCTTGCAAGGGTTGATGCCAATCGCCGAACTCGGCATTGACGGCGACTCTCAGCATTTCGAGCGGCAAGCTGAAACCGTACTTCGCTTGCAACTCGGTGTAGAGCTCGGCCGGCGTGCGTGCCGCGGTGACGAGTGATTCGTCGCGGCGACCGGCTTGCTCGCGCAGCAGCGCGAAGTACTGCACCCGCAAGGTGAGCGATGCGGCGGCGGTGGCGGACAGCGTTTGCATGGTCTGCCAATAGTCGGTGCTGGAATTGACGTTGTCGAGAGCGGCGGCGTGCAGCGGTTCGAGCAACTTCGCCGACTGTTCCAGCAGAAATTTCCGCGGGCAGTTCCGCCCGGCGGCGGCGTAGCGTGCGAGCGGCAGGGCCGAGGCCGGCTCGTAGACGGCACACAGCGGTTCGGGCAGGCCGTCGTGACTCGAGCGGTAGGCGGTGGCGAGCCGGGCGCGATCCCGATGTTTATCGAGATGTTGCAAGGTCGCTTCGTCCAGAAAAGGCAGATCGCAGGCGAGCACCAGCCATGCTGCCTCGGGATGGCGCTGCTGCGCTGCTAGGATGCCGGCGAGGGGTCCCATGTGATCGTCTCGATCGACAATCTGCGGATAGCGCCTGCGCAGCGGGTCTGCGGCCTGATCGGCGCGTACCGAGACGTAGGCTTGGACGGTTACTTTGGCCAACAAATCATAGGCCGCCTCGAGCTGGGCGCGACCGTGGTACTGCAGCGCGGCTTTGTCGCGGCGCATGCGCGTGCTGCGCCCGCCGGCAAGCAGCAGGCCGAATAGCGGCGGCACGGAATCCATCATCGGGAGTTCATCGTGATTTCGGGGCGCGCTTGAAGTCGCGCTTGCCACCGCGCTTGGCGAGCAGCCGAACGCTCTCGATGACGATGTCGTGGGAGAGCGCCTTGCACATGTCATAGACGGTGAGGGCGGCGACGGTGGCGCCGGTGAGCGCCTCCATTTCGACGCCCGTCTTGTGCGTGGTGCGCACCGTGCAACGGATGGTGATCCGCCCGCGGCGCGTCGAGTCGATGTCGAGCTCGCAATGATCGATCGGCAGCGGGTGACAAAACGGAATGAGTTCGTGCGTGCGCTTGACCGCCTGCACCGCCGCGATCACTGCGGTGTCGAACACCGGACCCTTGTGGGTGCGATGACCGGTGGCAGCGAGCGCGCGGGCCACGGCGGCGGGCAGGCGCATGCGCGCCTCGGCGGTGGCTTCACGTGGCGTAATTTCTTTGGCGCTGACATCGACCATGGCCGGTCGCTGCGTGGCGTCGAGGTGGGTGAGCCCGGCCGTCGATTTGCGCTGCTTCACCGTCCGCCTCACCCGCCGATGTGGAACATTTCGACCTTGTGACCCGCCTCGGCGAGCGCGCCGCGGCGTTCGCTGTAGCGATCATCACGGCGCCGCCAAATGCCGCGCAGCAGATCGAGCAATTCTTCATCGCTGGCGCCGGCGCGCAGCGGCGCGCGCAGGTCAGTACCGAGCGTAGCGAACAGGCAGGTGTACAGCGTGCCGTCGGAAGACAGGCGTGCCCGAGAGCAGTCGCTGCAGAAAGGTTGCGACACCGAAGAGATGAAACCGATCTCGCCCTCGCCATCATCGAACGCGTAGCGTTCGGCGACTTCGCCATGATAGTTGCGTTCACGCGGCGTCATCGGCCAGCGCGCCGCGATCGCGGCTGCCAGTTCGCGCGACGGCACGACCCGCTCGGCCTTCCACTCATTGCGATTACCGACATCCATATATTCGATGAAGCGCACGATCACGCCTATACCGCGAAAACGCTCGACGAGTTGGAGCGCGGTGTGATCGTTGACGCCGCGCTGGATCACGGCATTGACTTTGATGGGCGCGAGCCCGGCGAGCCGTGCCGCCTCGATTCCCGTGAGCACTTCGTCCACACCACCGAAACCGCCGCTCATTTTTGCAAAGACTTCGGGGTCGAGACTGTCGAGACTCACGGTAATGCGCGTGAGTCCCGCCGCCTTCAGTTCGGTGGCGTACTTGGCGAGCAACATGCCATTGGTGGTGAGCGCGACATCTTCGATGCCCGGCAGGGTCGAGAGGTCGCCCACAAGATCGGTGAGATTGGGCCGCAACAGCGGCTCGCCACCCGTGATGCGCAACTTGCGCACGCCGAGCGTGGCGGCGAGGCGGGCAAGGCGGATGATCTCGTCGAAGGAGAGCCGCTCGGTCGACTTCAAAAACCGATAGCCCTCGTGGAAGGTGTGCTGCGGCATGCAGTACGGGCAGCGAAAGTTGCAGCGATCCATCACCGAGATGCGCAGATCGCGCAGCGGACGGCCAAGACGATCGCGAGGGGATTGCAGTTCGCGCATGATTTCTTTGATCTACTTACCAGCGATAAAGCCGGGTCACGAAACCTTTCGCATAGGTGTTGGGGCCGGGCGGCAGCTCAACGAAACCATCGGTGCCGGTCAGTGCGGCGAAATCTCCCGAGCCGTTAGTCGGGCAGGGATGCGCCCAGTTGCGACCCCACTCGTCGTTCTGCAAGCGTACCGGCATGAAGCTCGTCAGCGCGACTTTCACCTCGATGGGGGCCGCGATGGCGATTTTTTCTTGTGGGCGCGGGGTCTCGCCCATGGCCGCATAAAGACCGGGCACGACGTATCTCGCGAGACACACGAGCGTCGAGACCGGATTGCCGGGCAGGGCGAAGACCGCCGTGCCAGTCGGGCCGATGCCGAACCACATGGGTTTTCCGGGGCGCTGCGAAATCTTGTGGAATACCTCGCGCACACCGAGGTCGGCGAGGGCGCGCGGCACGAGGTCGAGTTTGCCCATCGAGACACCGCCCGAGAGGATCAGCACGTCGTGGGTGTCGAGATGGACGCGCAAGCGGCGTCGCAGCGCATCGAGATCATCGGGCAGATGATCGTCCGCAATGCGTTGAAAGCCGCGTTGGCGAAGTGCCGTGACGATGCCGTAAGCGTTCGAGCGGCGAACTTGATGCGCTTCGATCGGATCGCCGGGCTCGACGAGTTCGTTGCCGGTCGAGACGACGATGATCGTCGGCTGTGCGCTGACGCGAATGCGCGGCATGCCGGCGCCCGCGGCGACCGCGATCTCGGGCGGCCCAAGATGCATGCCCGCCGAGAGCAGCAGCGTGCCCTGCGCGGTGTCCGAGCCGCGACGATGCACGTTTTGCCCGGGCATAACTTTGACCTGATCTTTGAGCAGCGCGTGGCCATTCTGCAGATCAAGTTGTTCGACCGGTACGATCGCATCGCAGCCGGCGGGCAGCACGGCGCCCGTCATGATTTCGATGGCTTGATCGTCACTTGCCAAAGCAAGCGGCAGATCGCCCGCAGCCTGCATGGCCTGAATCGGCAGGCGGCGCTGGCCCTTGGCGATGACTGAACTCGCAACCGCGATGCCGTCCATCGCGACGCGATCGAAGGGCGGCTGATCACGCTCGGCGTAGACGTTCTCACGGAGCACCGCGCCCGTGCATTGCACGAGCGGCAGCGATTCGATGGGCAGACAAGTGAGCTGCTCGCCGATGAGGGCGTCAGCTTCGGCGGGGGAGATCATGCCGGGAGTGTATCCCGGCACGTCTGATCGGCAACCCGCACGGTGGCGGGCGCCCTCACTTCTTAGCGTTCTTTTCCTTGTAGACGCGGATCTGCGCGTTCAAGCGATCGGCGAGGCCCTGCGCTTCATCGACGGCAGCATTTTGCTTTTGCGCAAGAATCTTCATGCGCTCGGCCTTTTGCTCGTCGGTGAGTTGCGGGTTCGCGGCGAGCGCGGCGTTGTGCTCGGTCTCGAGGCAGGCCTGATATTCGGTGATGGAGGCGTCAAAGGCCTTCACGGAACGTTGGCCTGCGAGCATCTGCTCGAGTGTCGAGGTGCTGCCGTCCGGAATGCTGTCCGGGGCTTTGGGATAAGTGCAGGCAGCGAAGGCAGGGCCGGCCCCGAGGGCGGCAACCACGGCGAGGGAAAGCAGCGTCTTCATGTCGGTTCTCCGGACAAGCTCGTGAATCGGTCGGCGA
>Ga0194121_10008006_pt1 | contig 13538 bp, 16 predicted proteins | sample TA2MahCa50mmetaG_FD_148609 | JGI IMG/M metagenome (GOLD analysis project Ga0194121, IMG submission 148609) | Freshwater microbial communities from Lake Tanganyika, Tanzania - TA2015020 Mahale Deep Cast 50m | ecosystem: Environmental > Aquatic > Freshwater > Lake | place: Tanzania: Lake... | reverse complement strand
CCACCTTCGCCAAGCCCAAAAACGTTATGCCTCATTGTAGGGGGACCGTTCAACCATCAATAACCGTGCTGACATCGGATCACAACAAGCCAACCCTTCGCAAAATTAAAAGAGCTGTTTTTCCTTACACAAGCCGACCCAAAACAGCACATTTAATTTTACCCAACCACACCCATAGCCTACGAACATTACGCAAAAAGACACGACAAGATAAAATTCACTTCGCAGAACTTGTAATTTTTGGGCAAATGAAATTAAGGCCCAACATCTTCAAGACATGTAGACAAAGCCACAGTCAATAAAACAATCAACTCTTGAATTTCAGTTTTAGATTTAGTAGTTCTTTCTAATTTAATTTCTTTAAGCATTAATGCAACATAGTTGCGTTTATTAAATTAGTCACTACCTTTGCAACATTGTTGCATTTAGTTATTTAATCAAAGATTACACATGTTAATAGAAACAGATCCATTAGTGAAAACATTAGATTGGGAGAATGACACGCATAAGTCGACTTTTTGGCATACATCTTCCCATCTTTTGGCTTATGCTTTAGAATTATTGTACCCTGGTATTAAATTAGGAACGGGACCTTCTATTGAAAACGGTTTTTATTATGATGTAAATTTTGGTGATTATAATTTTACCGACAAAGATTTTAAAAAAGTAGAGCAGAAAATGCTCGAATTGGCAAAAAAAGGATTTGAAAACATTAGAAAGGAGGTAAGTAAAAAAGAGGCATTAGATTACTTCCAAAAAAAAGGAGATAACTATAAATTAGAAATTATAGATGGCTTACAAGACGGCACGATTACCTTTTATGAAACAGGCAGTTTTGTTGATTTATGTTCAGGGCCGCACATTCCAAATACCGCTTTAATAAAAGCAGTAAAAATTACAAATATAGCAGGAGCCTACTGGCGTGGCGATGAAAAAAACAACATGCTTACCCGTGTGTATGGTATTTCGTTTCCCAATAAGGCTTTGCTTGATGAATATTTAAGCAACTTGGAAGAAGCCAAAAAACGCGACCATAGAAAAATCGGAAAAGAACTTGATCTTTTTTATTTTGATGAAGAAGTTGGAATGGGTCTACCGCTTTGGGCACCAAAAGGTGAAGCACTTCGCCAAAACCTAATCAGTTTTCTGAAAAATATTCAACGTAAAGCCGGCTATCAGCATGTAGCAAGTCCGCACATTGGCAGAAAGGAACTTTATGTAACATCGGGACACTATGCTAAATATGGTCAAGATGCCTATCAGCCCATTAAAACACCGGCTGAAAATGAGGAGTTTTTCTTGAAACCAATGAACTGTCCACATCATTGCAAAATATTTGCTGCCAAACCAAAAAGCTACAAAGAACTTCCCATAAAATATGCAGAGTTCGGAACTGTTTACCGCTACGAGCAACACGGTGAATTGCACGGCTTAACACGAGTGAGGGGATTTACGCAAGATGATGCACATATATATTGCCGCCCCGACCAATTAAAAGAAGAATTTTTAAAAGTGGTTGATTTAGTAAACTTAGTTTATAGCAAACTAGGTTTTAGCGAATTTAAAACTCAAATTTCTTTGAGAGACCCGCAAAATAAAGACAAGTATTTGGGTACAGATGAAATGTGGGATTTGGCAGAAAAAGCAATCGTTGAAGCCACACAAGAACGAGGAATGCAAACTACCACTAAAGAAGGTGAAGCGGCATTTTATGGTCCTAAACTAGATTTTATGGTATGTGATGCCATCGGTAGGAAATGGCAAATTGGAACCATTCAAGTGGATTATATGATGCCTGAAAACTTCGACTTGCTATATAATGGCAGCGATAATCAGAAACACCGCCCCGTGATGATTCATCGAGCATTGTTCGGTTCGATGGAGCGCTTTATTGCCCTATTAATTGAAAATACAGCGGGAAAATTCCCTCTATGGTTAGCTCCTGTTAAAGCAATTGTTTTGCCGGTATCCGACAAGTTTGAAGACTATGCCAATCAAGTAGCATCTCACTTGAATGAAGCATTAGACTTAGATATTGAGGTGGATAATAGAGACGAAAAATTGGGTAAGAAAATTCGTGATGCACAATTGCAAAAAACACCCTACATGCTCATAGTAGGCGAACAAGAAAAGAGTACAAATACAATTTCTATTCGCAAAAGAGATGATGCTGAAAATGTCATTTACACAATTGAAGAGTTCATAAATGAATTGTCTAAAAATTTGAAAGCATGACCCTATCCTATCTGTTTTTCGCTTTGATATTGGGAATGAGGCATGGGTTGGACCCTGACCATCTTGCCATTATCAATGGAATTAATTTGAATTATCATTCAAAAGGAAAATCAAATAGTTGGAGTGGTTTCTTTTTTTCATTGGGGCATGGGGTTTCAGTATCAGTAATTGGTGTGTTAATTGTTACATTGAATAATGGTCTAAAATCATACACTCGCATAGTAGAATTTACTGAGTGGATACCCATCGCACTATTACTATTTACCGGATTTTATGGGGTTTTTGTTCTTTGCCGTGGGCAGATTTATGGAACACATAATCATCCTCACAAGAAACTTACTTCGTTTATTGCACAGAGCAAATTTCCATCTCTAAAATTATTGATTACCGGAATTTTATTTGCCTTAGTGTTTGATACATCCACACAGGTAGCTGCCTGGGGTTTGGTGGGCGATAGCATAGAGAATAACTATGCCTATTGGAATGCATTCTTAATCGGACTGCTTTTTACCACAGGAATGATGATAACAGACACCCTGAATGGTCTTTTTTTTTACAGCATTTTAAATGCAAAACATTCAAAATTTAACCTGAAGATAATTATATCGCTTTTAGTAGTCATTACGAGTTTACTATTAGGCGTAATTCAGTTTCTTGAAAAGTTAGGAGTACCTATTGAGATACCAGATTCTTACAAGTTGTTATTGGGCTTAGTAATTATGGCTGTTACATTGCTTGGGCTGCTTCTAAATTATTTACAAATCAAAAAGCAAAAATCATGAGTGTCATTTCCTTCATAACATCATTGGGCTTGGGAGCTTTGCACGCCATAGAGCCAGGGCACGGAAAAACATTTTTAGTATCCTACAGTATAGCTTACGATGTAGATAAAAAACAAGCTGTAAAGATCATTACCAGCATGGCTATTTCACATTCCGTTTTGCTTATTTTGTTAGCATTAGTTGTTCCGGTGGTATTTCCGCACATAGAAGAGTCAATTCACTTTTACATTCAACTAACTGCTTCTTTATTGATATTGTATATGGGTATCAGCATGCTTTTAAAATCAAAAAAACATACGCATCACGATGAAAATTGCGGCTGTGGACATGACCACAAAATCAACACTTCACTGCACAGCCATAAGCCGGCAACACAAAACATACAACACACTCAATTTAGTTTGGCACAGCCAACAAACACCATAAAAAAACCTAAAAATATTTTTTCTATAAACAGCAATCCTGCTTTGGTAGGTTTTATCAACGGCATTATGCCGTGCCCGTCTGCATTGGCAGTTGTTGGAATGGCATTTACGTATTCATCGGCTTGGATTATTTCATTAACCATGTTGGCTTATGTTGCTGGATTTATATTGGCAATGTTTCTTTTGCTAATGGGTTTTGTGGTGTTTAAATCAAAATTTTTAAAGATGGAAACCAACAACAAAAAACTGAGAGAGCGTATAACGAGTATCTCGGGAACTGTAATCGTATTATCGGGTTTTTATTATTTATTTCTGGCATTTAATCATACACACTAATATGGCAGTCAAAGACCTAATAAACACAAAAAAATGCCTTTTCATCTGCAATGGTGGCTGTTGCATGAAAAAAGATGCTGAAGAAGTTACGCAAGCTATTAGGAGATGCATAAAAGAGATAGGACTTGATGATGATTATCACACCGTACGTACTAAATGTATTGGCAGGTGTGATGATGCACCTGTGGCAATGTTGTCTCCTGATAATGTTTGGTTTAAAAATATAGACCACAAGCAATGTGATTTGCTATTACACGAAATACTGAAAAATGAAATAAAAACAAGCAAAAACTTTCTCTATCAAATGGGGGAATTAACAATAAACAGTGATTCCATTCCCACTAAATACCGTAAACAATAAAAAAAGTCACTATGAACAATACTAAAATTCCTGTAACTATCCTAACCGGCTTTTTGGGTTCCGGAAAAACAACTTTGCTCAATCGTATTTTGAGTGAAAATCACGGCAAGAAAATAGCTGTGATAGAAAATGAGTTTGGTGAAGTAGGTGTAGATAACGAATTGGTGATTGGAGCCGATGAAGAAATTTTTGAAATGAACAACGGTTGTATTTGCTGCACCGTTCGAGGCGATTTAATCCGAATCCTTACCAGACTTACCAAACGAAAAGATAAGCTGGATATGATTTTGGTGGAAACTACCGGCATGGCAAATCCTGCACCTGTGGCACAAACTTTTTGGGTTGACAACGATTTAAAAGAGCAGTTTAGTCTTGATGCCATTATTACAATGGTAGATGCCAAACACGTTCACCTACATATAAACGATAGTGCTGAATGTAAAGAGCAAATTGCGTTTGCCGATATAGTAATCCTCAATAAAATTGATTTAGTAGAGGAAAATGCAGTTAGTCAGCTACAAGCTACTATTCGAAGCATGAATGCAATGTGCGAAATTTATCCAACAGAAAATGCCGCTATTGATTTAGCTAAAATTTTAGATGTAAAAGCATTTGATTTGGATAAAAAAATTGAACTCAATCCACAATTTGCCGAAGAAGAATTTCCGTTTGAAGCCATAGTAAAATATCAATTGAAAAAAGGGAAATATACCTTATGGTTAGAAGAAGGTCCAGACCCAAGCATTGATGTTTTAATTACAGCTTACAAAAATTTAGAAGAACAAAAACATGAAGCCACGGTAACTTTTTCTGGTGATGCATTGGATTTAAAAGACAATGCCGCTTTACAACTGAATACACTTTTAAGATTAGAAACAACCGATTTATGTCAATCATTTAGTTTAGATTCAGAAGACGGAACATTTTTGTTTTTTACTCAACACGGTCCTGATGAATTTAATATGCAATTGAAAGATGGTAAAAACACCGTAGAGCCAATTGAAAACATAGAGATAGAACATACACATTCGCACGATGATGAAGTGAGTAGTGTAGGAATAGAATCAACAGCCGCATTAAACCTTGAAAAATTCAATTTATGGATGGGGCATTTACTGCAAACTTACGGTCAAGATATTTTTAGAAGCAAGGGTATCTTGTATTTTTCAGGGTATAACGAAAGAATAGTTTTTCAAGGTGTACACATGTTATTTGATGCAAAACCCGATAGAGCTTGGAAAAGAAATGAGCAAAAACGAAATCAATTAATTTTTATCGGACGAAACTTAGATAGAACAATGTTGAATGAGGGCTTTAAAAATTGTTTGGCATAATGGTATCTAACACCGATAAAATATTTTCTCGATTAAAAGATGAGTCTGATGAAAACATCAACTGGACTTTGAGTTTAGATGGTTTCATTTTAAAGATTATTCCTATTCCCGCATCAGAAATGATTTGGGTAGTTGGTAGTGAAAACAGTGTGTATTTGTTGGATAGTGCAAAAGGAAAAATAATCAATAAGTATGAAAACATTGCAGACATCATTTTTTCGGCAGTAGTACACCCCAAAACTAGTGAACTATTTATTGCTTCAAGTAATGGCGTATTTACATTATCACTTCAAGGGGATAGTGTTCCTTTGATTGAAGAAAAAAAATGGTTTGAGCATATTGCAGTAAACACTGATGGTACTATACTTTTTGCTGCCAATGGAAAGACGCTTTATATTTTAGAGCAAAAAGAAAATGAATATCAACTAACTCATAAGGATAATTCATTCAATAGCACCATTAGCGATATTATTTTCAATATTGATTCGTTCTTGGTTTCAAATTATGGTGGTGTAAGAGAATACAATACAAATAATCTAGAAAACCATTCACTCTTTGAATGGAAAACATCGCTTTTAACCACCAGTTGGAGTCCCGATAAAAAATATATTGCTGCAGGAACTCAAGAAAACTGTATACATTTCTGGCCTTACCCATTTGAAGAAGACAAAGACTTTCAGATAAGTGGCTACCCTTCCAAAGTAACTAAAATTATTTGGGCTAATAAGGCAACAGAATTTGTGGTTAACTGCTCTGAAGACGTTCACATTTGGGACTTTTCAAATGGACCACCAACGGGAAAGATGCCCGCCACACTTAAATGTGGTTTTGGTAAAATAACAGACATTTTTTACAAAGGAAATGTATTAGTCGCAGCAAGTGAAAGGGGCTTTATCTTTTATTTTCTACCTGCAAACTCAGAGAGATTTATTCAAATACATTCGGTTGATAATGATATTTCATGTATTAGCATGAACGAAGAAGAAAGCGAATTGCATGTAGGTACTAAATCAGGCGATTTATACTGCTTTGAAATAAATATATAAATACTAGACATGATACTTAGCGGAAAGGAAATAAAGAAGCAAATGAACCAAACCATTTTCATCGAACCTTTTGATGAAAAGCAGCTTAATCCCAATAGCTACAATTTGAAGTTGCACAACGAATTGTTGGTTTATAGCAAAAACCAACTAGATATGAAATTGCCCAATGCAACAGATAAAATTATTATTCCGGAAAGTGGACTACTGCTAGAGCCGAACAAATTATATTTAGGAAGAACGAAAGAATTTACACGTACAGAAAGACACGTTCCTATGCTCGAAGGCAGAAGCAGCATAGGGCGTTTGGGTATGTTCATTCACATAACGGCTGGATTTGGTGATGTGGGTTTTGCCGGATTTTGGACACTAGAAATCTTCGTTATTCAACCGCTTATTATTTACCCTGATGTGGAAATTTGTCAAATATATTTTCACTCCATTGAAGGGGAATACGATAAATATAATTCAGGAAAATATCAAAACAATAAAGGCATACAGCCCAGTTTGTTGTATCAAGATTTTGCAAAAAATGATTAGAAAAATATTCATGTTACCCATAAAAATATATCAATGGTTTATATCACCTATGTTAGGCCAAAATTGCAGGCATTCACCCACTTGCTCTCAATATACCATTGAGGCTATAAACGAATGGGGCGTTTTTAAAGGCATGTATTTGGGTGCAAAAAGACTAAGTAAATGTTATCCTTGGGGAACTCATGGCTATGATCCTGTACCTAAAAACAAAACAAAATGACTTTGAAAGAATTAGAAGAAACAACTGAAATAATGCCCCAATTTGAAAAACGTGGAGGGGTTTTACCTGTGGCTGTGCAAGAAACATCAACCGGGCAAATATTGATGTTGGCATCGGTAAATAAAGAAGCATTTGAATACACTATTCAAAACAAGGTAGCTGCATTTTTTAGCACTACACGAAACACGCTTTGGATAAAGGGAGAAAGTTCAGGAAATTATTTGCAGTTAGATGAAGTGCTGATAGACTGCGATCAAGACGCATTAGTTTATAAAGTAACGCTAAAAAAAGGTGGTGTTTGCCATACTTTCAATGAAAATGGAGAAAACAGAAAGGCTTGTTTTTACAGGTCATTAAATAATCATTTACAGACTTTAAAATTCTTAGAAAAATGAACGATAAACTTATAGAAGAGATAGAATTACTAGGCGATTCGCATGCAATGACATCTCCTGAAACGCCATTGCGTGCAGATGCTTTTGTAAAATCTGATGAGGCAAAGATTGAAGCTATTCATGGGTACTTCCAAAAAATAATGGAAGAACTGGGTTTGGATTTAGAAGACGATAGCTTAAAGGGAACACCATACCGAGTAGCCAAGATGTATGTGAAAGAAATGTTTGCGGGACTAAACCCAAAAAACAAACCCAAACTTTCTGTTTTTGATAACAAGTATGAGTATAATAAAATGTTGATTGAAAGTGATATTACGTTTAATTCTGCTTGTGAGCATCATTTTCTACCTATCATCGGAAAAGCACATGTAGGCTATGTTTCGAGTGGTAAAGTAATTGGGCTTTCTAAAATAAACCGCATTGTAGATTATTATGCCAGAAGACCTCAAGTGCAAGAGCGTATGAGTATGCAAATTTTTAATGAATTAAAAAATGCCCTACAAACAGATAATGTAAATGTGGTAGTAGAAGCAGAACACATGTGCGTATCAATCAGAGGAGTAAACGATAAATCTTCAAAAACAACTACCATTGAATATGCAGGTGTTTTTGATAATGATACTGTTCGTAGTGACTTTTTTAAATTGATTAATTCTAAATAAATTCTATGGAAGCCAGTGTAATTTTAAAAATGAATGCTTGTAGAGTTACGCAACATCGACTAGATGTGTTAAACTATTTTATGCAATCTAAAATAGCATTAACCCAAGGCGATTTGGAGGATAAATTTAAAAATAAGATAGATCGTGTGAGTTTATATAGAATGTTACATTCTTTTTCGGAAAAGAACATTCTATGCAAGTTAGTAGATTCTAAAGGTACATTGAGTTATGTTTTTGACAAACATTCATTGGATAATAAAGACCACATTCATCCGCACTATAAATGCATATCCTGTAACGATGTTATTGAGTTGCCAGAGTTACCGGAATCATACATGAAACAGTTGAAAAAATTAAACATTGATGAACTCAACATTTTAGCGGAAGGCACCTGCGATGAATGTCAAAATAAGAATGAATAACATGGAATTAAAAGTGTTCAATACGCTGACTTCAAAAAAAGAAGTTTTCACACCCATAGCTGATAAAGCAGTGGGCATGTATGTTTGCGGACCTACTGTGTATGGAGAACCGCACTTAGGTCATGCTCGCTCATCTATCACTTTCGATATTGTTTTTAGATATTTTACCTTTTTAGGGTACAAAGTACGTTATGTTAGAAATATCACCGATGTAGGTCATTTGGAAGACGAGCAAAACGAAGCAGGCGAAGATAAAATTTTAAAAAAAGCCCGCATAGAACAACTCGAACCTATGGAGGTAGCACAACACTACACCAATGTGTATCGAGAAGCCATGCGTGCTTTAAATATTAAAGATCCTTCCATTGAACCTACTGCATCAGGCCATATTCCCGAGCAAATTGAAACCATTGAAAAAATCATTCAAAATGGATTGGCTTATGTGGTAAATGGCTCTGTTTATTTTGACGTAAAAGCTTATGTCAATAAGTATCATTACGGACAACTTTCAGGCAGAGTATTGGAAGAATTACAAGCTGCAAGCAGAGAAGATTTAGAAGGTACAGCAGAAAAGAAATTTCATGCAGACTTTGCTTTATGGAAAAAAGCAAGTGTAGAACATATCATGCAATGGAATTCGCCTTGGGGAAAAGGCTTTCCGGGTTGGCATATTGAGTGTACCGCCATGAGCAGTAAATATTTAGGTATTCCGTTCGATATTCATGGTGGAGGAATGGATTTAAAATTCCCGCATCACGAAGCGGAGATTTGCCAGAGTTTGGGTGCATACAATAAAGCACCTGTAAATTATTGGTTACACAACAATATGGTAACCCTTAACGGACAAAAAATGGCCAAGTCTAAAGGTAACTTCATTACATTAAACGAACTCTTTACCGGAAGTCATCCGCTTTTAGAAAGAGCCTACTCTCCAATGGTAGTAAGGTTTTTCATCTTGCAAGCACACTATGGTAGCACGATTGATTTCTCTAACGAAAGTTTAATTGCCGCTGAAAATGCTTTCAAAAAATTGGAACAAAGTTATAGTAAGCTGGATTCAAACATCATTGAAACGGAAATTGACATCAATGATACATTGGAGAAAGAGATTTTAAGCGGAATACAAAGCTGTTACGATGCTATGAATGATGATTTCAATACAGCGAAATTAATTGCTGCTTTATTTGAATTGAGTAAAATCATTAATAGACTATCAGAGATGTCGGAAAAAAAGGGCATAAGCAAAGGCAGTTTTGATCAATTAGCTTCAACCTTCCGAAAATTTTGGAGAGAGGTGTTAGGTATGCGAGCGGAAAATAGGTCTTCTCATAAGTTAGATAAAGTAATCAATGTTTTGAGGGAATTGAGGCAGCAGGCTAAACTTGAAAAAAATTATGCTCACTCCGATTCTATTAGACAAAAGTTAGAGGCTATAGGCATTCAAATGCAAGACGGTAAAAATGGTGAAATGAATTATATCATAAATGACTTATAAAATGAAAAATATATTTGGAGAACCTTTAGCTTTATGCTGCAACAAACCCAAAACGGGTTATTTCAGAGATGGATTTTGTAGAACAGATGCTTCTGACCAAGGAAGTCATACTGTATGTGCCATTGTTACAGAAGAGTTTTTGAAATTCTCTAAAGAAAAAGGTAATGATTTAATCACTCCTAGACCAGAATATGACTTTCCCGGATTAAAACCAGGAGATAAATGGTGTCTTTGTGCTTTGCGATGGAAAGAAGCATTTGAAGTAGGTGCAGCACCAAAAGTATTGTTAGAAGCAACGAATGAAAAAACGTTAGTATACATCAATATTCAAGATTTAATAGCATATGCAGAAAAATAATCCGTTTCATTTTGAGTATTCTTATGTATCGCTTCCCGATACGTTTTACAGTTTTGTGAAGCCAGAACTTTTCCCAAAACCAGAACTAGTTTTACTAAACAAAACTCTTTGCAATCAGCTGGATGTAGTGGTTGAAAATGAGGAAGACTTGTTGAATGCTTTGTTAATCAAACAAACCGAAAACGAAACTACCTCTTTTGCACAAGCCTATGCAGGACATCAGTTTGGGCATTTTACAAAATTGGGTGATGGAAGAGCGATTATCATTGGTGAACATACTACAAAAAGAAACCAGCGTTTTGATATACAACTCAAAGGAAGCGGAAGAACGCCATATTCTCGAGGTGGCGATGGTAAAGCAACACTAAGAGCAATGCTTCGAGAATATTTGATTAGCGAAGCAATGCATTATTTAAATATTCCTTCTTCCAGAAGTCTTTCCGTAATTAAAACTGGACAACCTGTTTATAGAGAAACCTTGCAAGAAGGTGCAGCAGTGGTGAGAGTGATGGAAAGCCATATAAGAGTGGGAACTTTTGAATATGCGGCTCGTTTTGGTAAACCTGAAGATGTAAAAACATTGGTAAATTATACGATAAAACGCTTATATCCCGAACTACTTGATGATGAAAATCTTGCAGTGAGTTTACTGCGTAAAGTGATGCAAAACCAAATCGATTTAGTTGCAGATTGGATGCGTGTAGGTTTTATTCACGGAGTAATGAATACTGACAATACTTCCATAAGTGGTGAAACTTTTGATTACGGACCTTGTGCTTTTATGAATAGTTACCATCCCGATACTGTTTATAGTTCTATTGACCATCAGAGCAGGTATGCTTTTGGGAATCAGCCTAAGATTATAAAATGGAATCTTTGCCGATTTGCTGAGGCTTTATTGCCCATTATCCACGAAAATAAAGAAAAGTCATTGGCACTTGCCCAAATTACTATTGACGAATTTGATGCTATTTGGGAAAAAAAGTATTACGGCACAATGCTAAATAAAATAGGTTTTGCAACCAATAATTCCTTGTATTATGAATTGGTAGATGAGCTACTTGAAGTGATGAAGAAGGGAAAAATAGATTATACCAACACTTTTAATGATTTATCAAAAGTGCTTATTTCAGAAGAAAATACGAACAAAAATACAGAATTTAGTGATTGGATAAAAAATTGGAAACACATAATTAGGCAATCAATTGGTGCTGAAAAAGCCATAAAAATAATGGGAGCAGTTAATCCCATTACAATCCCAAGAAATCATTTGCTTGAAAATGCCCTTGATGAAGCAGTAAATGGAAATATGAAAGTTTTTGAAAGACTTTTAGACGTTATCACAAAACCGTATGAGCTTCAAGATGGCATAGATGATTTTTTGAAACCATCGGCATCCAATTTTGAAAAATATTACCAAACCTTCTGTGGAACATAATACACAACAATGAAAAAAATATTTCTTTTAGCAATAGTTTTCTTTGCAGGGGTTACGTTGGCTGGTAAAATTACAAACAATGAAAAAGAAAACAACCATACTTACAGGATTTTTAGGTGCCGGTAAAACCACCTATCTAAACTATTTGCTGCAATCAAACCCAAATACGCGATACGCCATTATTGAAAATGAATTTGGTGAAGAAAGTATAGATGGTGAATTGATTATTCGCTCTTCTGACAATATAGTTGAGTTGAATAATGGATGCCTTTGTTGCTCATTAAACGAAAATTTGTATGATTTACTCAGTGAGCTTCATTACAGAAAAGATGAATTTGATGAACTAATTATAGAAGCCACCGGAATTGCTGATCCGGCCAATATTGCAGAACCTTTCATTACGCATCCGGCAGTTAAAAATACTTTTGAACTGGTCAATACTATTTGTATTATTGATAGTGAACAGATTGAAGATAGACTAAAGGATACTGAGGAAGCCAGAAAACAAATTGCCTTTTCAGATGTACTGCTTTTGGTTAAGACGGATTTAGTTTCATTAAATTATGTTGAGCAACTTACAATAACATTAAAGGGTATTAACCCTTTAGCTCAAGTATTAACCAAAGAAAATGGTGTTTATCCAATTATTTTACCAAGTTCAATAAAACATAATTCTGCTAAAAACACCTCCACTTGCAAACACCACAATGATGAAAAATGCGACCATCATCATGAACATAAAACAACGATTACTCATCAACATACGGATATAATTACCCATTCTTTTATATTTAATGAAAAATTCAATATTGAAGAAATGAAACGTCAATTGTTCGTTTTTCTTACATTTCAATCAAAAGATATTTACCGCTTTAAAGGTATTGTTTATGGAGGTAATCCTTTGAAAAAACATATAATACAATCAGTTGGTAAAAGAATGGGGACAGATGAATTACAGATTTCAGAAGAAATTGAATCAGGGCTTTCGAAATTTGTTTTTATAGGCAAAAATATAAAACCTGATGGATTGAAAAAGTTATTAGAACACTGTAAAACTAAAACCAATGTACACTTGAGTTAAATTAAATAAGCTTGAACCCAATCATTGCATTTAGTGGCACATTTGCTTTTTTTACAATCGCACAAAGCCAAACAAAAAAATCCAAAAGAACTACCAAGCCAAAACACGAAAACAGACACGAAATGACAGCGAACAAACACGACAGAAAAGAAGGGCGAAGTGCTAACAGCCGTTTTGCAAAAGCGGGGCTTACGTGCTTCTTTGACAGTGAAGTGCTAAATTCAAGCTTTGTGCATCTAATGAAGTTTAGTGCTGAAAATCCCCGCCTTCGCAAAGCTGCAAACCGTTATAGGTAAGTTTAAAGGCAACAACTCACAAACTAATAGAAAACAAATTTTAAATTCGATCCTTGATAAATTGTTAAATGAAAAAATGTAATTATAAATTTAAAAACAGATAAAACGAAAAAAC
>Ga0194121_10008005_pt1 | contig 13539 bp, 17 predicted proteins | sample TA2MahCa50mmetaG_FD_148609 | JGI IMG/M metagenome (GOLD analysis project Ga0194121, IMG submission 148609) | Freshwater microbial communities from Lake Tanganyika, Tanzania - TA2015020 Mahale Deep Cast 50m | ecosystem: Environmental > Aquatic > Freshwater > Lake | place: Tanzania: Lake... | reverse complement strand
GGCGGGCATGTCCGACTCATCTTTTCTTCCGCTCAAGATCAACATCTCCGGTGTTATCCCGCCGATTTTTGCGAGTTCGATTCTGATGTTTCCATCAGCGATCATACAGTTTACCGGCGCCGATGGTGACTTCCTCGTTTCAGCTTTGCGTAGGGGTGGCGAGCTTTATCTTTTTCTCTTTACCGCGCTGATTTTGTTCTTTTCCTACTTCTATTCTTCGATCGTTTTCAACACCGAAGATGTCGCGAATAACTTAAAAAAAGGAAACTGTTTTATCCTTGGAATCCGTCCAGGAAGTGCAACCGCGCAATATTTCGATAAAATCGTTTCCCGCCTAACTTTGCTAGGCGCGCTCTACTTAATCTTTGTCTGCATCACTCCTGAAATCTTAGTAACGCACTACTCCATCCCGCTTCATATCGGTGGTACGGGCATCTTGATCATGGTGAATGTTGTGCTCGATTTGGTGAATCAAGTTCAGTCCCATCTTTTTGCCACCAAATATGGCTCGGGTTCGACCCCCAAAAGAAGAAGAGTGAGGGTTAGAGCCTGATGAATATAATCTTCCTCGGTGCCCCCGGATCTGGCAAAGGCACGCAAGCCTCCATGCTTTCCTCAGAATTAAACATTCCGACGATCTCAACCGGTGAAGCGCTGCGCAAAGAGGTGGAGCAAAAAAGTGAAATCGGAAATCTGGCCAAGTCTTACATGGATTCAGGCAAGCTAGTGCCTGACGAGGTTGTAGTCGGTATCGTAAAAAACCGCGTGAGTCAGATAGATTGTGCAAACGGATTTATCCTCGACGGCTTTCCACGCAGCATTCCACAAGCCGAGGCTTTGGCAAAATTGGTGAGGATTGATCGTGTCGTTAACTTCGAAGTAAGCGATGACGTCCTGATCAAAAGAATCTCTGGACGCTTCTCCTGCAAGGCTTGTGGCGCTGTTTATAACCGCTACTTCCATCCAACTACTCAGCCAGGAATTTGCGATAAGTGTGGCGGAACTAGTTTTGAAAGCAGGGCCGATGATAAGGAAGAAACTGTTGCGAAGCGCCTTACAACCTACCTAGAATCCACGCTACCCCTCACTTCTTTTTACCAGAAAAAGAACTTGCTTGTTGCAATCCCGTCCGTAGAAGGCGCCCCCCTCGTTTTTTCGGCGCTGATCACGGCACTTAATATTTCCTCTCAACCTAACTAAAACATGGCCAGAATCGCTGGAGTAAACATTCCAAAAGAAAAGCGCTTTGTTATCGCTCTGACTTACATCTATGGCATCGGTGACACAACTGCTCAAAAAATTTGTAAGAAACTAAAGATCAATCTCGGTTTGCGTACGCACCAAGTCAGTGAAGACAAGCTTGCTGAAGTGCGCGCTCTTCTCGAAAAAGATTACCCAACTCTTGAAGGTGATCTTCGCAGAAAAGTTTCTTCCGACATTAAAAGACTAATCGATATCGGTTGTTATCGTGGTATTCGTCACGTGAAAAAGCTTCCGGTTCGTGGACAAAGAACCCATACCAATGCAAGAACTCGTAAGGGTCGTGGGGTAGCGATCGCTAACAAAAAGAAAGCCGTTAAGTAAGAGGACTCACGCAAAACCTACCTTTTGCTTTGAAATTTTTATTTTTTTTCGTCTGCTGCGGTGCGCACGTACGTCTTGATACGCTTACGCTCCTCGCAGCCGAAGAAAAACAAAAATTTCTTTGCAAAAGCGGTTTTGCGTAGGTCCTAAGTAAAAATATGACAGAGACAAAAACAGACGCAGCGCAAAAAGAGAAAAAAACTGCTAAGGGCGCGAGCAAGAAAAAGAAAAGTATCACCAACGGTGTGGTGCATGTTTATGCCAGCTTCAACAACACGATCATCACCATCTCTGATAACACGGGGAATGTGATCTGTTGGTCATCTGCCGGTAAGCAAGGTTTTAAGGGCTCAAGAAAATCAACCCCTTATGCTGCTCAGGTTGCAACCCAATATGCGGTTAACATCGCAAAAGAATGTGGTTTGCAGACTGCGGTGGTTGAGGTTAGGGGTCCAGGAGTTGGTAGAGAAGCGTCGCTTCGTGCTCTGCAAGCTTCTGGCATCAATATTACCTTGATCAAAGACATCACCTATCATCCACATAACGGATGTCGTCCCGCAAAAAGACGCAGAGTCTAAGTTCATTCTTAATCAAACTTCCTAAACATGACGATTCTAAAAGAAAACTGGTCGCTCTTGACCAAACCAACTTCAGTTGTCCTCAAAGATGGTTGTGACAACTTGACCAAATCTGTCATCGTTATGGAGCCTTTTGCTCGTGGCTTTGGCAACACTTTGGGCAACGCGTTACGCAGAGTACTTCTTTCTTCGATCAACGGCTTTGCCGTTACTTCCGTAAAGATCGAGGGTGTGCTTCATGAATATGGTACCATTGATGGTGTTAAGGAGGACGTGCTTGATGTCATCATGAATCTAAAATCCTTAGCAATTACTAAAGGCGATACTTCTCCTTCTTTACTAAAGTTGTCAGCTAATAAGCCGGGTCCGGTTTATGCTGGGTCAATTGAAGTGCCGGCTGGAGTTAAGATCATCAACAGAGATTTGTTGATCTGTACCCTAAACAAAGGCGCGAAGCTCGACATGCAAATCAACGTCGAATGTGGCAAGGGATATGTTCCGGCAGAGCAAGGTAAGAAAACCGATCGTGCGGTTGGAACGATCATGACTGACGCGATTTTTAGCCCGATCAAAAAAGTGTCTTACAAGATCGAGAATGCGCGTGTTGGGCAGATTACTGACTTCGACAAGTTGATTCTAGAGATCGAAACCAACGGCACGATTACCCCGCGCGATGCTTTGGCTGTGGCGGCAAAAATCCTACAAGACCAGCTCCAAACCTTCATCAACTTCGACATGGCTAAGGTTGAGTTGCCGGTACAAAAGGAAGTTTCTCCCGATCAAGAGTTTAATAAAAATCTCCTAAAGACGATTGATGAGCTCGAGCTTTCAGTTCGCTCTTACAATTGCCTTAAGAATGAGAACATAATCTATGTTGGTGATCTTGTAACCAAAACAGAATCTGAGATGCTCAAGACCGCCAACTTTGGTAGAAAATCTCTCAACGAGTTAAAGGACAATCTGAAAACCATGGGATTGGGTTTCGGTATGAAGCTTAACAACTGGCCACCAAAAAACTTGGACGAGCTCCTCAAAATGAAAAACAAAGAGTTTTAGTCATGAAGCATAGAATCAAAGGCCGCAAGCTTAGCAGGAATACAGCGCATAGAAAGGCGTTGCTACGCAACCTATCGCTAGCCTTCATAAAGAATGACATCATCAAAACCACCTTGCCAAAGGCCAAAGAGGTGAAGCCGTTTGTTGAAAAACTTCTAACCATATCAAAGAAGGACAACCTTGCTAATCGTCGCTTGGCCATCTCGATCCTTGGTAATAACAGCTTGGTTGAGAAGTTGTTTAAAGAGATTGGTCCACGCATAAAAAACAGAAATGGTGGCTATACTCGCATCATGAAGTTCGGATTTAGAACTGGTGATAAGGCTCCGATGGCTTTGTTTGAGCTGGTTGATCGTGTGATCGTTGAAGAACAAACCGAAGAAAAGAAATCTAAGTAAACATGAAAAAGCTACTCGCAGATTTTGCCAAAGAGCAAGTCAAGAAAAACCAAGCAATTCGCAAGCTGTCTAAGTTCAAGACTGGCGACACGGTTAACGTTAAGTATAAGATCAACGAAGGCGGTAACACTCGCATTCAGGCCTTCAAGGGCGTTGTAATCGCTCGTAGCAAAGATGAATCAAACTATGCTGCAACTTTCACAGTCAGAAAAATCAGCTCGAATGTTGGCGTAGAAAGAAAATTTCCTCTTTATTCACCGTTGCTTGCTGGTGTTGAAGTCGTGAAGCAAGGTGTGGTTCGCCGCGGCAAGCTTTACTATCTACGCAGCTTGACTGGCAAGGCTTCACGTATCAGAGAAAAGTTAGATTTCTTTACCGATGCCGGAGTTGCTGAAGCCGATGCGAAAAATTCTGCTTAGCGTTTTTATCTTAAGCTCTTGCTCTTCTGTTGATCAGTTTCGTGATGGCAAGGTCGATCTCTACAACAGTAATGACAGCACTTCTTTTGTCTTCACGGTCAGTGATGATTTTACACAAAAAAACAAAAACTCCCCTTACGACAAAGATAATCCAAAGATAACCGAAGCTGAATCGGAGCTGCTTGCTGCCTTGCTCACAAAAAGAAAGATATGCTTGGATGGTGATGGTGCGCCGCTTTTTCGCATAACCTCTCGTCAGGAAAAAATCTTCGATGTAACCTTCGCACATCTGATCGAGCAGAACTACAAGGCGCGTCCCGTCGCACCACGTATGTATTTTGGTAGGTGTCTAGAGAAGTCACAATAATGCTTAAGCCACCGCCAGCAGATAAAGAACTTATAGTCTTGGTTGGAGACCGCGAGACCGACCTAGTCTAGTTAACAGGTGTTATGCTTAGCTCGGTCTGTTCAGAGCTTTTTGAAGGATTGAAGCATGCCTTATTGCCCATCCGTTATCTATCGCCTAAAAAATTGAGTTGAAGCGCAAGACCTAGAGCCAAGCGGATTAATTCAAGTATAAAAGTTTTCCCTGGAGAGATTTTCCAAACAAAGCAACCATGCAAATCGAAACCTCAGAAACCGCTATGTCGCTGACATTTTCCTCCCGCACAAAATCGTGTATAGTGGTGTTTATCTAAACAGACTTTGTATTCGATAAAAAACTGGTTGAGGTGTTTTAGATTGAGTTTAACCAGCGCTCACAACTTTTTCCAAACAACAAACAAATATGAACGGTCTCTTTTCTTATCTAACCCTACGCACTGTGATCATCTTTGCTTCCACGGCTTTTTCTTTGGCGGTGGTGATGTTGCTTTTAGGCATTATTACGATCGATGAGTTGGCGGTGATTCTCAAACTTTCACCGGAAGCAACTAACGCTCTCAAGCTAGTGTTTTCAAGGATTCAAGAAGTAACCAGCAACATCCTCGATATCATCGGCCAGTTGCTCAACAAGCTCTTTGGTTGGGCAGGTGTAGATGTGGATTTGGGTAAAATCAAAGTTGACGTACATCAAAATTCAGGTGCAGCCGGCTCCCCCGCAGCCACTCCTAAGTAGTGCTTGCTGTTCTTAATCTTTTCCGCCTCGCTCTTCTGTTTTTAGTGGCGTTGCCACTTTCTATCTTCGCGAGGAATCGTGCGGTTTACTTTTTCCTACATGCCTCTGGGCCTTCATTCATCAAGCTTGGCCAAGTTTTATCGATTCGTCCAGATTTGGTCGGGGAAGATTTGGCGAGCACGCTTTCCTCTTTTCAAGATTCCGTTCGCCCTTTTACAGCAAGCTTCGACTCAGATTTTTTGCAGAAGTTTTTATCGCTAGATCCAAAGCCGGTTGCCAGTGCTTCGATCGCCCAGGTGCACAAGGCGCAGCTTAAAAGCGGTGAGATGGTGGCGGTGAAAATTTTACGTCCGCGCATCAAGCAGATCATGCAGCGCGACATCTCCACCCTGCGGATTCTGGCTAAGTTTTTGCCGAAGATTTTTTCCGATCTCGCTGATCTGCTCGCGCAAGTTGCTCGAAGTGAACTCGATTTGATGCAGGAAGCAGCTAATGCCTCAAGGCTTCGTGAAGATTTAAAAGACATCAAAGGCTTCCACGTTCCGCAAATTTTTTGGCCTTTAAGCAGCGAAGGAATTTTAGTTTTGGAGTGGCTCGATGGCGTTCCTTTTTCCAATAAAAAAGCGATTAAAAATTCTCCTTACGACAAAAAAGAAGTAGCACGAAACCTTGTGATCAGCTACTTCACACAAGTTTACGGCAACGGATTTTTTCACGCCGATATGCATCCGGGAAATTTATTTTTGCTTAAAAATGGCGAAATCGGCGTCGTTGATTTTGGCATCATGGGCCATCTCGACAAAAAAACGCGCATCGCCATCGCTGAGATTTTGATTGGATTTTTAAATCGTGATTACGACCGCGTCGCTTGGCTTCACGTTGATGCTGGACTCGTTCCCGCTAATACAAAAATTCAAGAACTTTCGCTTTCTTGCCGCAAAATCGGCGAGACGATTGTGGGTGTGAATGTAAAAGATATTTCCGTCGCCCGCCTGCTTTCGCATTTGATCAAAATGACGCGCGATTACCAAATGGACACCCGCCCAGAATTACTACTTTTGCAAAAAACTTTGTTGGTTGTTGAAGGTGTGGGCGTAATGCTCGACCCCGATCTAAACATGTGGGAAATCGCCCGCCCGTGGGTCAAAGAATGGGCGAAAAAAAATATCGGATTTGATGCAAAAATTAGAGATGCGTTTGTCGATTTATTTGAATTGGCGCGAAAATTTTTACGGAGCAGCCATGTTTCACATCAAGACAAAGCTTGATTACAGCCAGCAATATCAAGCATCGATCAACGATCCAAAAAAATTCTGGGGCGAGATTGCGAGTGAATATTTTTGGTTCGAAAAATGGTCGGAGGTGTCGAATTGTGATTTAGAAAAAGCGCAGATTGAGTGGTTTAAAAACGGCAAAACTAACATTGTTTACAACTGTTTGGATCGGCATCTAGAGCAGCACGGTGACAAGGTGGCGATTATTTGGGAGGGGAATGATCCGGCGGAAAAAAATCAGAAAATAACTTACAAAGAACTTCATGCGCAAACCTGCCAGTTCGCGAATTTACTGATTGCAAAGGGTGTTAAAAAAGGCGACCGCGTTTGTATTTACATGCCGATGATTCCGCAGGCGATTGTTGCGATGCTTGCTTGCGCGAGGATTGGCGCGGTTCACTGCGTAGTGTTTGCCGGATTTTCGGCGAAATCTTTGGCGGGAAGAATTCAGGATTCTGGGGCGAAAATTTTGATTACTTCGGATGTTCTTTTCCGCGGCGACAAAAAAATCGAACTGCTTGCAATCGCCAAGGAAGCGGCTGCGGAATGTGAAGCGCTTGAAGAAATAATTGTTTTCGAGAGAGAATCGTTGGTTGAGCGTAGTCGAAACCAAGGGTCTCGACAAGCTCGACCAACGATAAATTGGCAAGAAGAAGTAAAAAAATTCCCAACCACGCACAACGCCGAAATTTGCGACGCCGAAGATCCGCTTTTTATTCTCTACACTTCAGGTTCGACCGGCAAGCCGAAGGGCATTCTACACAGCACCGGCGGCTACATGACTTACGCGGGCTACTCGTTTAAAAATGTTTTTCAGCCGCAAGAAAATGACATTTTCTTTTGCTCTGCCGACATCGGTTGGATCACTGGTCACAGCTATTTGGTTTACGGCCCGCTACTAAATGGCGCGACGATTTTGATGTTTGAAGGAGTACCAACCTACCCAACGCCAGCGCGCTTCTGGGGGGTGATTGAAAAGCACAAAGTAAATATTTTTTACACCGCGCCAACAGCGATTCGTGCTTTAATGCAGAAGGGCGATTCGTTCGCCTCCGGTCACGATTTGTCGTCGCTAAAAACTTTAGGCACCGTCGGCGAGCCCATTAACGAAGAGGCCTGGCAGTGGTACTTTGAAAAAATCGGCAAGAAAAAATGTCCAATCGTCGACACTTGGTGGCAAACTGAAACTGGAGGAATTTTAATTTCTTCAATGGCCGGCGTATTTGACAGCAAGCCGGCTCACGCTGGTTTACCTCTGCCTGGAATTGTGCCGATTTTGCTCGACGATTCGGGCAAAGAAATTACTGAGAAAAATAAAGTCGGAAATCTGTGCATGTGCCAAGCCTGGCCAGGCATGGCTCGCGGCGTTTGGGGCGATCGAGAAAAGTTTGTTAAAACTTATTACTCACCCTTTTTGGGAAATTATTTTGCCGGTGACGGTGCTTTTGTTAGTGACGATGGACTCTACAGAATCATCGGTCGAACCGACGACGTAATCAAAGTCTCCGGACACCGCCTCGGCACTGCAGAAATCGAAAATGCGATTAACTCCCACCCCCAAGTTTCCGAATCCGCCGCGATCGGTGTGCCACACGAAATCAAGGGCGAAGCCATTTGCGTTTTCGCAATCGCGAAAAAGGAAAAGGTGTCAGACACTAAAGTGTCAGACACCTTGGCTGCGGAAATTTCGGAAATAATTATTAAAGAAATCGGCGCAATCGCGCGGCCGGAAAAAGTTTTTGTTGTGCCCGATCTGCCAAAAACCCGCTCCGGAAAAATCATGCGCCGTGTTTTGAAAAAAATTGTTAGTGGAGAAAAAGATTTGGGCGACACTTCAACCCTTGTGAATCCTGATGTCGTTGTGGAATTAAAAAGGTTAACAAGCGCAGTATGAAGCCAATTGAGAGAATATCAAAATTTGAAGTGCTTCCTTTCGAATATTTAACTTTCACACCTGCTACGGATAATATTCGTGATGTGTATTCGCGGGCGACTTTAATGCGAGACGAGGCGCAAAAGTTTTTTAGTAAAAATTGGAATAGTGTTAATGAAGGATCGACTTTAGAAGAAACAATGAAGTCACGTTTTGATCCCGAAGCTCTCAAAGCAGAAAATGAAAGGATTTACAAGTCTTTAGAATTTCTCTTTCAACCGATCAGATCAAATGGCGAGAGGTCAGAGCGAGAAGTTGTGATTAGTAATTCTCGACCGATCGGCCGCGAAAATGGCTTGAGCGCTTGCGATGCAATAGTTGGACAGAGAACAGGCGGGGTTGAGATTAAGACTGTGGTTTATCGCAGCAAAAAAGGAGAGTGGGAAGCTAGGATTGGTTGAGGAGACGAAGAGTTGATGCCGCCTCGATCTAAAATGGTGAAAGATGAAGATTTAGAATCCTTTGGCTTGATTCCTTTTACTGTAAATGCGGCCACAATTAGCGATATCAAAGATCTTAGAAAAATCTCTTTGTCTGATAAGTTGCGTAGTCAAAGCGGAGATGTGAGCGATAATCTTGGTTCAAGATTTCTTTCCTTTTCTGTTGATGTTGAAGAGTTCAGAAAAATGGCTGACGCCTCTATTCTTCCTCATCAAAAAGTGTCGCCAACTACTTCTCAAGTATCTGGGACGGCGGTGAGTAGAGGGTGCGCACATGTTGTTGCCAGTCCTGTTTAAATTATCTTTTGTAAATCGTGCTTCTGTGGCCGATGTCGATTACCAGGATTATTAACTCATTTTTTCTGAGATCGCAGATGATTCTGTAATCGCCAACGCGGTAGCGCCAAAAACCTTTGAGATTTTTGGAAAGTGGCTTGCCGAAAGATTCGGGATGTAGTGTGACGTTTTCTAAGTAATCTAAGATTTTTTCTCTTGCGGTGTTGTCGAGTTTTTTTAGGACTTTAATGGCCTGAGGCTGGTAGATGGTTTGCCACATGGTGTTAGCTTTTTTTCTTTTTGATGCCCAATTCTTTTAAAAGTTGGTCGTGACTTATTGCTAAATCAGGATTGGCTTCGTATGCAGCGCGTCCTTTTTTTGCAACTCTCAGGTCGCGCCAATCTTCAAGTTTCTCTTGTAGAGCCTTGCGCATGAACCAAGATTTGGAGCGGTCTTGCTCTTTGCACAATTCTTCGAGAATTTCATTTAATTCGTCAGGAATTCTGAAAGTGACTGTAGTCATGTTTTAAAGTGATTAAAGTTATTACCTGTATTACAATTAATAGTTTTTATTTAAATGCAACTCACCCTCCTCAAAGCAAAAATTCACCGCGCTACTGTTACGATGGCGGACCTGCACTACGAGGGCTCGATCTCGATTGACACGGATCTTCTTAGTGCATCAGGAATTTTGGTTAATGAGAAAGTGGACGTGCTTAACATTAACAACGGTGAGCGTTTTACGACGTATGCGATTCCGGCGAAAGCTGGTTCGGGTGAGATCAAGATAAACGGTGCGGCCGCACGCAAGGTGCATGTTGGTGATCCGGTGATTATCATTGCTTATGCTTCGATGACGGAAGATGAGGCAAAAAGATTTCAGCCGCGAGTAGTTCTGGTGGATGGCAGAAATTGTGTGAAGGGTTGAAACTACAAAAACCACAAATATGGTGCCGCGCCCTTCAAACCTGAGATAGAACAAGAATCCCTAAATTTATGAAAAGAACTTGGCAGCCAAGCAAACTAGTGCGCAAAAGAAGACACGGCTTCAGATCAAGAATGGCAACGGTTGGTGGGCGTAAGGTGTTAGCACGTCGTCGTCAAAAAGGACGCTCTTCTTTATCGGTTTAATCGTCACTCTTCGACAAGCTCAGAGTGGCCATGTTGATGTCATGCTGAGCCTGTCGAAGCATGACCCGTCCTGGGTTGAAAATCCTTACAGTCAAAAAATCTGCAGAGTTCCAGCGCATAAACAAGAAGGGTCAGAAGTTTTTCTCGCATACCATAATCCTCTTAACAAGCCCCTCCCCAAGTAACATCGGCAGAGTTGGATACACCGTCGCCAAGACAGTCAGCAAACTAGCAGTTCAAAGAAATCTCGCTAAAAGAAGATTGCGCGAAGCCTTTCGCGCCTTAGCTCCACAGCATGCTCGTAAAAATTTTGATTATGTTTTAATCGCTCGTAAGGAAATCCTTGCGGCGGATTTTTCAAAAATTTTTAACGATCTAAAATTCTGTATAACTCGAATCCACTCCCCAAAAAATGCGCAAGGAAGAAGTTAAAAGCCGCTCAGAATCTCGCTTACGCGAGCTAGATATGCAGCATTTACAAGCATCGGAAGCGAAGCGTATAAAGACACGAAGCGCAGCAAATGCTGCGGTCGCGGAAGATAGAGATTCTGAGGGGTTTCTTGGAACCAGTAAGATTCCCTACATCTTCATCGCTTTTTTTGCCGTAGTGATCGCGGTGAATCTTGTCTATATCTATATCGCCAAAAAAACCTGGCGCGGTGTGTCTGTTGAGGACGCTTACCAAAAGGGTTTGGAATATAACAAAACTATCGACCAAACGAAGCAGCAGGAGAAGTTGGGCTGGCAGGTTAATCTGATGCAGCATGAAGAAGGCAATAAGGCGGTGCGCATTTTGATTGAGGTTAGGGATCGTAACTCTGCAGTGATCAAGGACGCGAAAATTTATGCTAAGTTTCGTCGACCAATCCAAGAGGGGAATGATTTTGATATGTCAACCGACACCACTGATTCTGTGGGCAAGATTGATGTTAGATTTCCTTTGCCAGGGCAGTGGGATGCGCTTATCACCATTGTTCATGGCGAGGATAGATATTACCTTGCGAAGCGCTTCGTGGTTAACTAAAAGTGCCCAGTGCCCGGTGCCCAGTGCTCAGAGGTGATGAGAGCCTGAGCACTGAGCACTGAGCACTGAGCACTGAAAATGAACTGTCGGCATTGTGGTGAGATTTCCAAAGAAGAGTTTTGCTGTTTAGGATGTCGTGCCGCTTACGGAATTGTGAACAAACTGGGGTTTAGTAGTTACTACAATCTGCGTGAAAAAAATTTTGCTGCTGGCGCGTTGAAGCCGGAAACCGATGAAAATCTCGACATCACTTCCTTCATCCACAAAGAAAAAACCGACACAAACTCTGTTTTGTTGATGGTACAAGGGATGCATTGCGCGGCTTGTATTTGGCTGATCGAGAGCATTTTGCAAAAACAAGAAAATGTCGTTTCGGCGCGGATTAACCTGACCAAAAAAACCTTATTGTTGCGTTGGCGAGGTGATGCGCAAGCAGGAAACGCCCTACTGCATTTGATTCATGAGATTGGTTACAAGCTACTTCCTTTCGACCAAGAAATCCTCGATTCGGCAGAAAGAAAATACAGTGATTCAATCTTGCGCGCCCTTGCCGTTGCTGGGTTTGGAGCTGGCAACATCATGCTGTTTTCTTTTTCACTTTGGTTTGCCGATGTTGGTCAGATGGGCGTTGCTACTCGCAATCTGCTGCATTTTTTTTCATCACTAATCGCTTTGCCGGTGATCGTTTTTTCGGCACGTCCTTTTTTCTCATCGGCCTTCAGATCAATAAAATCAGGCTATCCCAATATGGATCTGGCGATCTCGATCGCGATTTTTTTGGCCTGTGTTGTGAGTTTGCTCGAGACGTTCCGCAGCGCGAATCACGTATATTTCGACTCGGCGGTGATGCTGGTCTTCTTCCTTTTGATCGGGCGCTATCTCGATTTGAGGGCGCGCAAAAAAGCCTTCGCAGTAGCAACGGAATTTGCATTGCTCGCCGCCAGTTTTGGACGAGTTGATGATGGAAAAATAAAAATATTACCGAGCAAACAACTACGTGAAGGTATGGTGTTGTTGGTTGCGGTTGGGGAGAAGATTGCAGCGGATGGGGTGGTAATTACGGGTGAAAGCGAGATCGATACCTCACTGATCACTGGTGAAACTTTGCCGAAAAAAGTCGCGCCGAATGCGGAAGTTTTTGCAGGCATGATCAATCTTGCGCAGCCGCTGCGGGTCAGGATTAGCAAGTCACCAGAACATAGTCTGCTTACTGATATCATCCGTATCTCGCAGGAAGCGGAAAGTAAGAAGGGGCATTATGTTCGTCTCGCTGATTACCTATCGCGATTCTACACGCCGGCCGTTCACTTGCTTGCCTTCGTGACGTTTTGCTTTTGGTTTAAAAGCGGTTGGGAAGTAGCGCTGATGAACGCAACGGCAGTTTTGATTATCACCTGCCCATGTGCTTTGGCGCTAGCTGTGCCGATTGTACAGACCATCACGATTTCAGGTTTTGTGAAAAAAGGGATTTTGGTAAAGTCCGGCGAAGCTTTGGAAAAGCTGGCTGCAACCGATATCGTAGTTTTTGACAAAACCGGAAGTTTGACGCTGGGCGCGCCGAAACTGGTGAGGATCGAAAGATCGAATAACCCTCCCCTTGAGGGAGGGTCGAGGAGCGAAGCGACTCGGGGAGGGGTTACCCCCCACCGACTCGCCACAGGCTCGTCGACTCCCCCTCAAGGGGGGAGTGATCCTGTTTTACGCCTAGCTGCATCTCTTGCTCGTCATAGCAAACATCCAATCGCTCAGGCGTTAGTTGCGGCGAATCAGGAAAAACTAGAAGAGTTGAAAGTCCTTGAGGCTCAAGGCTTCGGACTAGAGGCAGAGTTTGCTGGCAAGATTGTGCGACTCGGACGTAAAGAGTTTTGTGGCGTTAAGATCGATGTGGGTAATAACCAAAACCTCCTCACCTGCTTCTTCAAATATGGTGATGTCGAAGCAGTTTTCTTTTTTGCCGACGAGATCAAATCCGATGCAAAGCAGGTGGTGGAAAGGCTTCATGGACTAGGAAAGAAAGTCGTTATGCTTTCTGGTGACTCAAAAATTACCGTCGAAGAAACAGCGCGAGATCTTGGTATTACTGAGTTCTACTTTGAACAAACACCGGTTTCGAAAGTAAAAATCTTAGAAGGATTAGGAAAATTTGTAATGGTTGGCGATGGTATCAACGACGCGCCAGCCCTGGCCTATGCCTATGTCTCGATTTCTTTTTCGCGCGCTGCCGACATCTCGCAAAATATCGCCGATGTGGTGATCCAGGGAGAAAAACTATCGCCAATCCTTGAGTTGTTTAACTACTCACAAGAGC
>Ga0194121_10007999_pt1 | contig 13546 bp, 10 predicted proteins | sample TA2MahCa50mmetaG_FD_148609 | JGI IMG/M metagenome (GOLD analysis project Ga0194121, IMG submission 148609) | Freshwater microbial communities from Lake Tanganyika, Tanzania - TA2015020 Mahale Deep Cast 50m | ecosystem: Environmental > Aquatic > Freshwater > Lake | place: Tanzania: Lake... | reverse complement strand
ACATGATGACGCACGTGCCGCTCGCGAAGAATGTGGACCAGCCCATCGCCGCGCTGCTGCGGGATCTGAAGCAACGCGGCATGTTCGAGGACACGCTCGTCGTCTGGACCACCGAGTTTGGCCGCACCCCCTTCAACAACACCGCCGAAGCGAAGGGCCGCGAGCATCATCCGTGGGCCTTCAGCTCCTGGCTCGCCGGCGCGGGCGTAAAGCGCGGCATTGTCCACGGCAACAGCGACGAGATCGGCCTGCGCGCTGTCGAGAAGCCGGTCCACGTCCACGATTTTCACGCGACGATCCTGCACCTCATGGGCTTCGATCACGAGAAGCTCACCTACCGCCACGCCGGGCTCGATTTCCGCCTCACCGGCGTGGAGGAGAGTCACGTCGTAAATGAGGTCCTGGCATGAGCGCCCACCGAAGCCGGCAACCCATCTCTAACCTCATACCGGCGATGCATTCCATCGCCCGACGCCTCGTCATCGGCGAATGAACTGATTTTCTAACTCCAGCAGATTCGGAGAGACCAGCCGTTTCAGTCATGGACGCATCGGACCCTGCTGGAGGCCCAATCTGAACCGAATCCAACCATGCCCACCATCGCCATCACCGACTACACCTTTCCCGATCTCGGCATCGAGGAATCCATTCTTCGTCCCAATGGGATCGAGGTTGTTTCGTTCAAAGAGAAGCGCTCACCGGCAGAGCTGGCCGGTCTGGTGCGCGATGCGGACGCGGTGATCGCGCAGTTCGCGCCGGTGAATGCCGAGGTCGTGAACGCGATGAGCCGCGCCAGGGCCATCGTGCGCTACGGCATCGGCTACGACAATGTGGACATCGCCGTCGCGCGCCAGCGTGGCATCCCGGTGTGCAACATCCCCGACTACTGCGTGGATGAAGTCGCGGATCACGCGCTGGCCTTCATGCTCGCGATCACGCGGCAGGTGGCCCCGAACGCGCTGCATGTGCGCGAGGGCAAATGGGGCCTCGCCACGGCGCTCACGGCGATGCAGGCGCTGAAATACCTTACGGCCGGCATTATCGGTTTCGGGCGCATTGGACGCGAAGTGGTGGGACGCCTGCTCGCGTTCAAGGCGCGCGTGCTCGTGTTTGATCCGGTGGTGGATGCCGCGCAGATCGTCGCCGCAGGAGCGCAGGCGGCATCGTTCGATGAACTGCTCGCGCAGAGCGACATCGTTTCGCCGCATTGTCCGTCGCTGCCCGCGACCAAGCAGATGTTCAACGCCGCGGCCTTCGCAAAGATGAAGCGCGGCTCGGTCTTCATCAATGTGGGCCGCGGTGATCTCGCCGACAGCGCGGCGCTCACGGCAGCGCTGCAATCCGGCCAGCTCGCCGCCGCGGCGCTCGATGTGTTCGATCCCGAGCCGATTCCCGCCGATCATCCGATCCGCTCGATGGCGAATGTCATCCTCGCCTCGCACATCGCCTCGGCGAGCCCGCCCGCGGTGAAGACGCTGCGCGAAACCGCCGCGCGCATCGCGCTCAAGGCCGTGCGCGGAGAGACGCTGCCGAACGTGGTGAATGGCGTGGTTTGACGATTCACACGCGATGTCCGATTCAGCATCCAGCTTTGTCTCCGACGCGTCTGATGTCGTGCTCATCGGCAGCGGGATCATGTCGGCGAATTTGGGCGCGATGCTCAAGCGGCTCGATCCGCGACTGAGCATTCAGATGATCGAGATCAATGGTGAACTCGGGCGTGAGGCCTCGGACGGCTGGAACAATGCGGGCACGGGGCACGCGGCGCTTTGCGAGCTGAGCTACACGCCGGAGCGCGACAGCTCGGGGAAAGTTCCCATCGGCAGGGCGCTGCGCATCTTCGAGCAGTTCGAGCACTCGAAACAGTTTTGGGGATACGCGGCCACGAGCGGCATGGCGGGCGAACCGGCGGAGTTCATTCAGGCGATGCCGCACCTCGCTTTCGTGCAGGGCGCGGCGGATGTGGACTTCCTTCGGGCGCGTCATGCGGCGATGAAGGAGCATCATTTCTTCCGCGACATCGCGCTGACCACTGATCCCGCAGTTATTGAAAAATGGACGCCGCTCGTGATGGAAGGCCGCGCTTCTGCGCCGGTCGCGGCCACCACGGCCATGGGCACGGAGGTGAACTTCGGCCTGCTGGCGCGCAAACTGTGCGCGTGGCTCGCGCAGCAAGACCACTGCGGTGTCGCGACCGGATGGAAGGTGACCAGACTTCAGCGCGGCGCCGGCGAGTGGCGCCTCACCATGAAAAGCCAGACCACGGGTGAAACACGCACGCAGCGCGCGAAGTTCGTCTTCGTCGGCGCGGGCGGCGGCAGTCTGCCGTTGCTGCTATCGACGGGCCTTCCCGAAGTCGCGGGGCTCGGCGCATTTCCGGTCGGAGGCCAGTGGCTGGTTTGCGAGAACCCATCCGTCGCCACACGACACAACGCGAAGGTGTATGGCGTCGCCGATCCGGCGGCTCCGCATGTGGGCACGCCGCATCTCGATCAGCGGCGGCTCAATGGGCAGTGCCAGCTCCTTTTCGGCCCCTACGCGGCGTGGACCACGCGTTTCCTGAAGCACACCGGTCGCTGGAGCGATCTGCCGCGATCCATTCGAGCAAACAATCTCATCACCCTGCTGCGTGCTGGCGTGCACAACCACGCGCTGGTGCGTTATCTCGTGACACAGGGGCTGCAAAGCATGGAGCAGCGCATGAAAACGGTGCGTCACTACTACCCCAATGCACGCTCCGAGAACTGGCGGCTCGTGCAGGCGGGGATTCGCGTGCAGACCATCAAGAAAGCGGATCGCGGCGCGGTGTATTTCGGCACGGAGGTGTTTTCATCGGCGGATCGCTCGATCGCCGCGCTGCTGGGGGCCTCGCCGGGTGCATCGGTCTCGGTGAATATCGCGCTTGAGATCGTCCAGACCTGTCTGCCGCACTTGCTTGCCAGCACGGAGGGCGTGGAGCGCATGAGGCAGATGATCCCAACTTTTGACCAAGACCTGAAGCAACCCGACAACGCCGCTCTGTTCGAGAAAACGAGCCGCGAGGCTGCGGAACGGCTTCAACTCCATTTCCAAGCATGATCACCCTCACTGACAAGATCGCCCTCATCACCGGAGCCGGTTCCGGCATCGGAGCCGCCATCGCTGTATGCTTCGCCGAAGCCGGAGCGCTCGTCTTTGCCTCAGATCGTGATGGAACCGCCGCGCAGCAGACGGCGGCGCGCATTTGCGAAGCCGGCCACCGCGCGGAATCGCTCGTGCTCAATGTGAGTGATGGCGGCTACACCACCGGAAAGTAATCAATCTCTCAACTCAACACCCACATCCAACCCATGCGCATCATCCGCCACCAAACCAACGACGGCATCATCCAGCACGCAGCTCTTCAACCCGACGGCACCGCCCGTCGCATCGATGGCGACCTTTTCGGCAGCTTCCGCGTCACCGATGAAATCGTCACGCCGGGCAAGCTGCTCGCGCCGTTGCGGCCGACCGCCATCCTGTGCATCGGCCTGAACTACCGCAAGCATGCCGCGGAGAGCAACGCCGCCATCCCGCAGTATCCCGTGCTCTTCATGAAATCGCCCGGCGCGGTGCAGAATCCTGGCGATGCCATCGTGCTGCCACGCCATTTGCAAAGTGACGAGGTGGACTACGAATGCGAGCTGGCCGTCGTCATCGGCAAGGCCTGCAAAAACGTCCCGAAAGCCAACGCGCTCGATTACGCGCTCGGCTACACCTGCGCCAACGATGTGAGCGCGCGCGACTGGCAGATCAAGCGCGGCGGCAGCCAGTGGTGCCGGGGCAAGACCTTCGACACCTTCGCCCCGCTGGGTCCTTGCCTGGTGTTGAAGGACGAGATTCCCGATCCGAACACGCTGCGCATCCAGACCATCCTCAACGGCAAGTCCATGCAGGACTGGAACACGAACGACATGATTTTTGACGTGCCCACGCTCATCGAGTTCCTCAGCGGCAGCACCACGCTGCTGCCCGGCACCGTGATCCTCACCGGCACGCCGCAAGGCGTCGGCGCGGCAATGAAGCCGCCCGTCTTTCTCCAGCCCGGCGACACCGTCACCATCGACATCGAAAAAATCGGCGCGCTCACCAATCCCGTCGTCGCGGAAGCATGACCTCAACACTCTGACAAAGCCATGAAAACCAGCTTATTGCTCCTTCTCGTCTGCACCGCCACCGCAAGGGCTCAGGTGGCTGCCGAGCATGTCCACGATCTCTCGCTGCCCGTCTCGCCGGAGTGGCCCTGTGTCTGGCCGCTGGGCATGATGCAGCACATTACCATTCCGCGCTTCACCTTCGGACCCGGTGCTTTTCACCGCGAGACCATCTTGCTCGACGAGCACACGGGCACGCAGTGGGACGCACCCGCGCATTTCGTGCCGCCGCCGGACTCCGGCCTGCCCGGCGCGGGACCGATGGGGTTGGTGACGGGGGAAAAAGTGCCCGCCTGGCAGTTCGTCGGCGAGGCCTGCGTGATCGATGCCTCCGCGCATCGTGACGACGCGCCGGGCGGCTCCAGCTTTCTCATTCGTCCCGAGCGCGTGAAAGCCTGGGAGGAGAAGCACCGCCCTCTGCGCGCGGGCGACGTCGTGCTCTTCCGCAGCGATTACACGGACACCTACTACCAGCCGCTTGGCCGCGGCGGCTTGCGGTTCGTCGTGCATCCGCTCACCAGGCGCGCGCCTGGCTGGCCCGCGCCGTCGCCGGAGACGATGAAATACCTTGGCGAAAAGGGCATCATGTCCGCCGGGATCGACGGCGCGAGCATGGGGCCGCTGCCGGACCTCGCCGTGGCCACGCACCAGGCAGGCGGGGCCTTTGGCATGATCTGGATCGAGTGCGGCGCGAACTTCAAGGCCCTGCCACCGTCGGGCGCCTTCTATGCCCTGCTGCCCGCGAAGCATGCCGGCGGCTCTGGTGGCGAGGCGCGGGTGCTCGCGATCACCGAGCCAAAACTCGCCGCCCAGCTCATCGCCGCCGCGCGCGCCAAACGCGTCACCGATGTGTCCGTCACACTTGACAAGAACCTGCCCGTGACCTGGCAGGGACACGGCCCGGGCGAAGAGGCGCAGCGTTACCTTTCCGAGCCGCTCAACCGTTTCGAAAAATCGCGCGGCCCCTATCTGGCCTACAACCACACCTTCGACAGCCAGGTGGGCACCCATGTCGTCACGCCGGCCTTCACCCTGCCGCCGCCGGGATTCGATGCGGAAAGGTTTGCGCCGGAAATCCGCCAGCTCCGGGTCGAGTTCGAGAAAAAACACGGCCCGCTCGGGCACAGCACCGACACCATCGACAAACTGCCGTTGAACCGCATGATCGGCGCGGCCCGCGTCATCGATGTGACTAGACTCCGCGGCACCACCAGGGAAGCAGCCTGGCCCGCGTCGCCGCTCATTACCGCGCAGCAGGTGCTCGATCATGAAAAAGCGCACGGCCCCATCGCAGCGGGCGAAATCGTGCTCTTCCGCAGCGGTTACACGGATGCGAAGTTCAAGCCGCTCCCCGATGCCCCCGCGCAGGATGAGTGCTTCGCCGCGCCGCTCGCCGGCAAATCCGAGGGCTGGCCCGCGCTCTCGCCGGAAGCCATCGCGCTGCTCGCGGAGCGCGGCGTGCGCTGCGCCGGCATCGATGCGCCCACCGGAGGCGGCGTGCAGCGCGACGCCTCGCTCATGACCTATTGGGCTGCCGCGAAGCACAACGTGCTGCTTGTCGAGTTTCTCATCGGCCTCGGAACCGTGCCGGAAAAGGGCGCTTGGTTCCTTTTCGCCCCCATCAAAATCGAAGGCATTCGCAGCGGCCACGGTCGCGCCCTGGTGCTGCAACCGTGATCAGCGCGTCATGAATCCCGTGCCCTCTGAATCGACCGCCGTCGATGTCCCCGCCCTGCGACGCAAAGTGGCGTGGCGCATTCTGCCGCTGGTCATCGTCCTCTACATCATTGCTTACCTTGACCGGGCGAACGTGGCGTTTGCCAAGCTGCGCATGGGCAAGGCGCTGGGTTTCTCGGAGGAGGTGTTTGGATTTGGCATTGGCGTGTTTTTCATTGGTTACCTCATTCTGGAGATTCCTGGCGCGTTGCTCGTTGAGCGATGGAGCGCGCGGAAGTGGTTTGCGCGCATCCTCATCACCTGGGGTTTCATTTCGGCGGGGATGGCGTTCGTGAAGACGCCGGAGCAGTTCTACTGGATGCGCTTCCTGCTCGGCGTGGCGGAGGCGGGATTCTTTCCCGGCATCATCGTCTATTTCTCACACTGGTTTGTGCAGCGCGAACGCTCGCGGGCGCTTTCGTTGCTGCTCATCGCGGTGCCGTTCAGCCTCGCGTTCGGCGCGCCGGTTTCCTCGCTGTTGCTCGATGTGAAATGGTTCGCGCTCGATGGATGGCAGTGGCTGTTCATCGTCGAAGGTCTCCCCGCGGTGTTCCTTGGCATCTTGGTGCTCCTTTGTTTTACCGACCGTCCGCGCGACGCGAAATGGCTTACCCAGGCCGAGCGCGATCATCTCGAGGGCGAACTCGCCGCCGAGGCCGCAGCCAAGGAGGCCACCGGCAAGTTCTCCGCTTGGCAGGCGCTGCGTCTGCCGATGGTATGGCTGCTCGTGCTTGCCGTCATGATTGGCAACAGCGGCGGCTACGCGCTTACTTTCTGGCTTCCCACCACGGTAAAAAATCTCTCCGGCGGGTCCGATCAAATGACGCTGTTTTACAGCGGACTCTACTACGCCTGCGGCATCGTCAGCGTGCTCGTCTCCGGCCACACCGCCGACCGCACGGGCGACCGCAAATGGCACGCCGCCGGCGGCATGATCGCGACCGGCATTTTTCTCCTGTGCAGCACGATTCCCGGCCAGAGTTTTGGCACTCAGATGACCTGGCTGTGCGTCACCGCGCTGGCCGCCTTCTCGTGGATCTCACCATTCTGGACACTCCCCTCGCTCACGCTCACCGCCACGGCCGCCGCTGCGGCCACGGGCCTCATCAACATGGGCGCCAACTTCGCCGGCTACGCAGGCAATCACGTCACCGGCTGGCTCCGCACCAACGGCTACAACGAGATGCAGTGCCTCCATTTCCTCGCCGCATGCTTCATCACCGGCGGCATCCTCCTCTCGCTCCTGCGTCTCAATCCCAAAACCGCCTGAATCTCCGACGCCACTCCATGAGTTCTTCAGCCAAAACCACACCTCTCGCGCTTTACCGCACCATGCTCGTCATCCGCATGGTCGAGGAGCGGCTCGCAAAATCGCATCAGCGTGGCCTCATCCACGGCGCGTGCCACACGTATGTCGGCCAGGAAGCCATCGCCACCGCCGTGTGTGCGCATTTAAAGAATGAGGACGCGGTGTTCAGCACGCATCGCGGTCACGGTCACGCGCTCGCGAAAGGCATGGAGCCGCGGCAGCTCATCGCGGAGTTGTATGGACGCGAGACCGGCTGCTCGTGCGGTCGCGGCGGTTCGATGCATCTGTTTTCGCCCGAGATCGGCATGATGGGCACGAGCGGCATCGTCGGGCCGTGCATCCTGCAGGCGGCGGGCGCGGGCTACAGCTCGCTCATCATGAAAGCCGGGCATCTCGGCGTTGCGTTCTTCGGCGATGGCGCGGTGAACAACGGCGCGTTTCACGAAGGGCTGAACATGGCCAGCATCTGGAAGCTGCCGGTCCTCTTCGTGTGCGAAAACAACCAGTTCGCCACGGAGGTTCCATTCGCCACGGTCGCGGGAAATCCCAGCGTCGCCGCGCGCGGCGCGGCCTATGGCATTCACGCCGTCGAACTCGACGGCAATGACGTGCTCGCCATCGAAGCCGCCGCGCGTGAAGCCGTGAAGCGTGCGCGCAATGGCGAAGGCTCCACCTTGCTCGAATGCAAGACCTACCGCACCCGCGCCCACGCGGAGGGCATGGGCGACTTCACCTACCGCACGCGTGAAGACGTCGAGCAGTGGAAAACGCGCTGCCCCATCGCCCGGCTGAAAAAGCATCTGCTCGATCAAAAACTCGCCAGCGATGTTGAGTTGAGCGCCATCGAGCAGGAGGTGGCCACGCTCACGGAATCAGCGCATGAGTTTGCCGAAAAGAGCGCTTATCCTGCCGCCGGGAGCGCGACCACCCACGTCTATGCCGAACCGCGCGGTGGAGCGTTGCGCGATGTGCCAGTTTCGAATGCCAGCACACGAGAGCTGACCTTCATGAAGGCCACGCTGGAGGCGTTGACCGAGGAGATGGCGCGCAATCCAAATATCTTCGTGCTCGGCGAAGGCATCGGCCAGCGCGGCGGAAACTTTGCCACCACCAGCGGTCTCTTTGCCCTTCATGGCCCCGAACGCCTGCGCGACACGCCCATCTGCGAGCGCGGTTTCGTCGGTCTCGCCGGCGGTGCGGCCATGACCGGCACCCGGCCGGTGGTGGACTTCATGTTTGCCGACTTCGTGCTCGATGGCGTCGGCGAGATCATCAACCAGATCGCCAAGATGCAATACATGAGCAGCGGCCGATTGAAGATGCCCGTGCTGCTGCGCGGCTGCATCGGCATCGGCCACAACGCCGCCACGCATCACAGCGGCAGCTACTACTCGATGTATGCGCACTTCCCCGGTCTGCGCGTCGTGGTGCCTTCATCACCGCGCGATGCGAAGGGTCTGCTCAAGACCGCGCTCACCTGCGATGACCCCGTGCTCTTCCTCGAACATCGCGAGTTGATGACCGTGAAAGGCCCCGTGCCGGAGGAGGAATACTTCATTGATTTCGGCCAGGCCGCCGTCGTGCGCGAAGGCAGCGACATCACCGTCGTCGCGCTCGCGCTCATGGTTCATAAGACGCTGCAAGCCTGTGATGTTCTTGAGAAGGAAGGCATCCGCGTCGAAGTCATCGACCCGCGCACCGTCTCACCGCTCGACACGGACACAATCTTCCGCTCGGTGGCGAAGACGGGCCGCCTCCTCATCGTGGACGAGGACTTCGCGCATTGCGGCGTCAGCGCCGAGATCGCCGCGCAACTCGCCGACCGCGGCTTCGACGAGCTCGACGCGCCCATCCGCCGCCTCAACGGCAAATCCTCGCCCACGCCCTACAGCCCCACGCTCGAAGCCGCCGTGGTGCCAAATGCGGAATCCATCGCCCAAGCCATCCGCGACCTTTGCGAAGAATAACCGCTCCTGACTCATGCCCATCGAAATCCAACTCCCACGCCTCGGCTGGTCCATGGAGGAAGGCAAATTCGTCGCGTGGCTCAAACAGCCCGGTGAGCGCGTCAAGGCAGGTGAACCGCTCTTCACCCTCGAGAGCGACAAGGCCGCGCAAGACGTCGAGTCCACCGACAGCGGCATCCTCGCTCTCGCGCCCGATGCGCCACAGCCCGGCGATGTCGTCACCGTGGGCCGCGTCCTCGGCTGGTTGCTCGCGGAAGGCGAGCACGCGCCCGCCGCGTCTCCGCAGGCGTCTCCCACGGATTCAGGGAGGCCCGCAGAATCTTTTTCTGAACCGAATCCCCAATCCAAATCTGCGGGCCTCCCTGCAGCGGAGGATGGCCAAATTCCCGCAAGCCCGCGCGCGCGCCGCGCGGCGAGGGAGCATCACGTTGATCTGAAACCGCTCACGCCCACCGGCAAGGGCGGACGCATCCGCGAGCGCGACGTGCTCGCTGTTGCAAAAGCTCAACTCACTTCCGCCTCGAGCATCGCCGTGAGCGGCATGAAGGCACTGCCCGTCAGCCAGACGCGTCGCACCATCGCTGCGCGGCTCATGCACAGCCGGCAGACGACCGTGCCAGTCACCATCACCTGCCGAAGCGACGCAACGCAGCTCGTGGCGTTGCGCCGACAACTCAAAGCCGAGGGCGAGGCCGGCAAAATCACGCTCGTGCCGACGCTCAACGACATTCTCGTCAAGCTCACCGGCGCGGCGTTGCGCCAGCATCCGCTGCTCACCGGCGTCTGGGCCGAGGATCGCATCCTCGTGCCGGACACGATCCACATCGGCATCGCCGTGGACGTGAACATGGCCTCGGCTTCAGGCGAATCATCAGCCGCAGGCGAGTCCGCGCTCCTCGTGCCGGTGATTCGCGACGTCTGCTCTGCCTCGCTCGCGCACATCGCCGCGCAGTCGCAAAAGCTCATCGCCGCCGCCCGCGCCGGCACGCTTACCGCCGCAGACATGCAGGGCGCGTGCTTCACCGTCAGTAATCTCGGCACATTCGGCATCGAGACCTTCACGCCGGTCATCAACCCGCCCGAGTCCGCCATCCTCGGCATCGGCGCCATCGTGCGCGAGGCTGTGCCGCTCGATGACGGCAGCTTCGCCGCGCGCGAACGCATGTCGCTCAGCCTCACCTTCGACCATCGCGTCATCGACGGCGCTCCGGCCGCGCGGTTTTTGCAATCCCTCCGCCAGCTCATCGAGCAGCCCTTTCTGGGCCTCGTGTGAACCCATTGCCCTGAAATGAAAGTCCAACTCCAAGATCAAATCGCGCTCGTCACCGGCGCCGCCGGAGCCATCGGCCAGTCTATCTGCGCATCGCTCGCCGCCAACGGCGCGAAGGTCGTCTATGCCGACATCAACCTCGAAGGCGCGCAGAAACTCGCCGCCGCCACGCCCGGCGCGATGGCGCTGCGCATGGACGTGACCGACGAAAAGCAAATCGAGTCCGCGTTGAATGAAATCATCGCCGCCCACGGCCGCCTCGACATCCTCGTCAACAACGCCGGCATCAACACCATGGCGCACCGCGTGAACATTGATTCGTTCCCCGCCGAGGAATGGGACCGCATCCTGCGCGTCGATCTCACCGGCCTCTTCCTCGTCAGCAAGGCCGCCACGCGCCACATGCTCCGGCGCAAATCCGGACGCATCATCAACATCTCCTCCGTCATGGGCCTCGTCCCCGCGCGACTGCAATGCGCCTACACCGCGGCGAAGGCGGGCGTCGTCAACCTTACGCGCACGATGGCCATCGAACTCGGCGCGCAAGGCATCCTCACCAACTGCATCGCCCCGGGCTCCATTTTGAGCGACGGCACCAAGCAGCTCTTCTACGGCGAAAACGGCAAGTTCAACGACCGCGTGCAAGCCATGCTCGCGCACGTCCCGCTCGGCCGCCCCGGCCAGCCCGAGGAAATCGCCCACGCTGTCCTCTTCCTCGCCGCGCCCGAAAGCACCTACCTCAACGGCGCCATCATCCCCGTCGATGGCGGCTGGCTCGCCGGCTACTCCCGCGATTTTTAGAAACCCACGTGCGCTCGGCTTACAAGGAACTCATCGGATAAACCGCCCATGAACGCCCAACCCGTCACCCGCCGCCGTATCTCAGCGTGGAGGCCAAGCTCGCCTCGATTGATGCCATCGGCGATTCCATCTTCACGTTTGCGTTCAACGACAATTCACCGCGGCCAGCGGGCGCTGACAGCCCGAGCAACGAATCATGTCCCTGTCATCATCGCCCCGGCGGCGACCACCCAGGGCTTCTACCTCCTGATCACTCGGCGAAAGCCATGACGGATCATCTGCCTTGTCGCCGCAAAGTTCGCCATGAAGGTGCTCTTGACACTGGTTCACTCGGGCTGAACATCGCCGCAATGAACTCCTCACAATGGCAACACTTCGTGCGCCGTGCATTTTCGCCTTGGGCATTTCACATCAAGCGTGATTTGGCGAAGAGGGGCAAACGGTCCGCGTTCCTCAAGCTCGTCACGCTCCTCTGTGTTTGGCTGATAGCGCTCGCATCCGGAGTTGCAGCCGAACCAGGCCAATGGAAGGCCGGCGTGGCCAAAGTGACGATCACACCCACCGAGCCGGTCTGGATGGCCGGTTACGCAGCACGGACCGGCCCGTCGGATGGCGCGTTGGTTGACTTGTATGCCCGGGCCCTGGTGTTGACCGATGCACGGAATGCCCGGCTGACGATCGTCACCATGGATCTGATCGAGATCCCCGACACGCTACGTCAGCGGATCGTGGACGTCTTGCGGACAAACCACGGGATCAAGCCGGAGGAGCTCCTGTTGAATGTGTCCCACACCCACGGCGGCCCAATGATCTCCGCCAAAACGGTCGCCGATTGGGGCATCCCCGCAGTTTGGGGACAGCGTGCGGACAACTACGTGCGGGAACTCGTGGAAAAGGTAAATGAAGTTGTCGGCACAGCATTGTCGAACGCAAGGCCGGCTACGATCAGCTACAGCCACGCTCGTTGCGGATTCGCGATGAATCGCAGAATTTCGACTCCCGGTGGTTTCACACTTGGATTGAATCCAAATGGTCCGGTGGATCATGACGTGCCCCTGTTGCGAATCCAATCGTCAGAGAAAAAGCTGATTGGTCTCGTTTTCGGTTACGCTTGCCACAACACGGCATTGGGTCCCACTCGGAAGTTGCACGGCGATTATGCCGGATTTGCCCAGCGAAAGTTGGAGAAAGACCGCCCCGAGACCGTCACTATGTTCCTCATGGGTTGCGGCGGCGATCAAGACCCGCAACCACGCCGCCATCAGGAGGATGCCGAGCAAAACGGACTCGCCCTAGCCTCGGCAGTCGAGGCAGCACTGGCGGCGGCTCCGGTTCAACTGGGTGCCACGCTGTCGGCCAGCCTGGAGATGTGTCCTGTGGCGTTCGCTCCCTTGCCACCGCGCCATGAGATCGCGGAGAGAGCCAAGTCCGGGGACGGTTTCGTCTCCCGCCACGCGCGCTGGGTGCTAAAGCAATGGCCCAACCCGGATGACCAACCCGCGGATTATCAACTCCCGGTGCAGGTGGTGGTGCTCGGACAGAAGCTGACCCTGGTGGCGCTGGGTGGGGAACCCGTCGTGGATTATTCGATCAGGCTCAAGCGCGAACTGGCTTCGGACGGGCGTCCCGTCTGGGTGGCAGGCTACGCGAACCTGGTCAGCGCGTATGTTCCGAGTCGCCGCGTTTTGTTGGAGGGTGGTTACGAAGGGACGCAGGCCGTGATTTACCAATCCCTGCCGGGACCGTTTCGAACCGATGTCGAGGAACGGATCGTCGCATCAGTCCATCGCCAGGCCAAACTGTTGCATGGCAAATCGGAGGCCAAATAACTGCATCATGGGAGTCCTCGGTCGGCGTCGAAGTTGCCGCCGGACACTCTACCGGCGTGCGAAGGCACGCGCGCCGGGCCGGACGCAAGTTGCAGATGGGGACGGGAGCGAGTTTGCCGATTCTGCTGTCGGCGCGGCGGCGGATTGCGGCCGAGATGCGCCGCCGGGGCCGCGCCTCTGACCAGACGTTTCAACGCTGGATGACCCAGCCCAATACCAAATGAACTCCCAACTCGTCACCCGCCGCCGTTTCCTCGCTTCCGCCGGGGCCAGCTCTGCATTGGCCGGAGTGCCACTAGATGCTGCGGAAGCTCGCATGAAGAGCGGCCTCGTGGACTGCCAAAGCCACCTGTTCTTCCCCGAAGTGCTCGACCTGATGCGCCAGCGCAAAGCGGACCCGCTCGTGTATGAGCGCGACGGCACCACGTTTCTCAAGATGGGCGACTGGCTGCGCAAGGTGCCGCCGCCGTATCTCAGCGTGG
>Ga0194121_10007992_pt1 | contig 13554 bp, 12 predicted proteins | sample TA2MahCa50mmetaG_FD_148609 | JGI IMG/M metagenome (GOLD analysis project Ga0194121, IMG submission 148609) | Freshwater microbial communities from Lake Tanganyika, Tanzania - TA2015020 Mahale Deep Cast 50m | ecosystem: Environmental > Aquatic > Freshwater > Lake | place: Tanzania: Lake... | reverse complement strand
ATCGCCTTCGTGAACTGATCGCCCGCGAGCTGGAAGCCGAGAGCGAGGCGATGTTCGGCGGCGAGATCGAAGTGGATGAGAGCTACTTCGGCGGCCGGCGCAAGGGAAAGCGTGGAAGGGGCGCGGGCGGGAAGATCCCGGTCTTTGGCCTCTTGAAGCGGCGGGGCAAGGTCTACACCAAGATCATTCCCGACGCATCGAGCGCCACGCTGATGCCGATCATGGAGCGCAAAATCGTGCCCGACAGCATCGTCTATTCCGATTGCTGGAAGGGCTACAACGTGCTCGACGTATCCGACTTCAAGCACTTCCGGATCAATCACTCCGAGCTCTTCGCTGATCGGCAGAATCACATCAACGGCATCGAGAACTTCTGGAACCAGGCCAAGCGCCACATGCGCAAGTTCAACGGTGTCCCGAAGGCCCATTTCGGGCTATTTTTGAAAGAGTGCGAGTGGCGCTTCAACACCAGTGACCCATCCAAGCAACTAACCCAGATCAAACAATGGGTTAAGCGTCATCTCAGGTAGTTATCTGGGACAGCCCCTAATTTTGTATGTTGTGCGCGTGGTAGTATGTCCTATGGATCGCAAAAAAAGAGCATACACTTCTTAAAGTTGCTTACCCTCTGCTTGGTAAATTTCAAGTCGCCCGCCCTCCCAACGTCTCGCTTCGATACGACACCGGGTGCTGACCCGACTCCCTGAGGCTGTTCCAAGGCTGGGCAGCGTCCACCTGCCACTGGGGACTGACGAGGCCTTCAGCCGCCGTAGCTGACGCGCCAGATCGTCTTGCCGGTGTCGTCGGCGACCAGCAGGCTGCCATCGGGCATCTCGGCGATGCCGGCGGGCCGCCCCCAGACCTCGGCACGATCCGTGCCGCCGATTCGGAAACCGTCGAGGAAGATCTCGTAGCTTTCCTCCGGCTTGCCGTCGCGGAGCTTCACGCGCGCCACCTGGTAGCCGACCGGCTTGCCGGAGTTCCACGAGCCTCTGAGCGTGACGAAGGCGTTGCCGCGATACTCAGGCGGAAACTGGCGCCCCTGATAGAAGATCAGCCCGATCGGCGCCGAGTGCGAGAGGAACAGGAGGTCGGGCACCGCCGCCTGGCGGACAAGATCGGGCCGGCGCTCGGCAAATCCGGGCTGCGGGTTCTGGCCGATATAGGAATAGGGCCAGCCGTAGAAAGCGCCGGGCTTCACTTCGGTAAAGTAGTCTGGCACGAGCCCGTCGCCGAGCCCGTCGCGTTCGTTGATCACCGCGAAGAGACGGCTGCTGCCGGGCAGGAAGGCGATGCCGACGGCGTTGCGCAGGCCCGAAGCGTAGGTCGCCTGCGCGCGTGCCGCGCCGGAGGGCCCGTCGATACGGAAGGACTGGATCGTCGCGCGCGGCGACGGTTCCTCGCCGATATTGCCGGCCGAGCCGATCGAGACGAAGAGCTGGCTGCCATCGGGCGAGATCGCGACGTTGCGCGTCCAGTGCCCGCCGCCGGGGCCGATGGCGCCGTCGGCCGTCACCTTCTCGATCGGGCCGCGCGGCTTGAGGTCGCCCGGTTGATAGGGCACGCGCCAGACGCGCACGGTGTCGGCGAAGTAAAGATAGCCGCCATGAATGGCGAGCCCGTGCGGGCGGCTCAAGTCGTCGATGAAAGGCTGCACCAGATCGGCGCGTCCGTCGCCATCGGTATCGCGCAGCAGCGTGATCTGCCCTTCTCCGGGCTCGGCCAGCAGCACATCGCCGTTGCTCGCGGCAATCAGGTGCCGCGGGTGATCGAGGCCGGCGCGGAACAGCGTCACCTTGAATCCCGGCGGCGCCTTCGGCATGGCCTCGGGCGGGCGCGCAACGACGCGCGGCGCGTTGCTGACCGAGCGCGTCGCGTAGGGCGGCGGCATATCGGCCGGCGTCAGCCGGATCTTGTCGCCGACCTCGGCGGAAACCGAGCCGGCGAAGCCCACGACGAGAGCCAAGGCGGCAACGACTGGCCTCATGGCGAGGCTCGCATGAATGGACGGAGAAGCAAGCGGATCATTCCCGTGTCCTCTAGATGATCGACTCCGACCGCGAAATCCGCAGTCCGCCGGCCTGGCGCACGCGAGCGGAACAGGTGATCCCACAGGCTGAGGATCGTCGCGTAGTTGGCGTCGCGATCCGCCCGGCTCGCGGCGTCGTGGTGGACCCAGTGAATCGAGGGCGTGACGAAGACCCGCGCGATCATCGCCTCGACTCGCGCGCCGATGCGCAGGTTGGAGTGATGGAAGGTCGTCGCCGCCAGCAGAAGGGTCTCGCAGACGAGCACCGACGAAAGCGGCATCGCCGCGGCGATGACGATTGCCGCACGCACGATCGCGGAGAGCACGACCTCGCCGGCGTGGAAGCGCACCGCCGTGGTCACGTCAAGGAAACGATCGAGGTGGTGCACGGCATGGAAGCGCCAGAGCCACGGCACTTTATGGTTGGCGCGATGCCACCAGTAGATCAGGAGATCGAGCAGCAGCAGGTCGAGGACGAGGCCCGTCCATCCCGAGAGCCAGGCCGGGCGTAGCCCATGGTCGATGCCTGCGGCAGCGGCCGAGATCGGAATGACGAAGGCGACCGAGACGCCGGCATTGACGACCCAGAGCCCGAGGTTGCGCGCCACCCTGCTCTCGTCCGGCAGGCGTCGTGCCGCCGGCCGCAGCCGTTCGGCCGCCGCCAGAACCGCGAAGACCGTAACCGCCACCAGCGACTTGAACGACAGCAGATCCGCGATGTCCATCCGGCTCCAGGCGCCGATGGGCGCGCCAGCTCAACCCTGCATCAGCGCGGCGACGCCCGGCAAGGTCTTGCCTTCGAGCCATTCGAGGAAGGCGCCGCCGGCGGTCGAGACATAGCTGAAGCGGTCCTCGACGCCGGCTGCCGCCAGCGCCGCCGCCGTGTCGCCGCCGCCGCCGACCGAATTGAGCCTGCCGGCCTGGGTCAGGTCGGCTGCGGCGCGCGCCACCCTCGCCGTCGCCGCATCGAAGGGCTTGGTCTCGAAGGCGCCGAGCGGGCCGTTCCACACCAGCGTCCTGCATTCGGCCAGCAGCTTCGCGAGCGCCTCCGCGCTCTTCGGCCCGACATCGAGGATCATCCGGTCGGCCGGCACCGCCTCGATCGCGACGGTCATCGTCGCAACGCCGTCCTTGAGCTCGGCGGCGACCACCGCATCGACCGGCAGCACGATTCGGCAGTTCCGTGCCTCGGCCTTCTTCATGATCTCGCGCGCGGTCTCGGCCATGTCGCGCTCAGCCAGCGACCTGCCGATGGCGACACCTTTGGCGGCGAGGAAGGTGTTGGCCATGCCGCCGCCGATCGCCAGCACATCGACCTTGCCGACGAGGTTGCCGAGCAGGTCGAGCTTGGTCGAGACCTTGGCGCCGCCGACGATGGCGGCAAGCGGGCGCTGCGGATTCTCAAGGCCCTTCGACAGCGCTTCCAGCTCCGCCTGCATCAGCCGCCCCGCCGCCGCCGGACGGCGCTTCGCCAGCGCGTCGATCGAGGCATGGGCGCGGTGCGCGGCGGAGAAGGCATCGTCGACATAGAGATCGCCGAGCTTTGCCAACGCATCGGCAAAGTCGGCATCGTTCGCCTCCTCGCCCTTGTGGAAGCGAAGGTTCTCGAGGAGCGCGATGTCGCCGTCCTTCAAGCCGGCGACGATCTTCTCCGCGTCGGGCCCGATGCAGTCGGAGGCGAAGGCCACCTGCCTGCCGAGCGCCTTGGACAGGGGCGCGACCAGATGCTTCAGCGAGTTCGCCTCGTCCGGCCCGCCTTTCGGTCGGCCGAAATGGGAGAGCACGACGACGCGCGCACCCTTGCCCGCGAGCTCGGTCAGGGTCGGCGCCAGGCGATCGATCCGCGTCGTGTCGGTGACCCTGCCGTCCTTCATCGGCACGTTGAGATCGGCGCGTACCAGCACGCGCTTTCCCGTCATCTGGAGATCGTCGAGCGTCTTGAAGCGGGGCATGGGCGGGTCCGGATGGATCGAGGGCACTGGAGGTCCGCTCCCTAGCCCTCCCCCTGCTCCGCAGGGAGAGGGAACACGATTTCGAGTCCCCTCTCCCGCCGGAGGCGGGGGAGGGCTAGGGAGGGGACCTCTTCTTCATAGCCGGCTCGCCCGGACTCGTGCCAGCCGATACCTGACATGAGGGTGGCAGGTCCGCCCGCCTATGCTCGGGCGCGATGGCCAATCCCTACGGCGTGCTGCTCCGGAATCCGCCCTTCCGCCGCTTCGGGCTGGGATTTCTCGTCTCGGTGATCGGCGACGAGTTGACGCGCGTCGCTTTCGTCTGGTTCGTCTATGAGAAGACCGGCTCGGCGGAGGCGCTGGGCCTTCTCATGCTCTGCTTCACCGGGCCGATCGTGGTCGGCGGCTTCCTCGCCGGCTGGCTGCTCGACCGTTTCGACCGCCGTCTGGTGATGACCCTCGACAATCTGACACGCGGGCTCGCGATCGCGCTGGTGCCGGTGTTGCATCTGCTGGGGTCGCTCGAGGTCTGGCACGTCTATCTCGCCGCCGCGGTGCACGGCCTGCTCATGATGATCTCGCTTGCCGGTACGCCGACGATGATTCTGTCGCTGGTGCCGAAGGAGCATCTGGCGACGGCGAATGCGCTGGAGACGCTGGGCTACTCGATCGGCGGCGTCCTCGGCCCGGCGCTGGCCGGTCTGCTCGTCGCCGCCATCGGCGCACCTGCGACGGTGACGCTGGATGTCGCCGGATATCTTCTCTTCGCCCTCGTGCTGTTCCGGCTCAAGGTGGCGCTGCCGGTGCCGACGAAGCGGGCGGCGGCACCGATCGGCGATGCGGTCCGGCTCCTCTTCGGCAGCCCGGTGCTGGTCGCGACCACCTTCATGTTCCTCGTCTACAACATCGGCACCGGCAGCGTGCCGGTATGGCTGCCGATCCTGGTCGAGCAGAAGCTCGGCGGCGGGCCCGAGCTCTACGGCCTCCTGCTCAGCATCAGCTTCATCGGCTCGGTCGGGGCGACTCTCGTCGTCGGCCAGCTCGGCGGCCGCGTGCGGCTCGGCCTCGGCATCGCGCTCGCGCAGACCGTCTCGGGCGCGCTGCTGCTCGTCTTCATCCTGGCGCCGGAGCCGGTCACGGCCGGCATTCTCTTCTTCCTCTGGGGCGCGGCCGCCGCGCCGCTCACACCCTGGGCGCAGACGCTCCGGATGGCGATCATCCCCGAGGCGATGCGCGGCCGTGCCTTCGCGCTGCTGCGTATGCTGATGCAGTCCGGCCGCCCGATCGGAGGCGCGCTCGCCGGCTTTGCGCTGCCGGCCCTCGGCGTCGCCGGAACCATCGGCCTCGTCGCCTCGATGACGGTCGCCGGCGGCATCGCCGGCCTGCTGACGAAGCCGCTCAGGGAGGCGGGACGGCCTTAGCTACTTGTACGGGTCTGCCGCGTCTCTGAGACCGTCGCCGAGGAAGTTGAAGGCGAGGACCGTGACGATGACCGGGATCACCGGGATCATCAGCCAGGGGTAGAGCGCCACCACGTTGATGTTCTGCGCCTCGTTCAAGAGCACGCCCCAGCTCGTGATCGGCGGGCGCAATCCCAAGCCCAGGAACGACAGCGCCGTCTCGCCCAGGATCATGCCGGGGATCGAGAGGGTCGCGGAGGCGATCAGGTGGCTGGTGAAGCTCGGCATCAGGTGGCGGAAGATCACGCGGCTCGGCTTGGCGCCCATCAGCACGGCGGCGGTGCAGAAATCCTCCTCGCGGAGCGCCAGCAGCTTCGAGCGCACCGAACGCGCGAGGCCGGTCCAGTCGAGCAGGCCCAAGATGATGGTGATGCCGAAATAGATCAGCACCGGGCTCCAGTCGACCGGGAGCGCTGCGGAGAGCGCCATCCACAGCGGCAGCTCCGGAAAGGAACGGATGCATTCGATCACGCGCTGGACGATCGCGTCGGTCCAGCCGCCGTAGTAGCCGGCAAGCCCGCCAAGGACGATACCGAGCACGAAGGAGATGGTGATGCCGATCAGCCCGACGGTCAGCGATATGCGTGTGCCGTAGAGGATGCGCGAGAGCATGTCGCGGCCGAGCCGGTCGGTGCCGAGCCAGAAGAACTCGCCGCCTTCCGCCGGGCAGACGACATGGAACGACATCGGGATCAGGCCCCAGAAATTGTACTCGTCGCCCAAGCAGAAGAAGCGGAGCTTCTGCACCTTGCTGCGGTCGTCGACATACTCGCGCTTGAGGTTCTCCATGTTGAGGCGGTAGCTGTAGCCGTAGACGAAAGGCCCGACGAGCTTGCCCTCATGGAAGAAGCGGACCTCCTGCGGCGGCGCGAAGAGGTGATCGGTGTGGCGCGTCGCCAGCGCGTAAGGCGCCAGCATCTCGGTGATGAGGATCGAGGCGTAAGCAGCGATCAGGATGATGCCGGAGACGACGGCGAGATGGTGCCGGCGGAGCTTTCGCCACACCATCTGCCACTGGGACGCCATGTAGTAGCGCTCTTGCGCCGGCGTCAGCGCCTCGTCGGTCGCCGGGTTGAACGGGGCCCGGCTGACGAAATGCTCGAGCGGCTGCTGTGTCGTCATCGCGTCGTCCCGCCCTGGAGCCGGATGCGCGGATCGAGCGCCGCCAAGGCCAGATCGGAAAGGAAGACGCCGATCACGGTCAGCACCGCAAGGAACATCAGGAAGGAGCCGGCGAGATAGGTGTCCTGCGCCTGGAGCGCGCGCAGCAGCATCGGCCCCGTCGTCGGCAGGTTCATGACGATCGAGACGACCGCCGCGCCCGAGATGATCGAGGGCAGGATGCCGCCGATGTCGCTGATGAAGGGGTTCAGCGACATGCGCAGCGGATACTTCACCAGCGCGCGGAAGGGCGGCATGCCTTTGGCTCGTGCGGTCACGAAGTACTGCTTCTGCAGCTCGTCGAGCAGGTTGGCGCGCAGCCGCCGGATCATGCCGGCGGTGCCCGAGGCGCCGATCACCAGCGTCGGCACCCAGAGATGCGCCAGGATCGACATGAACTTGTCCCAGCTCCACGGCGCATCGAGGAAGCGGTCGTCCATCAGGCCGCCGATCGAGGTGCCGAAGACGACGTTGGCGAAGTAGAGCAGCACCAGCGCCAGCAGGAAGTTCGGCGTCGCCAGGCCGAGGAAGCCCAGAAGCGCGAGCCCGTGATCGGTCCAGGAATACTGGTGCGTCGCCGAGTAGATGGCGATCGGGAAGCTGACGACCCAGGTGAAGACGATGGTGGCCACCGAGACGATGATGGTGAGCCAGAGCTTGTCGCCGACCACCTTGGTCACCGGCAGCTGGAACTCGAAGGAATAGCCGAAATCGCCCTGCAGCATGCCGAAGAGCCAGCGGAAGTACTGCTCCACCGGCGTGCGGTCGAGCCCGTATTGCTCGCGCAGGAACTCGATCTTCGCCATGTCGACGGACTCGCCCTGGCTCTGCAGCTCGGCGATGTGCGTCGACAGGAAGTCGCCCGGCGGCAGCTGCATGATCAGGAAGGTGATGGCGCTGATCGCGATCAGCGTCGGGATCATCACCAGGATGCGATGGATGACATAGCCGAACATCGGCCTAATTCGCCTCCGCCACGTTCGAATCGCCGATGTAGAAGGTGTCCGGACGGTACATGCCGAAATGCGCGCCCGGCTCCCAGTTGAAGGTGCCGTCGGTCGGCACGTTCTTGAACGACTTGGCGATCACCACGGGCTGCAACGCTCCGGCGACGATGCCGATGGTGAATTGCTGGTCGGCATGTATCTCGAGGATGCGCTTCCAGATGCGCGTGCGCTCGGCCCTGTCGTCGGTCGAAGCCCAGGCTTGCTCGAGCGCCTGCAGCTCCTTCGCTTCCGCCATGTTGACCGGCTCGCCCGACTTGCCCTTGGTCTCGCGATGCTGGCCCCATTTCGGCCACTGCAGCTGCTGCTGATCGGAGACGGCGAATTCCTTCGGATTGGTGTTGGCGTCGATGAGCCCGAACTCCGAGCCGAACCAGATGCACATGACGGTCTCGCCGGCAAAGATGCGGTTGCGCAGGACGTCGCGCTGCAGGCCCTTCGGGAAGATCTTGATGCCGAGCTCGAGCCAGGAATCGTGGATCAGCTCGAGGATGTCGGTCTGCTCGGTCGACTCTCCTGCGGTCTCGACCACGATCTTCATCGAGCGGCCGTCGGGAAGCAGGCGCAGGCCGCGATGGTCGCGCTTGGTCAGGCCGATCTCGTCGAGCAGCGCGTTGGCGGCCTTGAGGTCGAACCTCGTCCAGCGCCTGCGGAGATCGGCATCGTAGAGCGGCGCGCCCGGCAGAGCCGTGTTGTTCCCCTCGATACCGAGCCCGTAATAGATGACCTGGTTGATCTCGCGCCGGTTGATGCCGAGCGACAGCGCGCGGCGGAAGCGCACGTCGCGCAGCAGCGCTTTCCATACCGGGTCGTTGACGTTGAGGTTGGGCAAGATCGCCTGGTCGGCGCCGCGCACCGTCCGCCACAGCCTGACCTTGTAGCCGTTCCGCTGCTCGCCTTCCTTGAGGAAGGTGTAGTTGTCGAAGCGGAGATAGCGGGCCTGCAGATCGGCTTCGCCGGCGCCGGTCTTGAGCGGCACGATCTTCGAATCGGCGACCGACATGACCAGCTCGTCGAGATAGGGAAGCTGGCGGCCCTCCGTGTCGACGCGGTGATAGTAGGGATTGCGCCTGAAGACGAAGCGGTCGGAGGGCGGCGCCGTCGCCAGCATCCAGGGCTGGAGGGTCGGCATGTCGGGGTTGTCGAGCCGGTACTGGTTGTCGCGGCGGTTGTGCAGCACCGCCCAGTTGCGCAGGCGCTCGTCGCGAACCTTCTTCTCGAGCTCGGCCGGCGGCGCATACTTCTCGTGGAACTGCCTGAGATAATGCGCCGGCGCGAAGATCTCGAGCGGCCTGGGACCGGCAAGCGCGGGGAGGAAGGCAGGATTCGGCTTCGACCAAGTGTAGCGCACGACCGTCGGCGAGAGGATGTCGAAGATCGGCCGCTCGCCATCGACCAGAAGCTCGATCGGCAGGCCCGACGGCCGGAGCCGCGCATTGCCGAAGACGTCCTCCCAGGTGTAGCGGAAATCCTCGGTCGTGAAGGGATGTCCGTTCGACCAGCGGTGGCCCGGCCGAAGATGGATGGTGAAGCGGCGCTCGCCTTCGACCTCGACCTTCTCGGCGATGTCGGGAACCAGCCTGAAGCTCGCGTCATGGCCGATCAGCCGCGCATAGCCGTAGACCACGGCGAAGCGCGTGTCCGAGGCACCGCCGACGATCATGCGCCAGGAGCCGCCCTGCTTGCCGAGACTCTGGAACGGATAGAGCGCGGCTACATCCGGACGCTGCGGCAGCCGCTCCGCGACCGGCGGCAGCCGACCCTGGGAAACGGCATCGAGAAAGATCGGCGTCTCGCGATAGGGCTGGGCCGAGGCGGCGAAGGCGGCGAGCGCAAGGAGCGCGGCAAAGACGAGGCGCATCACGCCACCTCCTTGAGATCGGGAACGGCGCTGGCACGGACATAATGCCCGCCGCCGATATCGATCAGACGCGGGCGCGACTCGCCGGCGATCCGGAACGGCTCCGGCCAGGCCGCGGGCACCGAGGCCTTGGAGTCGATGACATGGGCGAAGTCGAGCTTGCGCTCGAGGTCGGGCTCCGGGACGGCCGAGAGCAGCGCCCTGGTGTAGGGATGGATCGGGTTCTTGAACAGCATCTCGCGCGGCGCGATCTCGACCAGCCGGCCCGCGCACATCACGGCAATGCGGTGCGCGACATAGTCGACGACGGCGAGGTTGTGGCTGATGAAGAGGTAGGTGAGGCCGAGCTGCTGCTGAAGGTCCTTGAGCAGGTTCAGGATCTGCGCCTGGATCGAGACGTCGAGGGCCGAGACCGGCTCGTCGCAGATCAACAGGTCGGGCCGAAGCGCGAGCGCGCGCGCGATACAGATGCGCTGGCGCTGGCCGCCGGAGAAGCTGTGCGGGTAGCGCTTGAGGAAGCGGACGTCGAGGCCGACCAGCCGCATCAGCTCCTTGACCCGTTCGGCACGCTCGCCCTCGTCGGTCATGCCGTGGATCAGGAGCGGCTCGGCGATGATGTCATAGACCGTCATGCGCGGGTTCAGGGACCCGAACGGGTCCTGGAACACGTACTGCATCTTCTTGCGGAACGTCACGAGCGCGTCGCCCCGAAGCGCCAGCATGTCGACCGGCGTGCCGCGATCGTTGAAGACGACCTCGCCGGTGTCAGGCGTCAGGGCGCGCAGCAGGATCTTGGAGAGTGTGGTCTTGCCGCAGCCCGACTCGCCGACGAGGCCGAGACACTCGCCGCGCTTGACCTCGAAGGAGACATCGTCGACGGCAAGCACCTCGCCCGCCCCTTTGGCGCCGAACCAGGCGGACTTCCGGATGCGGAAGCGCTTGCCGACGCCCCGGACGGCGAGCAGCGGCCCTGCCGCGTCGGCGCCCTCGGGCCACTCGGCCTTGGCATCCATCAGCCGCATGCGGTCGCTCTTGATCTCGCGCAAGGGCACGAGCCGCTCGCCCGGCTCCATGCCGAAGCGCGGCACCGCGCGCATCAGCGCCCGCAGATAGGGATGCTCGGGCGCGCGGAATATGTCCTCGACCGTGCCCGACTCCATGACGCGCCCGCGATACATCACCACGACTTCCTGGGCGATGTTGGCGACGACGCCGAGATCGTGCGTGATCACCAGAACCGCCATGCCGAGCTCCTTCTGGAGGTCGGCGATCAGCTTCAGGATCTGCGCCTGGATGGTGACGTCGAGCGCGGTCGTCGGCTCGTCGGCGATCAGGAGCGCCGGGCGGCAGATCAGCGCCATCGTGATCATCGCGCGCTGGCGGAGCCCGCCGGAAAGCTCGAAGGGATAGGTGTTGATCGCCTTCTTGGGGTCGGGGAAGCCGACGAGGCGCAAGGTCTCGCGCGTCGCCTCCAGCGCTTCGGCGCGGCTCACCGGCTTGTGCAGCTCCATCGTCTCGGCGATCTGGTCGCCGATCGTGTGCAGCGCCGAGAGCGAGGTCATCGGCTCCTGGAAGATGATCGAGATGCGCCCGCCGCGGATCGCGCGCATGCCTCGGCTGTCTGCCGGCATGTGAGCGATGTCGTTGACCGCGCCGCTCTTCTCGGGGTCGGCGAAGAGGATCTGCCCCGAGGCGACGCGCGCCGCCTTGGGCAGGATGTTCATGATCGCCTGGGAGACGACGGTCTTGCCGGAACCGGACTCGCCCACCAGCGCCGTGGTCTGGCCGTAGCGCACGCGGAAGCTCACGCCGTCGACGGCGGCGAGCTGGCCTTCCGGCAGATCGAAGACGATCTTGAGGTCGTTGACGCGGAGGAGCGGTGTCATCGTCGCGGCGCGATCAAACCTGCGTCTTCGGCGGCTCGAAGCCGAGCGCCGCGAAATTCGAGATCGACGCCTCCGAAAGCTCGAGCCCCTTGGCGCGCGCGGTCGTGTAGGCGCGGCGCGCGACCTCGGGGAAGCCATCGAGCGTCGAGTCGAAGCGGAGCTTGCCTGAGGGTCCGCGCAGCACGAGCTGCATCCAGCCCTGGCTGCGGTCGCGCTTGGTCGAGTAGTAGTTGAGCTTCACCTCTTCGAGCGCCGACCAGGCGAGCTCGCCTCTCCACAAACCCAGAACGACGACCCTCTGCTCGTCGGTCTCGACCAGCGTGCGATGGCGAAGCCAGGTGCGCGCGCCGAAGATGGCGAAGAGCAGCGCGAAAGGCCCTAGCACGTAAAGGACGGCCGAGCCCGGCGGCGCCATCAGGATCGGAAGCCCGGTCAGCGCTAGGCCGAAGGCGGCTCGCGCATAGTCGCCGGCCATGGCTTTGGTCGGGTAGCGATGCTCGGTCATGCAGGAGCGAGTCCGAAGGCTTGGGCCGGTGTCAGCCAGCGGATGGCGGGATGCGCGCGCGTGACGGTGAAGAGCCTGTCGAGGAAGCTCCAGGCCGGCGCGTCATGGACGAGGTGATGGGTGAGCACGCCGGTCGGCTCCGCTGCATCGGCGCCGCCCTCCCGCCGATCGGCGAGATGTCCGATGAGGGCGCCGAGCGCGACCTCGTCGCCGACAAAGCGGCGCTCGCGCCAGTCGATGATATCGGCATGGGTGTTGACCTGGAGGAGGCCGGGCGCCGCTTCCGCTCGCTCGCGCGGCCTGTAGGTCGAGAGGCCGCGGAAGCCGAGACCCGGCAGCAGCGCGACCACCTCGGGCGCGATCCGGTTCCAGGGCGGCGCCAGCACCGGCAGCACGCGTCCGGCGAAGAGATCGAGGAGACGCCGCCGCCCGCTGGCGAGCTCGCCGGCGACGGTCGCCGCCGGACGATCGGCGCCGAGCTCGGCCTTCTTCTTCACGCCGTGATTGGTATGGGCATAGCCGTGCTGCAGCAGCGCCTCGCCGGGCAAGGCCGGCTCGGCGGTCCTCGGCACCACCGCCAGCGCCGGGATCACCCGATGGGCGCGGCCGAGCGTGTTCAGACGGTCGAGGGCGGCGCTCGGCGCCACCGCGTCGTCGTCCCGCCACCACAGCGTCGCCAGCCGCCCCGCCTTGCCCCAGGCATCCAGCTCCCACCCAAAGTCCTCCCAGACGCCCATCGGCCTCTCGCCCGCCCTTTGGCCCGAGACTATATCCGTGCATCCGCCGGTTTCCAGCCGGAAAACCCGAGCCTTCCGGGTGCAAATCCTTGACCCGGAAGGCTCTCCGCACCTAAACAGGGGCCGTGAACGGGCGTCCTTCAGGACCGGCATGACGCGTCGACAAGCCGTCCTCCTAACCCTGCTTCTGCTCGGTTTCCCCGCCCTCGATCTGCGCCCGGCCGTCGCCAAGGAGAGCGGCCTGCCGGTGCCGCGCTTCGTCTCGCTGCGCTCGGGCGAGGTGAACCTGCGCACCGGCCCCGGCACCCGCTATCCGATCGAGTGGGTGCTGACCAAGCGCTCGCTCCCGGTCGAGGTGATCCAGGAATTCGACACCTGGCGGAAGATCCGCGATCACCAGGGCTCGGTCGGCTGGGTGCAGTCGAGTTTCCTCACCGGCCGGCGCACGCTCCTGATCACCGGCGAGACGCGCAAGCTCCGCGCCGATCGCAAGGATGACGCCTCGACCGTGGCGATGGCCGAGCCCGGCATCGTCGGCCGCCTGCTCGAATGCCGCGAGACCTGGTGCCGCGCCGAGATCGGCGGCTACAAGGGCTGGCTCAAGCGCAGCGAGTTCTGGGGCACCTATCCGGACGAAGCGGTGAAGTAGGTCGGACGCCTCCTCGGCGCCGTGCTACCGGAGGAAATGAGGGCGGCGACGGGATGACCTTTCCAGAGCAGTTTGCATAAGGTAATGCAGCTGGCCGCCAACCTCACCCGGCCTATTCACGGGCGAGCATGATTTGAATTGCGGCGATGGAAGGCGATCAGATGGCATGCTTTGTCGTTGCGCCTTTTTCATCGCGGGTTGGTTTGTCGGGTGTCGGGTTATTGGTTTGGGATTGAGGGAACGGGTGTTTTCGGGGCATCGGCCCCGTCGGTCATGGAGCGGCGGGTCGAAGCGCGCCGGCGAGCAAGCG
>Ga0194121_10007988_pt1 | contig 13568 bp, 15 predicted proteins | sample TA2MahCa50mmetaG_FD_148609 | JGI IMG/M metagenome (GOLD analysis project Ga0194121, IMG submission 148609) | Freshwater microbial communities from Lake Tanganyika, Tanzania - TA2015020 Mahale Deep Cast 50m | ecosystem: Environmental > Aquatic > Freshwater > Lake | place: Tanzania: Lake... | reverse complement strand
TGTTCTTGTTCTTCGTGTGCAGCACCTTCGTGATCGCCGCCGTCAAGGTCGTCTTGCCGTGGTCGATGTGCCCGATCGTCCCGATGTTCACGTGCGGCTTGTTCCGCTCGAACTTCGCCTTGGCCATTCGCCCTTACCTCCGACTCGAAGAAAAAGTGGAGCCCATGTCCGGGATTGAACCGGAGACCTCGCCCTTACCAAGGGCGTGCTCTGCCAACTGAGCTACATGGGCCCATGTCCTCACGTTGGTGGAGCGGGAAACGGGATTCGAACCCGCGACCCCCAGCTTGGAAGGCTGGCGCTCTACCGCTGAGCTATTCCCGCGCGCCGTAATGGTGGGGAGGAGAGGATTTGAACCTCTGAAGGCGTACACCAGCAGATTTACAGTCTGCCCCCTTTGGCCACTTGGGTACCTCCCCGAAAACTGCGGCATGCGCTCGAAAACCCTCGCTGATCTGGTCGAGAAAAAAGCTGGCGCTGGCGGGAGGAATCGAACCCCCGACCCACTGCTTACAAGGCAGTTGCTCTGCCCCTGAGCTACGCCAGCACAGACGAAACTCCAATCTAGTGTCCAAGTGGGTGTCCGTCAAGGAGTTTATGTGCCGGATCGGGAGGTGCGGCGCTGACGGGCGGCTTCGTAGCACAAGGCGGCGACGGCGGCGCCCACGTTCAGCGACCCGATGGCGCCGACCATCGGGATCGTCAGGAGCCCGTCGCAGGTCCGGGCGACCAGCGGCCGGACGCCCTCGCCTTCGCCCCCGACGACCAGACAGAGCGGTCCGGTAAGATCGATTTGCCACGGTGGCACTCCGCCTTCGACAGCCGACCCATAGACCCATATCCCTGATTGTTTTAGCCTTTCCAGCGCCGACACCAGGTTCGTCTCACGGGCGACCGGCAGGTGCTCCATCGCCCCCATCGCCGCGTGCGCGGCGACGTCCGTGAGCCCCACCTGGTGGTGCTTGGGCACGACGACCCCGTGGACCCCGAAGACCTCTCCGGTCCGCAGGATCGCGCCGAAGTTCCGAGGGTCCTGAACCCGGTCGAGGACCAGGAAGAACGGGGCCGCGCCCCGGGCGGCCGGGATGGCCAGGAGGTCGTCCAGGTCGTGGTAGGCCGCGGCCGCGACCCGGGCCACCACCCCCTGATGTCCGTCCGTCCCCGCGATCGCCGTGAGCTGCTCGCGCGTCCGGAAGGAGACCTTCACGCCGGCCTGGCGCGCGAGCGCCACCACCTCGCCCAGCGGCCCGTGGGCGCCGGCCAGCACCGCGATCTCGTCGGCGCGCCGCCCGCCGCTCCGGAGGAGCGCGAGCACGGGGTTACGGCCGTAGACGCGGTCGTCGGTCATGCGCGCTCGGTCGACCGGACGCCTTTCCATTCCCAGTCCGTGCCGTGCGCGGTGTCCTTGACGGTGACGTCGAGCGCCGCGAGCTCCGCCCGCAGCTCGTCGGCGCGCTTCCAGTCCTTCGCGGTGCGCGCGTCCGCGCGCGCGCGGATCAGCGACGCCACCTTTTCCTTCAGGTCCGCGGGCACGGCGTCGACGGCGGGCGTCGGCTCGGAGAATCCGAGCGCGCCCAGCAGGCGGGTGAGCTCCCGCGTCCCCCGCACGAACTCCTCGACGCTTCGCGCTTCGAGGCGGTTCAGCGCATTCGCGAGCTCGAACAGCGCGCCCAGCGCCTGCGGGGTGTTGAAGTCGTCCTCCATCGCCGCGATGAACGCCTGCCGATGGACCGCCAGCTCCGCGGGCACCTCGCCGCCGGCCTCGCCGACCGTGTGCGACTCGGCGTACTTCCGCGCGCGCACCACCGGGCCCCACAGGCGCTCGAGCGCGCGCGCCGCTTCGGCCAGCCGCTCCTCCGCGAACTCGAGGGGGTTGCGATAGTGCGTGCCGAGCACCCAGAACCGTAGCGCGTCGGGCGCGTGGCGCTTCACCATCTCCCGGATCAGCAGCGTGTTGCCGAGCGACTTCGACATCTTCTCGCTGCCGAGGTTCACCATCCCGTTGTGCAGCCAGTACCGCGCGAACGGCTGGCGGGTGACGGCTTCCGTCTGCGCGATCTCGCACTCGTGGTGCGGGAAGATCAGGTCCTCGCCGCCACCGTGGATGTCGAACGACTCGCCGAGATACCGCGCGGCCATCGCGGAGCACTCGATGTGCCAGCCCGGACGCCCGGGGCCCCACGGGCTCTCCCACGAGGGCTCGCCCGGCTTCGCGCTCTTCCACAGGGCGAAGTCGCGCGGGTCGCGCTTGCGCTCGTCGACGTCGACGCGCGCGCCGGAGAGGAGGTCCTCGAGGTTCTTGCCCGAGAGGCGCCCGTACGGCGGAAAGCGCCGGATCTCGAAGTACACGTCGCCGTCGACGACGTACGCGAAGCCGCCGGCGACGAGCCGCTCGATCAGCACGATCATCTCGGGGACGTGGTCGGTCGCCCTGGGCTCCACCTCGGGCGGCTCGACGCCGAGCGCGGTGATGTCCTCGCGGAACGCCTGGATGTAGCGCTCGGAGATCTCCCGGGCGGGCACGCCCTCCTGGCTCGCGCGGCGGATGATCTTGTCGTCGATGTCCGTGAAGTTGCGCACGAACGTCACGCGATAGCCCGCGAAGCGCAGGTAGCGCGCCACGACGTCGAAGACCACCATCATCCGCGCGTGCCCGATGTGCGAGAGGTCGTAGACCGTGACGCCGCAGGAGTACATGCGGATCTCGCCGGCCGTCAGCGGGACGAGCGCTTCCTTGCTGCGCGTGAGCGTGTTGTAGACCTTCATGCCGTTCTCACCGGGGGCGCCACCTCCACGCTGACCACCGCCATCGCTGCCATGCCTTCCTTGCGTCCGAGCAGGCCGAGGCCCTCGGGGCTCTTCGCTTTGACGCTCGTCGCGTCCAGGGGGATTCCCAGCGTGTCGGCCAGCCGCTTCGCCATCTCCGGCAGGAGGGGCGAGAGCTTCGGCGCCTGCGCGATCACGGTCGCGTCCACGTTGACGAGCTGCCCGCCGCGCGCGCGCACCAGCGTCATCACGTCGCGGAGGAGCGCCAGGCTCGAGATCCCGCGATAGCGCGGGTCGGTGTCGGGGAAGTGGCGGCCGAGATCGCCGAGCGCCAGCGCGCCCAGCAACGCCTCGCCGATCGCGTGCGACAGCACGTCGGCGTCGGAATGACCGCCCAGCCCGAGCTCGGAAGGGACCGTCACACCGCCCAGCACGAGCGGACGGCCGGCCACGAGCGGATGGAGATCGAAGCCGAAGCCGACCCGCGTCATGCGTCGTTCCGCGCTCGTCGCAGATCGTCCGCGGTCGTGATCTTCACGTTCGCGCGCAGGCCCGGCACCACCGCCACCGCGTGCCCCAGCCGCTCCACCAGCATCGACTCGTCGGTGCCGAGAAACGCGTCGCGCCGCGCCTTCTCGTGCGCCTCGCGCAGGAGCGCCGTGTGGAAGACCTGCGGAGTCTGCACCGCCCACAGCGCGCGACGATCCACGGTGGCTTCCACCACGCCGTCGCGCACGCGCTTCACGGTCTCCGCGATCGGCAGCGCGCAGATCGCGGCGCCGTTCGCGCGTGCGGCGGCGATGACCGCGTCGATCAGCGCGCGCGTGACGAACGGGCGGACGGCGTCGTGGACGGCGACGACCACGGCCGTGGACGGCACCGCCTGCAGCCCGCGCCACACCGAGTCCTGGCGCTCGGCGCCGCCCGCCACCACCTGCACGCGCGCGCCGCCACGCACGCCCGCGAGCGCCCGGCGCGTGCGGGCGAGGTAGTCCGCCGGCGCGGCCACGATCACGTCGCCGACCGCCGGGTGGCGCGCGAAGTGGCTCACGGTGCGCGCGAGAATCGTCGTGGGCCCGAGGCGCAGGAGCTGCTTCGGCGTGCGGCGGCCCAGCCGGCGTCCGACCCCGCCCGCGGGAATCACGACCGCGACGTCACGCACGCGCGGGCTCCTCGTCGCGCAGCCGCGTGAAGATGATCCGTCCCGACGGCGTCTGCAGCACGCTCGTGACCGCGACGTCGACGCTCTGCCCGATCCACCGCTTGCCCTGGTCGACGACGACCATGGTGCCGTCGTCGAGATAGGCGACGCCCTGTCCGGCTTCCTTCCCCTCGCGCACGACGTGGACGGTCATGGTCTCGCCCGCGACGGCGGCGGGCTTCAGCGCGTTCGCGAGCTCGTTCACGTTGAGGACCGCCACGCCGCTGACTTCGGCCAGCTTGTTCAGGTTGTAGTCGGTGGTGACCACCTTCGCGCCGTGGGTCTTCGCGAGCTCGACGAGCTTGCGGTCGACGTCGGTGAGGCCGGGAAGATCGAGATCGCGGACGTCCGTGAGGCCGCCGGGCAGCCGCTGCAGGCGCTGCACCACGTCGAACCCGCGCTTGCCGCGCGTCCGCTTGCGCGGGTCGGTCGAGTCGGCGATGTGCTGCAGCTCGCGCAGCACGAACGCGGGGATGACGAGCGGGCCGTCGACGAATCCCGTCGCCGCCAAATCGGCGATGCGGCCGTCGATGATCGCCGAGGTGTCGAGCAGCTTCAGCGAGCGCTCCGGCGCGCGGCGCGGGAACAGCAGCGCGTTCAGTCCGGTGAGATCGTCGCCGCGTCGCACGCCGAGCGCGGCGCCGAGCCACCCGCCGAGCATCGGGAGCAGCACGGCCAGCACCCGGCCCGCGAGCGGCACGGCCGCCTCGGCGGCGAGCGCGAGCAGCCACCCCACGGCGAGGCCCGCGAGCCCGCCGGTGAGCCCCCACACGAGGCGCTCGATCCGCGCGCGGCCGCCGAGCGCCTCGGCGGCGAGCGCGAGCAGCGCGACGACGACCCCGGCCACGGCGCCCGTCGCCCGCGGCCACGGCGCCGCGTTGATCCCGACGGCGTAGCCGAGCCCCGCGCCGGCGACGAGCACGAGCACGCGCGCGCGCAGGCGGCTCACCGCAGCAGCGCTCCGAGCGCCGCGTCGACCGTGGCCACGCCGTGCACCTCGAGCGGGTAGCGCGCGGCGTCGTCGAGGTTGCTCGCGGGGACCACGGCTTCGCGGAAGCCGAGCTGGGCGGCCTCGCGCAGGCGCGTCTCGAGGCCGCTCACCGCGCGCACCTCCCCGGTGAGGCCGACTTCGCCGAGGATCACCACGTCGCCGCGCACCGGCCGATCCATGTAGCTCGAGGCTGCGGCGACCACGATGCCGAGATCGGCGGCCGGCTCGGTGATGCGCCCGCCGCCCGCGACGTTCACGAACACGTCCTGGTTGGCGACGGGCATGCCCGCGCGCTTCTCCAGCACGGCGAGCAGCAGGCACACGCGGTTGTAGTCCGCGCCGAGCACCGTGCGCCGCGGCGTGCCGAACGACGCGGGCGCCACGAGCGCCTGGAGCTCGAGGAGCAGCGGCCGCGTCCCGTCGAGGCTCGCGACGACCACCGAGCCGGGCGCGTCCTTCGGTCGCTCCGAAAGGAAGAAGCCGGACGGGTTCGCGACCTCCTCGAGCCCGCGCTCGCCCATCTGGAACACGCCGAGCTCGTTGGTCGAGCCGAAGCGGTTCTTCACGGCGCGCAGGACACGGTGAGCGTGGTGCTGCTCGCCCTCGAAGTAGAGCACGGTGTCGACGAGGTGCTCGAGGACGCGCGGCCCGGCGAGCGCGCCGTCCTTGGTCACGTGGCCCACGAGGAACGTCGCGAGCGTCCGGCGTTTGGCCAGCGTCATCAGGCGCGCGGCGCACTCGCGCACCTGCGCGACGCTGCCCGGCGCCGACTCGAGGCCGGGGAGGAAGACGGTCTGGATCGAGTCGATGATCAGCGCGCGCGGCTTCAGCGCATCGAGCTGCGCCTCGACCTCCGTGAGATCGTTCTCCGCCCAGAGCAGCAGGCCGTCGGTGCGGACGCCGAGCCGCTCGGCCCGAAGCCGCACCTGCGCGGCCGACTCTTCCGCGGAGACGTAGAGCACCGGCGGCGCGATCTCGGCGAGCCGGCTCGCGGCCTGCAGGATGAGCGTCGACTTCCCGATGCCCGGGTCTCCGCCGATCAGCACCAGCGATCCGGGGACGACGCCGCCGCCGAGCACGCGGTCGAGCTCGCCGATCCTGGTCGTGAGCCGCGCGATGTTGTCGAGCTCCACCTCGCGCAGCGGACGCGGGCGTCCCGACCCCAGGCTCCCGCGCCGCGCTTCCTTCGCGGGGGCCTGGCGCTCTTCCACCAGCGCGACGTAGTCGCCGGTGCGCGCGCAGTCCGGACAGGTGCCGGGCTTCGCGCTCGCGAAGCCGCACTGCTGGCAGCGAAACGTGTTAGCGGCCCGCTTCGCCACGCGTGTCCTTCTTCTGGTCGTTGCCGAGGCGGCGGATGAAGCTGCGCAGGAGGAAGCTCCGCGAGGCGCCGTCGAGCACCGCCGACAGGCGCTCGTAGATCGTCGGGTCGGCGATCAGCGCGCCGAGCGTGCCTTCGCCCTCGTTGATCTTCTCGGTGATCGCGCGCAGGTTCGCGAGGGTCGCCTGGAGGTCCTGGGACGTCGTCCGGATGCTCGCGTCCGCGGGCTCGTCCTTCAGGAGCCCGCCGAGCGTGCCCTTGCCGCCCGCGAGGCGGTCGGAGACGTCGCGGAAGTTGTGCGCGACGCGCTGCAGGTCTTCGAGCACCGACTTGTACTTCGGATCGAACAGCAGCGCGGTCAGCAGGCCTTCGTCGCCCGCCGGGCGGTCGGCGATCGCGCCGAAGCGCTCCATCGCCGCGACGAGCTTCTTCGCCGCCTTCGTCGACTCGGCGGAGGTCAGCACGCCCGCCGCGCCTTCGCCGCGCTCCACCCGCGCGAGGATCTCCTGCGTGCTCGTGATCAGGTCGTTCACGCGACGGAGCGCGACCGGCTCCTGGTAGATGAGCGTGTGCGCGAGACCGGGGCCCTTCTCGGCGCGGTCCGCGATGCGGCCGACTTGCTCGGTGACCTTGCGCGCGCCGTCGACCGTCTCCGCGAGCTTCTCCATCACCTGCGACTTCTGAAAGCTCTCGGCCGTCTCGCGCAGGCTCTCGGCCAGCGCGGCGACGCTGCGCACGGTCCCCGCGCCCTGGCCGAGGACGTGCGCGATGTCGACGGGATCTTCCGAGGGCACGACCGCGCCCGCCGGCACCGCCGCCGCCTGCGCGCCGCCGACCGTGAGCTCGACGATGCGGTCGCCGAGCAGGCCCTGGGTCAGGATGCGCGCCTTCGAGTCCTCGCGGATGCGGTCGCTGAACTGCGTCGCGATCCGCAGGGTGACGCGCACCTTGCCGCCCGGCTGCTCCGGAAGCGCCACGCCGCTCACGCGGCCGATCTGCACGCCCGCGAGGCGCACCGTGGCGCCTTCCTGCAGGCCGCCGACGTCGGAGAACTCGGCATGGATCTCGTAGCGCGCCTCGAACAGGCGGGCGCGGGCGCCGAGCATGTAGATGACGCCGAGGAAGATGCCGAGCGTCACCAGCACGAAGATGCCGACCTTGAGCTTCATGGCCCGCTCGCGCTGCTGCTCGGTCATCGAAGGACCTCCCTCATCGCGCTTCTCCCGACAGGAATGCCTGCACCTCCGGGTCGCGGCTGCCCAGCACGTCGTCGAGCCGCCCGAGCGCCGCGAACCGCCCGCGGATCAGCACCGCCACGCGGTCGGCCACGGCCTTGGCCAGCTCGAGATCGTGCGTGACCACGATCGCCGTGTCGCACACCTCGCTGCCCAGCTCGGAGATCAGCTCGCCGACCATCTTCGAGTTCGTGGGGTCGAGGCCCGCGGTCGGCTCGTCGAACAGCAGCGCGTCCGGCTGCCCGATGAGCGCGCGCGCGATCCCGACGCGCTTGCGCATGCCGCCCGACAGCTCCGCGGGCAGCTGCGGCAGCACCTTCGCGTCGAGGCCGACGAGCGACAGGTAGTGGACGGCGCGCTCGCGCATCGCCGCGGCGCCGACGTCGCCGTGCTCGCGGAGCGGGAACGTCACGTTCTCCTCGACCGTGAGCGAGTCGAAGAGCGCCGCGTTCTGGAACACGTACCCGAGCCGGCGGCGGATCGGCAGGAGCTCGTCCTCCGACAGCCGCTCGATCGGCTGCTCGAAGAGGCGGACGCTGCCCGCGTCCGGGCGAATGAGCCCGTCGATGATGCGCAGCAGCACGGTCTTGCCCGATCCGCTGCCACCCATCACCACCAGCGTCTCGCCCCTCTCGAGCCGGAAGCTCACGCCCGTGAGGACCTCGAGCGTCTCGAAGCTCTTCCGGACGTCGATCGCTTCGGCCAGCGGCGCCATCGCTCACCGCGCCGGCCAGAAGAGGATGAGGAAGAGCTTGGTCAGGAAGAAGTCCGAGATGATGACGCCCATCGTGACCTGCACCACGGTGGCCGTGGTCGCGCGGCCGAGCCCTTCGGTGCCGCCTTCGGTGCTGAGCCCGTTGTAGCAGCCGATCAACGTCACGATCGCGCCGAAGAAGACGCTCTTGCCGATGCCGGTGAGGAAGTCCCGCGGCGTCACCCAGTACGTCGTCGTGTTGATGTAGGCGTAGGGATCCGCGCCGCGCTCCACGACCATCGTGACGAGCCCCCCGAGCACGCCGAGGAAATCGGCGAGCGTCGTCAGGAGCGGGAAGACGACGAGCGAGGCGAGCACGCGCGGGACCACGAGGCGCTTGATGTGGTTGACGCCGAGCGAGCGGAGCGCGTCGATCTGCTCCGTGACCTTCATCGAGCCGAGCTCGGCCGTGATGCCGGAGGCCACCTTGCCGCCCACGAGGATCGCGGTCAGCACCGGGCCGAGCTCGCGGAGGATCGCGAGGGCGACCAGCGGTCCCACGTAGTTCTCGGCCCCGAAGCGCGCCATGTTGATCGCGCTCTGCAGGGCGAAGACCATGCCGGTGAACACCGCCGCGGTCGCGGCGACGCCGAGCGACTTCACGCCCATGAGCTCGATCTCGCGCACGACCAGCCGGTAGTATCGGCGCGGGAGCAGCACGCTGCGCGCGACCTGCGCCGTGAGCAGCCCCACGCCGCCGTACCACATCGCCGTCTGCGCGAAAGACGCCATGCCGCTACTCCCTCACGAAGCTCTCGATGAACCGCTGGAAGTCCGGCCGCCGCTCGGCGAACCGGGCAGCGGGCGCGACGTAGACGAGATCGTAGACACAGCCCTCGTCCTTCAGCACGTAGGCCTCCACGCGCACGCGCTCCTCCTCCCCGGCCACCTGCGCCTCGAGCACCGTATGGGCCGCGGCGAGCCCGCCCACGGTGGCCGCTCCGTTCTCCAGCACGTTGCGCGCCCGCAGCCCCACGAAGAGCCGGCGGGTCAGCGCCGCCAGGTCGAGCTCCCGGCCGGTCCCGCACTCGACGTTGGTCAGGATGCCCGCCCCGCCCGCGCGGTGGCGCAGCTCCAGGTCCGCACGACCGGCCGGCGCCACGTCCCACTCGGGCCCCGGCACCGTCACCCGGAACCGGTCGGGCATCCGGAACACGCCCTGCTCCACCCGTGCCGCCGGCCCCGCGCACGCCGCGAGCGCGAGCGCCGCCGCGGCCCAGCCGTGAACCCGGCGGCCCATCAGGGGCCGGACCGGCGCTCCGTGTGGCGGCGGCTCAGCTCCTTCAGGACGTCGCGCAGCGGAATGCCGCGCTCGCCCAGCAGCACCAGCGTGTGAAACCAGAGGTCGGCCACCTCCTCCACGAGCCGCCGGTCGCCTTCGCCGCCGAGGGCGGCCGTGACGACCTCCACCGCTTCCTCGCCGATCTTCCGGCACACCGCCGCCTCGCCCTTCGCGAGGAGGCTGCCGACGTAGGAGCCGGCCGGGGGCGAGGTCTTGCGCGCCTCCACGATCTGCTCGATGCGCGCGAGCATCGTCGGGGGCGGCGTCCCGTCGCCCTGGAGCGCGGTGAAGAAGCACGTCGCGCGGTTCGTGTGGCACGCCGGGCCTTCCTGGTGAACCTGGACGAGGAGCGTGTCGGCGTCGCAATCGGCGTAGACACGCTGCACGTGCTGCACGTGCCCCGAGCTCTCGCCCTTGCGCCACCGCGCCTGCCGCGAGCGGGACCAGAAATGCGTCGCGCCCGTCTCGAGCGTCGCGCGCACCGCGTCGCGATCCATCCACGCCACCATCAGCACGTCGCCCGTGTCCGCTTCCTGCACCACCGCGGGGATGAGGCCCTGGGCGTCGTACCGGAGGTCGTCGACGGTCATGGCGCGCGCCGCACTTCCACGCCGCGCTCGTGCAGGTAGGCTTTCGCCTCCGCGATCGTGTGGATGCCGAAGTGGAAGATGGAGGCGGCGAGCGCCGCGTCGGCGCCGCCGTCGGTCACGCCTTCCACGAGGTGCTCGAGCGAGCCCGCGCCGCCCGAGGCGATCACCGGGACCGTCACGCCGTCGGCGACCGCGCGCGTGAGCTCGAGATCGTAGCCGTCCTTGGTGCCGTCGCGGTCCATGCTCGTCAACAGGATCTCGCCCGCGCCGAGCGCCACCGCCTCCTGCGCCCACGCGATCGCGTCGCGGCCCGCGGCCCGGCGGCCGCCGTGCGTGTAGACGCCCCACCGCGGCGCGCCGGGCTCACGACGCGCGTCGATGGCGACCACGATGCACTGGCTGCCGAAGCGCTCCGCCGCGGCGCGGATCAGCGCCGGCTGCGCGAGCGCGGCGGTGTTCAGCGAGACCTTGTCGGCGCCCGCGCGCAGCAGCCGCCGCACGTCGTCGATCGACCGGATGCCACCGCCGACCGTGAGCGGCATGTAGATGCCCTCCGCGGTGCGCCGCACGACGTCGAGCATGGTGCGGCGGTCCTCGTGCGACGCCGTGATGTCGAGGAACACCAGCTCGTCGGCGCCCTGCGCGTCGTACGCCAGCGCGGCTTCGACGGGGTCACCGGCGTCGCGGAGGTTGACGAACTTGACGCCCTTCACGACGCGGCCGTCCTTCACGTCGAGGCACGGGATCACGCGCTTGGTGAGCATCAGCGCGCCTCGCGCACGGCGGCGATCGCCGCGCGCAGGTCCACCGCGCCCGTGTAGATGGCCCGTCCGACGACGGTCCCCGCGATGCCGGGGACGCGGGCGAGGCGGACGAGGTCGTCCACGCACGAGACGCCGCCGGACGCGAGCACCGGCATCCCGACCGAGCGCGCGAGCTCCGCGGTGTAGTCCACGTTCGGCCCCTGCTCCATGCCGTCGCGGCTCACGTCGGTGTAGAGCAGCGCGGCGGCGCCGGCATCGCGCGCGCGCGCCCCGAGCGCGCCCACGGTCTCGTCGACGACTTCGGTCCACCCCTTCACCGCCACGTGCGCGCCCTTCGCGTCCACCGCCACGATGATCCGATCGGGGTGCGCGCGGCAGACGTCCTGCAGGAACGCGGGATCGAGCGCCGCGCGGGTGCCGACGACCGCCCAGCGCGCGCCGGCCTCGAGCACGGCGTCGACGGCGGCGAGATCGCGCAGCCCGCCGCCCACCTCGACGGGGACCGGCGCGACGGCCGCGATCATCTTCGCGATGAGCGGCGTCTGCCGCGGGCCGCCGGCGAACGCGCCGTCGAGGTCCACGACGTGCACCCGCTCGCCGCCCTGCATCACCCAGTGCGCGGCCATGGCGACCGGATCGTCGGAGAACACGGTCTCCGCGTCGGCGCGGCCTTCGCGCAGCCGCACGCAGCGGCCGTCGCGCAGGTCGACGGCGGGGATGACGATCATCGGCCGCCCTTCACCAGCGCCGCGAAGTTCTCCAGCATGCGCAGGCCCCAGCGCTGGCTCTTCTCGGGATGGAACTGCGTGGCGTGGATGCGCCCGTGCTGCACGGCCGCCGCGAAGCGAAGCCCGTACTCGCACCACGCGACGTTGATGTCGCTCCGCGCGAGCTCCGGATAGTACGAGTGCACGAAGTAGAAGTGCGCGCCGCTCGGGATGCCGTCGAAGATCGCGAGCGAGCCGTCGTGCTCGACACGGTTCCAGCCCATGTGCGGCACCTTGCGGCCCGCGGGAAAGCGCCGGACCGTCCCCGCGATCACGTCGAGGCCACGGCCGTCGCCGAACTCCTCGCTGGCCGAGAAGAGGAGCTGGTAGCCGAGGCAGATGCCGAGAAACGGGCGCGTGCCGTCGAGCGCACGGCGCAGCGGCTCGATGAGCCCGCGCGCGGCGAGGTTCGCCATCGCGTCGTGGAACGCCCCGTCGCCGGGCAGGACCACCGCCGCCGCCTCGTCCACCGCGCGCGGGTCCTCGGTGACGGTCGCCGGGATGCCGACGCGCTCGAAGGCCTTCTCCACGCTGCCGAGGTTGCCCCGGCCGTAGTCGATGATCGCGATCATCCCGGCCTACAGCGCGCCCTTCGTCGAGGGCAGGATGCCGGCGATGCGGGGGTTGAGCCGCGTCGCGTCCGCCAGCGCGCGCCCCACGCTCTTGAAGACCGCCTCGGCGATGTGGTGGAGGTTGTGGCCGTACGGCATCGTCACGTGCAGCGTGATCTCGGCGTTGAAGGCGAACGCCCGGAAGAACTCCTGCAGCATGTCGAGGTCGAAGTTCGACACGCGCGTGCGCGCGACCGGCACGTTGAAGACGAGGAACGGGCGCCCGGAGAGGTCGACGGACGTGGTGACGAGCGCCTCGTCCATCGGCACGTGCGAGGTGCCGTAGCGGACGATGCCGCGCTTGTCCCCGACGGCCTGACGCAGCGCCTGGCCGAGCACGATCCCGACGTCCTCGACCGTGTGGTGGATGTCCACCTCCACGTCGCCCGTCGCCTCGACCGTGAGGTCCATGAGCCCGTGCCGGGACCACGCCTCGAGCATGTGGCTGAAGAACGGGATCGGCGTCGCCACCTTCGACGCGCCGGTGCCGTCCACGTCGAGGTGGATCGTGACGTCGGTCTCTTTCGTCTTGCGCTCGACGCGCGCCTGCCGCTTCCCGTCACTCATGAGTGGTCTCCCCTGACTTCGGCAGCAATCCCGTGGCCCTGGAGGCCTTCGAGCCTCGTCAGCGTCCGCAGGTGCGGCAGCGCGGCCGCGAGCCCGGCCGGCGAGTACTCGATGACGCTCGACCGCTTCACGAAGTCCTCGGTGGAGAGCGGCGAGGAGAACCGCGCGGTGCCGCCGGTCGGCAGCACGTGGTTCGGTCCCGCGACGTAGTCACCCACCACTTCCGGCGTGTGGCCGCCCATGAAGATCGCGCCGGCGTGGCGCACGCGCGGGAGCAGCGCCGCCGGCACGCGCACGAGCAGCTCGAGGTGCTCCGGAGCGAGGCGGTTCGCGAGGTCGACCGCCTCGTCGAGGCACGCCACCAGGATCAGCGCACCGTTGTCGCGCAGCGACTGCGCGGCGATCTCGCGCCGCGGCAGCGTCCCGAGCTGACGCTCGAGCGCGGCGGCCACGCGGCCCGCGAGCGCGTCGTCGTCCGTGAGCAGGACGGCGCGGGCCATGGGGTCGTGCTCCGCTTGCGCGAGGAGATCGGCCGCGATCCACGCGGCGTCCGCGGCGGCATCCGCGATCACCACCACCTCGCTCGGCCCCGCGACCATGTCGATGCCGACCTCACCGAACACGCGCTGCTTGGCGAGCGCCACGTAGATGTTGCCCGGCCCCACGATCTTGTCGACACGCCCGATGGTCGCCGTGCCGAAGGCGAGCGCGCCGATCGCCTG